>Ga0214543_1009816_pt1 | contig 14621 bp, 8 predicted proteins | sample CNSS2metaG_FD_160094 | JGI IMG/M metagenome (GOLD analysis project Ga0214543, IMG submission 160094) | Root nodule microbial communities from cowpea collected in UCLA plant growth center, Los Angeles, California, USA - CNSS2 | ecosystem: Host-associated > Plants > Roots > Nodule | place: USA...
TCAATTTGAAGGGGGACAAAATTGCTAATTTTTACAAAAATTGGGACTAAATTGAGACAAATTAAAATAAAGGGACCAAATTGAGACTAACAAAATGACACGTGGCGTAATACTGACACGTGTCACTGACACTGTCACGTGGCACGATGACAGCTTGATACGTGGCAATTTTTTGATTTTTTTAAAAAAAATTCAAAAAAAAATTCAAAATAAAAAAAAAATTCAAAAAAAAAAATTAATAAAAAAATTCAAAAAATCGAGGAACTGACATATGGCACTCCCTCTAACGGCGTCAACCTTGACTTAACGGGAAGGGCAAACGTGAGACGTTTTAACAAAAAAAGGGATCATTTTAAGACTTTTAAAAATTTGGGTACCATTTTGAGATTTTGACTCCAAAATGGGGACCAAAGGCATAATTAAACCTTTTTATTATCTCTATTGTTTTGATTGTGATGCATCCGGAGTGGAAATTAAGGTTATGATGGATTGAACTTTTCAAAATACAATCTAGATTCAATTTTAATCCTCACAAAGTAAAATAAATTTATAATCTAAATCTATTTTAATTAGATGAATTTGATTTTGATTTTTTAATTTAATTACGAAATAGGGTTGACCTACTTCAAGAAGGACATCTCATAATGCACTCTCAGTAAAAAAAAAAAAATTGAAAAATAATCTCAGTAATTAATCCATGTATAACAAAAACTTTTATGCTCTTGTTAGGGATTTGCAAAAGTTGGGATATTTCATTTACCTTTTCGCTTTTTTACACCTTTTATAACTTCATAGAAAATACTAGAATACTCTATAAACTCGTACAAAAAAAGTTATAAAATATTTTAAAAACTTCTAACAAGTTACAAATTATGTTGCATCATAATTTCTTCTTCTAACGTGTTAAACTTTCTTCTTGTAAATATTCCATTGAAATTATTCTTTAATTTTCTTCTTTTCTTTTGTCATTCTGAGCTCTCTTCCTTGAATTTCTTATTCCTCTTCCACGATCACATCACAAACCTTTACCATAATCATGACCGAGGTATAACAATATATCTCATTTCTTCATTATTAGATTTAAGGATACTTTGTGTCCAAGAACCACAACATATACGGCAACAAGTTCACCTAAACTCATGGCATGCTAGTTAAAAGAAGCTGATAACCAATAAACCGAGGATTTAGAAACAAATTTGCAGGAAACGTAGTTTAATGAACAATGTGTTTGAGTTGTACGAGTGCTTTATCTTCCATGTCCTAAAAGGTGGTTACGTGTCATGGTAATTCACATGGAGGGGTTCCTTTAGGTGGGTGTAGATGAGCAAAGAGTGTAAACAAAATAACACTCATGAAAACAAATATATCAACAAATGTGAAGAGACATTATATATATTTTTTTAAAATAATAAATTCAAGAGTGTAAACATCATTTATCAGTCATGAATATTTTGTTAATTAATTGTTGCTTAATCATAATATTTTGTTTTCTTAATAAAAATACAAAATATTAATAATAATTGTACAAATTTTTATTTTATCTTAATGTATATATAATTTATTGTGTTCTTTAAGAGCCTAAAAAGTTTCCTACTTCAGCCGTGCTCTGGACCACCACTATTCACACATTATATTCTTGAGCACTTTTTCAACCTAAACTTATTTTGTTTTCATGTACAAGAAAATGAATAGATGTGTGTATTGTATAGTGGAAGATATGATATGATATCTTATCGAAACCATTATGTGATGTAGGAACATTTGAGACCCTACTTCATTAACTCTACTAGTGTCCCACAATATAGGTGGTGGGCAATCATAAATTTTAATATTATGAAAGTTTCCATGCCCATCTCTATCCAAAATTTTGAGTGTTCTTTCTCTTTTCTTCACCTTTATCTGTTCCTTTCTTTAACGTGGAAAGGGAAATCATTTGCAGAAGCGCAAAAACGAACCACCTTTTCTTATATTCGCGACTTCCTCTTTTCTAAATCTGAAGCAATCTAAATTTAAATATTTTTCCTCCGTCTTCACCTTTTCTTGCTTTTCCTTGTTTTAGCTCTCTGGTGCTGGAACCAGACGATCCTTCAATTTTACTTTAGAAAATGTTTTACGATAAATTTTGTTCTGGAATCTCTTCAAATTCAAATGTACATAACATGTACAGTTAAGTTAGTCCTAGAGTTGTCAAGAAAGAAATATGAAAATTAAAATATAAAACAACTATTTCTTTTCTTAGAAAAACAGAACTCTAAATAATATATTTAATACCAATTTGTTTTTTTCAAGGTTTCAAACATGAGTTTTCTTCCATGATAGAAAACATGGGTTCCCTTACATTATTCGTTCATAACGCATGACGCAAAATGTGTATTTTTTTTTTAATTTTAGAGATTTTGAAAATCCGAGAGATATATGTAATATATTAAGTAGCTTATAAAATAATGTATTCTAGGTAGAATAAAATGTGATAGAATCTAATATTTTTTATATCTCAATTTTAATTTTTAAATCTAAATGATAATTAACATATTTTTATCTTTATATAAAAAATATTTCTAAAGAAAGATGTTTTAAAATTAATTTAGACAAAAAATGTATTAATTACATATTTTCAAAAACTTTATTTTTAAGTAATTTTTCTAATATTTTATTTCTTTCATAGATAAAATAGAAAATTTTGTTAAGAAATTATCAACCGTTTAAGAATAATTTTAGATAACAATAAAAGTTTACAAATGTAAAAGTATTTATTTTTTAAGAATTTTAATTCTAATATAACTTTTATTCTAAATTTTTTTATTGTTATTGCAAATTTTAGAAACATACAGAATAAAATCAAGAATATGAATCTAACATACTAACATACTAATTTCAAATAACTTTTTAACAACAAAGCTTATATGTTGCCAAATTAGAAGAAAGGAAATCTGTCAAATAAATACACATTATTCCAAAGATTCGGTAACACTGAAGATGTAAGCTAACACATTATTGCCCATGGAAACGGTAATCAAGGATGTCTATTGTGGTATCGGTTCATGATCATGGTTACTAGTGACCGACAATTATTAGAACTCAGAACATGCACATGAAAGATATAACACACATAATAAATATAGTATTATTTTATTTTAATAGCACAGTCATGTTCATGGTCTTGAACGGTATACGTGAAGTACAGAAAAAAAGGCACGGATAAGATGTTAAATGTCGATTTCCTTTAGTTAGTACTTTGTTTCAAAACAACCCAAAGGAGTTCCAAACACTAGAGAGGTAGAAGTGTAAGTAAATTACATGTTGTACTACACGGTGTATATATATATATCACTGTCTTGTCCTCACTTCCTCTGAACTACTCTCAAAAAGTCTCATACTATTTTTACCGGATTTGGATGGAGGTGCTTCTCCGGTGGGAGTATGAAGATTTTAAGAATCAAGTTGTTGATTTTATAGTGAAAGAGTTTCTTGAAATACATTGCATTCTTCCTGCGTCGTGTATGAGTATCAAGCTTATTGTTGAGTGTGAAATTGCTAAGTACATTTATGAGTGTAGAATGTGGTCGAGGACTAACAAGAATGGACAAGGACGAAATATCTCTTTTTATTTGTTGCAACATCGTCTCGCAATAACTTTAAGCAAGGCTTGGCCTTTTTCGCAAGGCGAGCTGCAAGCTTTTCGTTAAGGTGTTTTAGACTTCTTTCAAGTTTTTGAGACTCCTCCTCATCGTAAGGATGATCTCACATATTTGTCGGGGTTTTCCTTGATGTCTCGCAGAGTTGTCAGGAGTCGAGAAACTTTTCTCTGTTTACCCCCAAAAAACATTTCTCTAGGTTGATACACATTGTTCATACTCACTTATTGAAGACCATTTCTAGGTGGGAAGGATGATCTACTTTTGTGTTCAACTTTACATCATATCATCGACATAAACTTTCATATTGTTTTCCATGAGTTCTGAAAACACCTTATCCATTAAACACTAGTATACAATGATAACATTTTTTTTAGGCCCAAAACCTTATAGCATAAATTAGCCCCTTTGTTCATGAGCCTTGTTTTATCTTCATCTAGTGGGTTCATCTTTTTTTACCCTAAATATGCGTTCAAAAAGTCGAGTAATTCAAAGCATGCCATGTTATTCACAAGTTGATATATGCTCGACAAGGGATAAATGTCTTTAAGGCATGCTTTATTTAGGTTAGCGTAGTTGGTGCACATTTGTCATTTGTCATTTGTCATTTGATTTATTTACTATAACCAAACTTTTTAGCCACGTGTTGTACATTGTCTCTCTAATGAAGTCGATTTCTAAGAGCTTCCGAACTTCTTGGTCAACTGATGCATGTCTTTCCTCTCTGAACTTGTATTTTCTTTAGGCTACCGACTTGGCATGATGGAGAATGGCAAATTTATGGCATAGAAACTCTGGATCAATATATGACATATTAGTGGAACACCATGGAAAAGGATTAACGTTGTTTGTGGATAACCTCTCTATCTCGTGTCGTAGGAGACGATTAATTGTATTGTTGTCTTTTATATAGTAAGTCGAAAGGCGACCTAGTTGAAGATTGACCATCGGTTCATCAAAGGTAGGCATGTCTTCCTTGAATTTGGCATTAGAGTCGAGGTGATGAGGACCCATTTTAATCTTAAGAATTATGGAGTTTATGGTGAAGAAAATCCAAGGAAGATCCCCACTAGACATTAAGATAACCAAATGGTTATCTAGATGTGAAGGTTCACTTTCAAGGATTGAATAGAAGGATAAAGTTCAATTAAAATGAAAATGAAAATGAAAGAGCTAGAACAAGAACATGAAAAAAAAAGGCATAAAATGAACAAGAACATGAATCAAAATGGAAGAAAATCTGAAAGACTATAAAAGGGAGGTGGGAAAGGTGCAATCAAGCCACTTAAGGTGGATTATACATGAATAAGATATTTAGGCCCTTCTGAGATAAGTTTGTTGTCGTATTTATAGATGCAATCCTTATTTATTCCAAGATCTTTGAAGAACATGAAGAATCCTTAAGAAAAGTATTGGAAATTTTTAAAAGAAAAAAAATTGTATGTCAACCTATCAAAGTGCGAATTTTGGATGGAAGAAGTGAACTTTTTGGGGCATGTTGTATAGCCTAAGTAATAGTAGTAGATCCTAATAAAGTGGGGTGGTGTTAAAATGAGAACAACTGAGTATAATGACTAAGATTAAAAGCTTTGTGGGGTTAACATGTTATTAATAGAAGGTTTATAGAGGGTTTTTCAAAGATTGTGGTGCCTTTAACACGGTTAACTCGCAAGGACCAACTTTTTGTATGGACAAACAAGTGTAAGTAGAGCTTTAAAGAGTTGAAGAGGAGGTTAAGCAGTGCCCCAATATTAATCATTCTTGACACAGGTAAACCTTTTGAGGTTTAATGTGATGCTTTTCTATAGGGACTGAGTTGTGTTCTTATGTAGGAAAATAAAATAGTGGCTTATGCTTCAAGACAACTTAAGGTTTATGAGAAATTTTATCATCCTCATGACCTAGAGTTGGAATCAATAGTGTTCACTTTAAAGGTTTGGAGACATTATCTCTTTGGGGCACAATTTAAGGTATTCAATGACCACAAAAGTCTAAGATACCTTTATGATCAAAAAGAGTTGAATACGAGGCAATGAAAATAGATGGAGTTTGTGAAGGATTATGACCTTTAACTACAATATCACCTTGGGAATGCAAATGTTATGGAAAATGTGTTGAGCAGAAAGACAATTAAAATTTCATCCTTTATGATAAAAGAGTCAAAGTTGGTGGAAAGATTTAGAGATATGAATTTAAATGTGTAGCTTGGTAATAATCTCATTAGTTATAGTGAGTTAACTATAGCTATTGATTTTCTTACCTAGATACGAGTAGATTCTAATTCGACCGTACAATGGAATTGGTGGGAACAGATCAGGCCAAATATTTTGAGATTGGTTTGGATAAGATATTGAGATTTAGAGGCCAGGTGTGTGTGTGCCTAAAGATGAACATATGAAAAGAATGATACTGGAGAAGGGTCATAAAAGTCATCTTAGTTTGTATCCTGGCATGACTAAGATGCATAAATATCTTAATAGGTCTTTTTGGTGGTTAGGAATGGAAATAGATGTTGTGCAGTTTGTGGCTTCATGTTTAACCTGCTAGAAAGTTAAAGTAGAACATGAACATCCTATAGGCATGTTGCAGTAGTTGGAGATACCAAAATGAAAATGGGATAACATATCCATGGATTTTGTTACCCATTTGCCACAATCTGGGAGAGGGCATAATGCCATTTAGGTGCTATTGGACCACTTAACCAAAAGTGCTCATTTCCTGCTTATCAATTAGAGGATGTCAATGGCAAAGTTAGCACAACTTTATGTCAACAAAATTGGGAGATTGAATGGAGTGCCTTCCATTATTGTCTTTTATAGAGACTCTAGATTCACTTCTAGATTCTTGCAAACATTACAAATGTGCTAGGGAGTAGTTTGAGCATGATTCAATAACTTATCAAATTGCTTTTCCTCCTTAACTGGCAAATATCAATAATGTTTTAGGTTAAATATGATTTTCCTCAACTTTCAGTAAAAATTGAAATTAGCCGTTCTTTGAAACTTTGGTCAAATCTTGTTCCCCAACTTTAAAAATGTGTGGATTTAAGTTTTTTAACCAAATTTTGTTAAATTTATTTGATATTTCAAACGTGTTTTATGATAGTATTTAAGTTATTTGCACCATTTATAACATATTTAACCCTAATGTTTTTATATGTCCCAACTTAGTAAATATGTTCCTAACCTGGTCCATATTTGATAATTAGATGATATTATGTTAAAGAGGATTTATCTTAGAAGTCGAACCTATACAAGTGTTGGATCAACAAACAAAACAACTTAGGGGAAAATGATAAGGTTAGTAAAGGTGATGTGGGATGCTAGGATTGGGGATTCCACTTTGGAAATAGAGGAGGAAATGAAGAAAGCCTATCCTCATCTGTTTTCTAGTGAGTAAAATTTGTGAGGATGAAAATTTTTGTTGTTAGGATGTATGTAAGACCCTAGAAAATGGTTAGTAGTAGAGAAGAATTTTATAAAATAATTAGTTTTATATTTTAATATTAAATGAAAGTTATGTAAATATATAACAATCTATTATAAACAAAATCATTACTAAAAACCTTTATCTCTTTAGAAACCTTTCTCTAGAGCTCTTCTACACTCTCTCTAAGATTCTGGCATCATCTTCCATCTATTTCAAGATCCGAGCATATTATAATGATCCTGAAATCAAGATCAACATTTATAACCGATCAATTTCTTTAGAGAAAGTTCCCTCTACTTTTTTTCTTGAGTCAAGAAGTGATACACATGCATGTGAGATTGTTGATTTTGCTTGTCTAGATCCTTATTTTGAGTTCTCTCTTTGTGTTTTAGAGCTTCCTTGAGATATAGAGTATTAGAGACATTGTGAGACCAAGAGAAGTTCTCTACAACAGGTGAGGGAAGCTAGACTCAACTTTTGCCTTTTGATTCAAAATTTTCAGTTTAGTGTTCGTATGCTGTGAATTTGGATTGTGATGCTGTGTTTCAAATTGATTAGTCATGAGAACTTCAGGTTTTGAAATTGGGGTTTTGTTTTGGTCTTGAATTTTATGATAAGTGAAATATGATTTTGATTAATGAATTGGTTATGACCTATTGAATGACACTTTGTAATCTCTATTGAATGGTATATGCTATTTCGCATTGAGTCGTTTAAATCAAAATGTATGATGCTCATTAGAATCCATAAAATGTCATATTGAAATGTAGAATCATATGCATGTGGTTTGCATACCAGTTGGGCGAGCCTGTTCCTTGCTAAGCGATGGCTAAAATCGAGTTTGACACATATTCAGGGAAAGTCTTCTTGTTGGACGAGCAAAGTCTCACAGAGCGAAAGTCAAACTTGAGTTTGATAGAGAGTTAGTGAGAAACTTAGTCACTGAGCAGAGCTTGCTCTTGTTGGGCGGATTTTTCTGCCTTTTGTTCCAATGGTTGATTTGTTGAGCGAGACATCAATTTGCTAGACGAGAACCTTCCCGATGACTTGTTGAGTGAGTGGATCTGTTCGTTGACGAATATGTTTTAGTAAGTGAATTTTTTTCTAAAATGCAAATTTATTTATGTTTAAGTTTAAGAATGTGCTTGCATAATTGTGCTAAAATGTTGTATGAGATGAATGAATGAGAAAGTAGTTTCTCTTAAGGAGGGAAAACTACCATGTTTATATGTTTAGTGTCATGTATGTATGACAGAAGCAATCTTGAGATCATCTTGACTCTGCTAACTATTGGAATCATATAGATGAAAACAATTAGTTGAGAAAGTCGAGAGAGCTTTGTATATAGAGTATTAGCATTAGTCAAATTTAAGAGAGATATTGAATTTACTCTCTAGCATTGATATTTACAAAATCAAAATCCAAATAAAAAATAACATTTCTTACAACATATATATATATATATATATATATATATATATATATATATATATATATATATATATATATATATATAATGACAGAATATTAAGTTTAGTGTTGCAAATTATTATTTTTAATTTTACATAAGTACATATTAATATTTAATTTAAAGAAATAAAGACTATATTTTACCAATTTACCGAATAAATCAATAAAATAAAAGAAACTAACACATAAATAAACATTTGATACGAGTGAAGGTTCCACGAAAACCGTTTGTCAACGTTGTCTTTAAGGGGGAAAACTTGTATGAACTGGAGACAAGATATTATATTGACGTAAATCATAAATATTATAGTATGCATTGAAAAAGAAAATAAGACAAAGTTTTGAATAAAACTCACCATTATCAAAAGAGTCCATAAAATCTGCGCAAAAGCAATGTGCATTATTTAGTTACATGCCATAAGATTGAAGTGAAGAAATATTCAAACCCTGCTGGTGACAAACATAATTTGTTCAGAGAAAGAAATGATGAAATTTGGAGTAAAGGGGACAAAAAGAGTGACAGGACAAAATTGTCAAAACCTGTTTAACAACTTTTGTTCCCACTTTCATTTTTGTTCCTCTGAGCAACACTTTTTACTTTTCTCTAAAAACATCTTTCTTAAAGGAACACCTACTATCGCCTCTATTACCTTTTCGCGCGTCTTTAACCCCTTAAAGAAGCCAAGAAAAATATAAAAGCACCGAACAAATAAAAAATCCTTGTGTCTCACTCACACACAATCACTGACTTTCTCTTCCACCTAACTTGAAAATTTTGTAACTAATTGGGGTCATATCAATAGTGAATAAAATGGTAAATAGTTGTCTCAATTATTTGTTTTGTGGGGATGATTTAATTGATTTAACTGAAATGTTATACCATGATTAAAGTAATAAATGTAGTGAACTCTAGACATTGTTAATGTAAGGTGTAGAAGGTTCGTTCGATTTAAAATTTAAAACATCGATGTATATATAGTGTATTATGCACACTATACCTGATGAAACATGTCTATTTTAAATTCATTGGATCGTTGTGTACACTATATGTATGTTTTGATTTTGTTAATTTATTATATAAAAGGAGTAAAGAGAAATGAGTTACGTAAAGCAAGCTGTGACCCACATCACAGGCCCATTACTTTGGACAATTGCAATCTATGCAATGAGCACCACCTGTTCAACGAAAATGGCCAAAGAATTCCCCCAACAGCAACATCTCCAACTGGGTCTCTGTCTCTTTCCACACTTCGCTGCTTACTACCTTAAACTCACTGCTACTATACTTTTATCTTTCCTTTCACATTCGGTTCTGTTTTACTATCTTGTTTTTTCTCACTGCCTATGGATCGTACTGACAAGCAGCAGCTATCCTTGGTCAAGGGTACAAGGCAAAGATACAGTGAATGGTTCGTTTCATGCTTTCTCAGAGTCCTTTCTATGCTCTTAATTTTCCATGCTTGCCTTTTGTTTTCCTCCTAGATAAGTTTTTGCTTGAAGGGAGAGTTTCTGATTATCCATGTTCTGTCATTCTTGTTATTATCATGTGCACTCAGTAGTTTATTTCCTGTGAAAAGCTTTTCTTGTATTATCAGCAGGTGATCTGTTGAACAAGTGGTCTATGTCTTGTCATGTCTTCTTGTAATTGTGTTTATTAACTTGGATTCTGGTAGAGACTGCTGCAACCGAACTTGATTTTTCTATGGTTCTTCTGAACTTGCTGCTGAAAAAAAAAATGATCGATCTATTCCAATGTTGTTTACGAGATGATGTAATGTATCTCATGTTCAGCAGATTATGTTCTATGTGAATGACTTCTTGGTTACTTGGATGATCTGAATTATTTTCCTAAAAACTGCTTTCTGCTTGAATTGATTTTGTTTTGGCTAGAATAATTTTGTCTTTAGCAATTGTTATTATTCTATACCTAGTAATTGAAGTTGATTTTTTACATTTTCCGCTTTACTTATTATTCCTGAATTACAGACATTTGGACGATCGCCTTCTTTTCTAAGATTTTTTTGTAAGACGGGGTTCTTTACAAGGATCATATAAACAGAGATTGTTGAATTTAACCAACCAAATTTTGTCGGGGAATGCTGAATTCTTAATTGAGCAAACATGTTCATGGGACTCTCTCATTTTAAAATATGATATTTCTTCTCATCTTTTGGGTCGGTCCTCTGGAGTTAATGCAATTTACTGGAAAAAAATATATGACGTCACCTTAAAACTGTTACATTGTTTGTTCTGGAATGATTGTTGACAAAGTCGGTTTTGATAAACCCAGTATCATTTTTGCTTATTCTTTCTTCAGCTTCCTGTAGTTTAAAGAAAACAATTCGAATAAGAGTTTGTTTATATGTATCTAAATTCGAAGTAATTTTCAAATCTGAATTATTCCATTATTTTTGTATTCTTAATGCTCGAGTGTTTATATCCTTCCAAGCAAAGTAAGGATCAATTATCTTCCTTGCTTTTTGAAATCATTATGATGAGTGAATGTGGTGCATGAGTTGCTATGATACAAAGTCAACAAAAAGGAATTATCAATTTTATGTGTTGAATGATTCACGCAATGACCTTCTGCAGGATTTTTCGCGATGTTCCAAGTGATATAACAATAGAAGTGAATGGCGGATCATTTTCATTGCACAAGGTTAGTACCTTCTCATATACTTTTCTTGTGAGGAATTTCAATATGATATGACAAGAAATATGCAGAATTTCCTCCATGATTGTTCTAATTTTTATTACTTCTGCATGAAGTTTCCTCTTGTCTCCAGAAGTGGAAGAATAAGGAGGATAGTTGCAGAACACAGGGGTGATGATATCTCAAGATTTGAGCTTCTTAATCTACCAGGAGGTGCTGAATGCTTTGAGTTGGCAGCAAAATTTTGTTATGGCATTAACTTTGAGATTACATCCACAAATGTTGCTCAGCTATGCTGTGTCTCTGATTACCTTGAAATGACTGAAGACTTTTCAAAAGACAACCTTGGCTCGCGTGCTGAGGAATACCTTGAGAGTATAGTTTGCAAGAATCTTGAAATGTGTGTTGAAGTCTTGCAACAATGTGAGAGCCTGCTTCCTCTTGCTGATGAGCTAAAAGTAGTTAGCCGCTGCATTGATGCAATTGCATCAAAAGCATGTGCAGAACAAATAGCGTCTAGTTTCTCAAGATTAGAGTATAGCAGTTCAGGAAGGTTACACATGAGTAGGCAAGCCAAAAGCGATGGTGACTGGTGGATAGAAGATCTTTCTGTTCTGAGAATTGATATGTATCAAAGAGTCATAACGGCCATGAAATGCCGTGGGGTTCGGCCAGAGAGTATTGGTGCTTCCCTTGTGAATTATGCACAGAAAGAACTGACAAAGAAATCCAGCTTGTGGAATCCATCTAGCCAGACTAAGATTGATTCAAATTCCACTTTGCATGAAAAGCTTGTGGTTGAGACCATTGTTAGCCTTTTGCCTGTGGAGAAACTTGCTGTTCCAATCAATTTCCTTTTCGGGCTTCTGCGAAGTGCAGTGATGCTTGATTGTACAATTGCTTCTAGACTTGACTTGGAAAGAAGGATTGGATCACAGCTAGATGTAGCCACCCTTGATGATATCTTGATTCCATCTTTCAGGCATGCAGGTGATACCTTGTTTGATGTTGACACAGTTCATAGAATTTTGGTAAATTTCTTTCAGCAGGATGATAGTGAAGATGATCCAGAAGATGCATCTGTTTTTGAATCTGACAGCCCTCGTTCACCCTCTCAAACTGCATTAGTCAAAGTGTCAAAACTAGTGGACAACTATCTCGCTGAAATAGCCCCCGATGCAAACCTGAAACTTTCCAAGTTTTTGGTCATTGCAGAAACCTTGCCTGCACATGCCCGCACAGTTCATGATGGTTTATATCGGGCAATTGATATTTACTTGAAAGTATGTTTTATTGTTCTTGCTTCATTATATGTGTACAAAAACATTTTTCCAAGGCATCAAGGGGAATTTTGTTGTCCTTCAATACTAACCTTTATTTGATTATATATATAACTTGTAAAAATGACGTTTCTGTTGTAAGCTGATGATACCTTGTGAATTTCAGGCACACCAAGGTTTATCAGATTTGGACAAGAAAAAACTATGCAGATTGATTGACTTTCAAAAGCTTTCTCAAGAAGCTGGAGCACACGCTGCGCAAAATGAGCGTCTTCCTCTACAATCAATAGTGCAAGTTCTATATTTTGAACAGCTAAGACTCAGAAATTCTTTGTCCTGCTCCTACGGGGAAGATGATCCCAAGCCAATACACCAGTCATGGCGCATAAGCAGTGGTGCACTAAGTGCAGCAATGTCTCCACGAGACAACTATGCATCACTGAGACGCGAAAACCGTGAGCTTAAACTTGAATTGGCACGTCTAAGAATGAGACTAAACGATCTGGAGAGGGAGCATGCTTGCATGAAGAGGGACATGGCCAAGTCTGGATCGCGTAAATTTATGAGTTCTTTCTCCAAAAAAATTGGTAAGCTCAGTCTTTTTGGGCATAGTTCTTCTAGAGGATCAACTTCTCCATCCAGGAATTCTCATAGAACAGATTCAAAGGTGATTGAGAGAACCTGTGCTAGCACAGAGTAGGCAAAACTGTGTAGCTATTATTTTCTTACGCATGCGGCAATTGTAAGTTATGCTCATGGGCACATATTCACCACTTTTTGTTTACTTTTCTTCCTTTTTTGTCACCTTTATGTCAGTACAACCAGAAGTTACTCTTGCTTGCAGGTTCACTTTTACGGGGATTGCGCCACTAGCTTTGTTATGTGACTAGATATTATATATTATATAGGAAAATATTTTTTTACATCAATCGCACCAGTTCACAGAATATTATGATCATTAAAAAAATTATTTTTTGTATTTATAAAGGAAAGAAATTAAAAATTTTAAAAATAAATGTAATGTATGAATACAAATTTGTTGGTATTAAAATAATAATAGCTATTATATATGTATAAAGTGTTCACATCAACGTTCATTGAAGTATATGTAAGCGGATTTTCAGGTTAGAAGAAAAAAAACTAGATTAAAAGAAGAGACTCATTAAATATACAATGCTTTCATTCATATATATATATATATATATATATATATATATATATATATATATATATATATATATATGTATATATATTGATGTAGCTTTTGTCATGCTATATATGGTAAAGTTAACTATAGACTTTTAATCAACTTATTGATATCAGTGCTATTGAATATTGGCATGATGGAAATCGGTAGCGGTTTTCTAGTCATATGTCATAACAAGGCGGAGGCGAATCGTGTTTTCCGTAGTGGCCCATGGTAGTTGCTTTAGGCATAGTGGGTAGTGGTGGCGGAGCAGCCGTGATGAAAAAATCAGACTGAATAAAAAAACCAACATCTTGAATGGATGAGAAAAGAAGAAATAGGAGCAAGCAACGACAATGTGTGCGGGAGAAAGAAGATAACATTCAAAATCTAGTTGCATCATTTATGTTCTGATTTATTTAAAAATTGGGCTTGACCCACTAAACATTTATTTACCCAAACGTTGAAAAGATCTCTTCTCTTCTTATTTTACTCTTTTATCCTAACTTCAGTCACCTAAATACAACTATTTGGAATTATTGTTGGAAAGTTATGAAATGAGGAGTTACTAGAGTAAAAGAACATCTCATGGCCAAGAAGGGCAATGTTGCTACTTGCAATAAGACTCCGAAAAATGTGAGAGAAGAACTTTGGAAATTATACAAAAAAAAAAAAGCAAACAGCTCCTCCATATATCTTGGATATATTACAGCCAATGATAACCATGAGAGTGAAGATGATGTTGAAATTTTCATGGCTAGTAACGATAAAGGGAGAAATAGCGATGGAAGAAAAGGACTATGATGAGTGCATATTTTTGCCCTCATTCAGTGTTTAATTTTGGGTATTTAATTGAATTTGTGTGTTTAAAGATTGATTTAATTGGGATTTCCTATAATTGGGTTTATTGAGCATGAGATACAAAAACATGTTAAAAATAGCTTTTTAGTTGCATAAATGTTCTTTGG
>Ga0214543_1009818_pt1 | contig 14620 bp, 10 predicted proteins | sample CNSS2metaG_FD_160094 | JGI IMG/M metagenome (GOLD analysis project Ga0214543, IMG submission 160094) | Root nodule microbial communities from cowpea collected in UCLA plant growth center, Los Angeles, California, USA - CNSS2 | ecosystem: Host-associated > Plants > Roots > Nodule | place: USA...
ACGTTATAAATATATATAAATATATATATATATATATATATATATATATATATATATTTGTTTATATAATATTGAAATTTTTATTTTTTATTTTTAAACATAAAAAAATTAAAAAAAAAACGAGTTGATACATTTCTTATATTTTAGCAATAACTATTTTTTTTTATATAAACATAGGAAACAAGAAATAGAAACTCAAAAAATCCTAAATATTTATAAATTTGTTTAAAGGTAATAGTAGCTTTAAAGATAAATTTTAATTTATTGGTTTAATTACTCAGAAATTACCTACTTTAATAGAGGTGTGTCAATTAACAGTTTTTTAAAAAGTGTCAATTACATCTCAACTTTTGTAAAAAATGTTTCAATAACGTCCCTTTCAAACAGAAATCATTAACGTCATACCACATGTCAATCTATGTTTTTTTTTTTTTTTTGCAAAAAAAAAATACCATGTATCAAGTCTCTAGTGTGACATGTGACATGTGACACGTGACAATGCAATGTCACATGTTAGTGTGAGTATCAAATTTCATTGTGTTGATCTTAAAATAGTCATCATGTATGTCTTTCTGATTTAGTATAGTCTCCATGTATCTGAATCAATTTTATCTCAAATTTTTTAATAATTAATATATTTTTGTAACCCAATTTTTAATAAAATAAAAACTAATTAAGTATAACTATTTTTAAAAAAATAAGTATTGATATTTATATCGTTTCTATCTCATTTCAGACCAAATTTATTATTTGTATAAATATTATACTAATATTTTTTATTAAAAATGACTTTTTAACATATTACTTTATTAATTATTTTTTATTAAGTACTCACGTTTTATTGATTATTACTTTTTTTTTTCAAAATAGAAAATTATTGTATTTCACTAATTTTAAACCAATATTTTTATTTGTATGAATTTATACTAATATTTTTTATTAAAAATGACTTAATAAAATGAATTTTACCAAAAAATTTTAATATAAATATCAATACTTAATTTTTGAAAAGATATTTATACTTATTAGTTTTAATCTCATAAAAATAGATTTTAATTATTAAAAAAAAATTAGGTCAAAATTGAATTTGTGAGATATAAGTAGGGACTAAATTGAGTAATTGAAACTTATATGGGAGTTAATTTGATATCAAGATAATGACATTAACACGTGACATTTTTTTTTTGTTGCAAAAATTAAAAAAATTAAAAAAAAATTAAAAAATCACATATTAACATGTGGCATGCCATTAACTGTGTTAGACATTTCCATATGAAAGAGACCTAATTGAAGATTTTTTTAAAAATTGGGATACAATTGACACTTTTTAAAAAACGGATATAAGATTGACACACCCCTATTAAAATAGTTACCATCTAAGTAATTAAACCTACTTTATTTTATTAATAAAATGTTAAAATTATAAGTAGAACTTTTATTAATTAAGTTTCATTTTTTTAAAATAGTTAATAATAAAATTTAATTTCTATATCAATTATCACAATAACTATAATAGAAAATCACACATTTTATATCGATCTAGGACATAATCGACAATAAAAGTATGATTTTCTATGCACATTATGTGTATGTGTGGTGTAAGCCCTCTTTAAAATATTTTAAATTTCCTTTTTATATTCCGTCGAAATTTATTCAATAGTACACTATATATGTTAATTTATTTTATTAATAAAATGTTAAAATTATAAGTAGAACTTTTATTAATAAAGTTTCATTTTTTTAAATAACTAATAATAAAATTTAATTTCTATATCAGTTATGAGAATAATTATAATAAAAATCACACATTTTATATCAATTTAGGGCATAATCAACAATAAAAATATAATTTTTTATGCGTATTGTGTGTATGTGTGGTGTAAGTTCTCTTTAAAATATTTTAAATTTTCTTTTGTACCGCCGAAATTTATTCAATAGTACGGTATATATGTTAATTTATTTTATTAATAAAATGTTAAAATTATAAATAGAACTTTTATTAATCAAGTTTTATTTTTTAAAATAGTTAATAATAAAATTTAATTTTTATATCAGTTATGATAATAATTGTAATAGAAAATTACATCCAGAGCATAATCGACAATAAAAATATAATTTTTTATGCGCATTGTATGTATGTGTGGTGTAAGTCCTCTTTAAAATATTTTAAAATTCCTTTTTATATTTTGCCATTTCCTTTTTATGTTTCGCCGAAATTTATTCAATAGTACACTGTATATGTTGTGTAAATATACATGTTTATCCGTTTGCTTTAGGTTAATAATCAAATGAAATGGCAGAATTAATAGTCTTAATACTATTTTTTTAGGTAATTACACATACAAACTTTCGATGTTAGGAAAAGTTACACACAGGGGACAAATCAATAATTCCTATCAATAAAATTTATAATCACAAATTTTATTTTATAACCATATCGATAAAAGTTAATGTTCAATTTATAATATATATATATATATATATATATTATAAATTAATTTTATATATTAATTTATATGTTGAGATAGACTTAAAATTTATTTTTAAAATTTGTTTATTTAGTATGGTATGAAAAATTATTACTAGAGTTTATCATGAAAAAAGTTTGGTGAATATATTGTTGTACCTCCTAGACGACCCATTAAACTTTATAATTATTATAATATATAATATTACTATTGTTTAATTTATTAAATTGCGGTGAATATGATTAAATATTTAATTGTCACGTACGAGGATTGACAACATAAGCGTGAGACTGGGCATTTGATTATTTTTAGTATACAAGCATTAATATATTAATACCGAGTCTTGACATTTTTGTCATATTGTTTTAATTTTTAAATATAGTTTTTTTTATTTATAGTTCATTAGTAAGTGAAAATTGATCAAACAATCAATAAATTACATTTATCCTTAAAGTAACTCTTATAGAATCGGAGTGGTTTGATTTTTTCTATAGTCCCATTAATCAGAGTCATAGATTAATTATAGAATTTAAAAACTTATTTTACAGTATAAAAAGGTTTTAAATTTCTTAGCCGGTCCATTTGACGGCACTTTTAATATTTTTTAAGGATGTTCTGGAAATTTTAGTTTTTAAGAATGACACACTTAGTTTTTGTTTATAAAGGTGGTTAAGTAACGAAGGATCTTAAAGAAAAGAAAGAAATGAGGAGGTGGTGATGCTGTTGCAGGGTGTTGCTCCGCCCTCCAAACACATCGGCGAATTTTCTTTTCTTCTTCTTCTTTCTTTTATTCTTTAAGTTGCAGTTTTTTCGCTTTCACTGGTTATTCTTCCTTTGAGTTGAGAATGGGTAATGTGAACGTGCGTGGTTCTGAAGAAGAAGCAGAAGAAGCTTCTGCTGATGGGAACGCGATGCCTCACTCTCCTCCCACCATCTCTCCCTTCGTATTCACTCCTCAGGTACTTCCACTCTCTAAGTAATATCCGAAATTAGCAGAAGTCATTTTCATTCAATTTCTTGTTGCTTCTCTTCTGCTTCTAATTTACATGTGTTTTGGTACTTCCTCTTTACTAAGATCAATTCTCAATTTCGTTCTCTTGTTAATGGATTCGATGTGGCCCTTTTCCTACCTGTTTTGTATACTGCTCTTCCGTGGACTCTCTGTTTTCATCAATTCTCCAGAATTCCCTTTCCCTTGTGTAGCTTCCTGAGGTTCCGCTACAAACATCTGAGGAGATGCATGTCCCCAGTTATTCCTTGGTGGAGACAACTTCAGGGTATGAAGATATGTTCAGTGAACCGGGAATTCCAACTATGATTACTTGGAGTTATGGTGGAAAGGAAGTAGCTGTGGAGGGATCGTGGGATAATTGGAAAGCAAGGTTTAAAAACTTTAACATCTTCTTTACTTGTCTTCAATGGCTTCTTTGCCTGTTTCTTGGATTCTCATATTCCTTGTTTTTCAGAATGCCCCTGCAGAGATCAGGGAAAGACTTTGCAATAATGAAGGTATTGCCATCTGGGGTTTACCAGTTCAGATTTATTGTGGATGGACTGAAGAGGTATACTCCAGACTCGCCTTGGGCCCGTGATGATGCCGGGAATGCTTACAACATCTTGGACTTACAGGTATTATTTCATATATATTGACATGTTTTGCACTCGAACAAACTTGAAATTTTAAGGTCAATATATTATATATGTAGTTTTGAGATAATAAGTATGTTTATGTTCAGAATCATTAATTTAACAGGATGAACTCGTGCAAAATTATAAATCCACTGAAATTAAATTGTAAAGGCAAGTTTCAGTAATTTGAATGCATTTTTCTCTTCTTTGTTATTGTGAAACCTTTGTTCATTTTCACTTTTCCTTGGAGCTAGTGCCGCGGTTTTGGTCTACATATAACCCTACGATTAAGTTTTTCCTGAAGGTTTTTATTTTCTTCCTTTTTACAGTCTTCGATTGCACCACGTTTCTTAACTTGCAAGAATTTTGTTTCGGATAAATATGATCCATAACTCATATCAGGAATATGTTTTGTCAATGTCTTATGGTCCCGGGTGAATATTTTCCGTTCATTGAGTTGTGAAGGGAAGTGAGCAGGGCTTCTGAGATGATAACTTGGTGTTTTTCTATTCCTTTTCGATGGTAACAGTTCTTGATGATGGCACAAAGTTTTGAATCCCATTTCTAGCAAAAACATACTACTGGAGTCATCAGTGTTTAATTACTTTTTGGATAAGTACTAAGCCAAATTTTGTAAAGCTTTAAATTCAGTATGCTTGTTTATTTTTATATTAACACATAATGATCACTTTATTGACACGGAATCCACTTGAAATGGGCTTCTGATCAATCTTGGTTCAAGTGAAGTGCAGTAGAGAGTGAATGGGTCATAGTCTTCGGGGTAGTAACATAAAAAAGCTTTGAGAAAAGAAAGGGGATAGGGTAATAAAAGAAAACTAAATACTGATTTTTGCGTCATTCTCCTGCTAGAATAAAAGTCGAATTGGTTAATTATCTACTAATAACGAATATGTTTGCTAATCAAAGTAGTTAATAAGGCTGGAAAGCACACTTCTTAGTATAGAAAGGCTTTAAAGTTGGAAGAAGAAATTGTGAAATATTTAACCATTTTCCCTTTATTAACAATGTAAACCACTCAAACATAACGTTCATTGTAAATATTCAAGATTTTGATGGTCAATTTACAATGCCTGCGTTACTTGCTGGTAAGAGTCCGTAGTCTGCCAAGGGCTATTTTGACTATTTTGAATCAACCTTTTTTGACTATTTTAGCACCCCAACCACCACCTCAAAAACACAAAAAATATTTGTGTTGGTTGTTAGGACACAAAAAATAGTTGTTCATTTCAATTCAATCAACGAAATTTTGTTTTTTTCTATCTCTATTTTTGTCTTCTAACAATTTAAGTTAGATTAGGTGGGTGGTATTTCAAAGTCTTTTCTTTATTATTATTATACAAAAAAGCTGCACCTGAGGGGTCAAGACGCATCGACCCCTTCTACTTCTAGCCTATTGGTACTTTTGTTTCACTTGGTAACTAGGTAACTGTGGCAATCTTCTTTGATTATAGTATAGCGGACTTTGATGTGCATGAATTGATTTTTGTGATGGCTGTTGTAGAGTAGTTTTCCATATCAAGTGTTTTGATATGTCATTTTTGCGATGGCTGTTGTAGAGTAGTTTTCCATATCAAGTGTTTTGATATGTCATTTTTGCATAGCTAGTTATTTTTCAAATTCTCTCATGGGACTGAATTAACACATGAACAGTAGCCAGTAATTAATCTTGTAGAGTATCCTGTATGAGTAAAATTGAGTGTTAGCATCCTTTTACTGCTAGAAGGTGGCTAAATTGAGAATAACAAAGTTATGTAATATATATGTGTAGGATTATGTTCCTGAAGATATTGGAAGCATTTCTAGTTTTGAGCCTCCTCAATCACCAGAGTCGAGCTATGATAACTTACAGCTTAGTTCTGAAGATTATGCTAAGGAGCCACCGTTGGTTCCTCCACTCTTGCAAATGACACTGCTAAATGTGGCTGAAACAAATATGGAAATCCAACCTCCTTTGTCAAGACCTCAACATGGAGTGCTGAATCATCTTTACACGCAGAAAGGAAAGAGCAGTCCTACAGTTGTTGGTCTTGGTACAACTCATCGGTTTCTAGCCAAATATGTCACTGTGGTGCTGTACAAGTCCTTGTAAGGTAAACCATATACATAAATCATATGGAACACACTTTTAGCGCTTTCTATTATTTTATAGAGAATTTTGTTTAGGCATAGTTACAAGAGAGAAATGAAAAGCAACATAAGGATCACCACAGTCAAGATTGTATTATATATAATGCAACTGCTTGATGCTCAATCATCAAACAATTAAGTTTCAACTCTTAATTATTTGCTGCTGCTGTTCTCTAGGAATTTTGGTTGAGTGATTAAGAAGATAAAAATTTTATAAGAGGTTCTCATCACACGTTCATTTTCCGTTCCCAATTTTTATTTTCTAATTTTGCGTACTCTGATGGTTGAAATTGGTGCTCTATTATTCCGAGTGTGAAAATTTTTTAAGGGTATTTGCGATTCGTGTCCTTCTTTTTTGTCAGATGATCGCTTACTTTGAACTTGCTTCTGGTGGTATAACTGAGCTTCTTTTTTCTCCTTATCATGCTCGAGATAGAGTTCTTTAATATGTTGGGCACGTAGTTTTACACGTGCATTCATGTTTGCCTATAATGTCATGTTTTTATGGGATAGCGTTTATTGAAAGCTTAAATACGAATAAAACAGGATGCTCGCTACTTACTTTTCAATCTAAGAATTACTGGAAAGCTGTTTTGGAATTTGCTTGTTTGTGCTTGATATTTCATATTTTTGGAAAATAGTTTGCCACTGGAAATTGTAAAAAATGAATGAAGCCCATGGAAACTTCAAATGTGATTTCCAGATATGGATCCTCTCCTCTTCTAGATAGATGCAAGTTATTCTAATATTCAGACCTTTTTGTTTCAATTTTTTTTATTTGGGAGTTGAGATATTACTAAGGACAGGCAAAGTTGAATGATAATGGTCAAATCAAATCGAGTGGATTGAGTTACTAAGGGAAGGAAACAAAGCTAGCAAGCTAGCTAGTATTTAAAAGAGGGAATGAAATCTCTCCAACAATGGAATGAGTTACAACACCGCCACGACATCTTAATTGATGAGATTACAAGCATCTTGTTTTCTCTTTGGAATTGGATTCCAAGCCACTACTAAGCACGTCTCTCTTTCTTCTAAGCCCACAAAATTGCAACTCCATACATAAGGGTTTCTGAAGTGTGGAAAGATAGGTGCAGGTGAATTTTTTCAAGCCTTCAAAAGGCATTTGAACTCATACTTCGTTCCATTATCAAAAAAACCTCATCTATTATGAGACATATATAACAACACTGGTTAAGAACCTTAAACCCTCCACAATGATAACCATGTACAGAATTTTGCTAAGCAATTGGTTATTCCTTTCGCTTTCACCCTATATAGGTTATAGCTGAACTAAAAGCCTAGCTTTGTCCCCACCCCAAACAAACATAAAAGAAAAAAACTAAACTCATTGTTGTTGTTCTCTATTAGAATACTGGACACCCATCAACCACAATTCCTGGTGCAGTTGGGCAAGTGGCCAAGGGGCAATGGTCCATTTCACTTCCCCACCATTTGAGATTATGGCCAGCATTTTGCAGGGCAAAGAATATTAAAACACCCATGAAAGCTGTGCCTGCATCTAGTGCTGCAGATAGTACATAGTTGTACTTCTGCCACCAACGTTTGTTGTAGCGGAACACGAAGTAATTGAAGATCATTCCGGTCAATAGCCAACTTGCAATATTGGCAGGAGTTGCAGGTGGCATTCCAGCAAAACCATAGGATATGACAGGTATGTTTATGAGTGGTATCCATTTCTTGTCAGGGTAGATTTTGCTCAACACCCAAATAGGAACTGGCAACACTGCTCCAATCAGGAATAACCACACAAGGTTCCTGTATAGTCCACCAGGTCCAAAGAGTCGTTTTGGTCCAATTAGACCCCATATAACAGATGCATCAAAGGTCACTCTGTATTTGGGGCATGTCCAAGGACTGTCATGGTGAAGTTTATCATCGAGGCATATGTCCTTAATGCTATCCAACATCCACCAAGCCACTGCAAGATTCACTACTCCAGCAACCAGAGTTCCCACCAGCTGTTTGGAAGTTATAAGCCAAAAATGAATTAAGTAACTAGAAAATAAGAAAAAAAAATCTAGTATGATAGGAGTTGTTGGGTTAGGAGATTTGAAGGTGCACATACCTGAGCGGTATACATGCATCTTGGAGGAATTTTCATGTAGTGGCCTAGTTTGAGATCTGACAAGAAAGAGAGAGCATGCACGGTGCTGATTCTCCCGTAAATCTTGAAGAGCAAGTTTGCAATCGGTTTTCCTGGAAGGATATACCCAATAAAGAACTGTGCTATAATGTCATATCCAGGTTGCTGCCACATGATTCAGAAAACAAAGTAATGTTAAATCTCTATTGCTTCCAACTTTGCAATAGTGGAGGGGACAGAAATATTGGAGATAGTACCTGGTTGGTAGTTGCTTGAATGACACCAATTGGGAGGGTTACAACAAAAGCCAAACCAAAAGCAAGGAGCATACCCCACCATGGCAGTTGCACATCAGTTTTCCACACAAAGGCCATTAGCAGGGATAGTGCCATGCTCCCAAACAATATACTGAGGAACCACCATTCAGGTACTCGCTTATAAGCTTGCATAAGTCTACCATGGACATCCAATTTCGCACCACTCATCGCAGATTTACTCTGTCTCCAAATATCTCTGGCAAAAGGATACTATTTCAGTCTCAAACTATTCTACATGTTACCTTAAATAGAGAATATATGGATGAAAATTAAGAAGGATTAATAGTACTCAGAGCCTTCTGATTCATTTCCATATCTAACATGTACAAATATTAGAACATCATTCATTCATATATACAACTACCACTCAGAAGTGATTTAAAAGTGATCTGATATGGAAGTCACTTCATGCAATCAAGTTAGAAACAAATTCATGTTAAAAGCTTTGAAAGTAACCTACCTGCCATAAAACAGTGCCACGTGAGTGAGGGTAGCCGTAAATCTTGCAAAACCCGATCCAATTGATAATGCAAACAGAGGACTGAGGTATAACTTGCCGTATTTGTTGTATGCATCAATGTTAAGATCATACTCCTTGGTTAAGATCTTGGTAGTGTCATATTTATGTCCAGTGGTCGTGAACAACTGGTTAGAAAATATAGGAAACTTGCGGGCATCAAAAGTGTTGAACTTCCAGTAACACACAGGTACAATGATGTATATGAACATGATAAATCCGACTCCCACGTTAACAATGGAAGACCATGGTGAAACAAGAGGGCTCCCATGATAAGCTGAAATCCCTGCCCAATCAACTGTGAAGGCACCAATCCCAAGTCCATGATAACCTGATCCAACTTGCTGTGCAGTGATGCTATTCGGCCATGCCCAACAAACCCACGAGAAAAAGGTTAAGACCGTGAACAGATAGCCAGGGAGTGCATAATACAAGAAGCTTGCACCCATGGCAATGAGGAAAAACTGCATCCTCGTAAAACCTTTTGATTTCTCCTCCTTTTCGTGGAGTGCCCTGTAGCATAAGGTTATTGATGTAATCAAAGTAACATTAGGATATAATAAACGACTAATAGAAGAATCTTTGATAAAAAAAATGGTTCTGCTGTTGCGTAAGCTCTTTTGGAGAAGATACCCAATAATTGGCAATAGGTCAATTCTACAGTAGCCAATGCAACATTGACAACAACCTAGTGTTAATATATATTCTACTTTACCTTTTCAATTTCAATGTCATGCTCACTTGCAAAGGGAATATTACAACAATTTTGGTATTTTGGTTGTGCGCACTCCTTCATTCCAATTACAGGCTAGGAATTACTACTCGTTTATTCAATCAAATTACGAGTCAGTCAATTTAGTCAACGACAGACTTGATTCGATTTATCTTTACTGAGGTATAAATTCTTATGCAGCAAGACCACCACCCTTGTGTTTTACAGAATAAGAATATAAGTAAAATTCTGCATCTATTTTCCCTTCATTTGGTTGGACTGAACTTTTTAGTCACAAAATTTGTGTAAACGAACGGTTAAATAGTTCAATGGAAGGTTCCAATTGTGTAGTTAGCCTAGCATGGCACTTAGCACCAGGAAAAATGAAACATCACACATAATTAAACGGTTTAGTAAAACATAACATTGAAGAAAAGAAGAAAAAGAAGAAGAATGAACCTAAAGAGCGACACTTGAGCAAGGTTTGCAGGCCACCACATTTCAACGGGATCAACCAGATACCTCCTCAGAATCCCAGCCCATCCATACCCCAACATCTGCAACTCAATCATTCACAATAATAGTAAGTTTTAAAAGCAAATTTCAACAAACAGATTGAACAGAATATATGCTTCAAAGAAAAGAAAAACATATCAGAAGAAACAGATTTTAATATTAAAAATAAAGCATACCATGAGAGAAACCTTCAATCTTACAGATCTCAAAGACAGACTTCATTTTAATCTTTTAATAAATATACATTCAGAATGAATTATTTGTGTCCCATCCACCCATCACCCACAACCCACAACCCACAAATCTCTTTTTCAAAGAGAAGAGAAAAATAATAGTTGTCTTTAAAAGTTCTCTTAAGAAATAAATAAAAAAATTACCAAACCAAACACTTTCTAAAAGTTCCATCCTTCACTCAAAAGTAATGAATAAAAAGTAAAGATACAAAATTTGAAAGAGGTAAGCGAACCTGAGTGGTTAAGACGATGAAAAGGGCGCACAGAAAGCTCAAACTCTGTTTATAATAAGCTTTCATGACAGTAATGGCGCCAATGGAGTAAGCGTCACCCCCTCCAAAGGACACGCCACAGTTTGCAAAGATGGTGATGATGACGTGCTCCTTCATGTTGAAGGGCCCAGGGTTCAAGGTGAAGCGCCACCCCAGAAAGTTGTACTCTTTGGTGGGAAGCGTGGACGCCATGAACCTTCCTACGGGAAGAACGGCGATTTGCATGAGAATGGCAGAGATGGTGAGTGGCTGAGTCCTGAAAGTAAAGAACGTGTTCAGGAAGATTAAGAGCACGCATGATGCCAATCCCAGAAACCATGCCCGGAAAGTCATCACCGGAATCGATGGGTCGTCGGTTTCGGGCACCACCAGAGCCACCTCCTCCACCGGACAACGGTCCGGTGGAGAATCTCCGTTTTCGGCCTTCTCAGAGTCCATCGTTGTGGTCTTGGACGCCGCCATTGAGTGAAGGTTGGAAGGGAATGGGAGATGGATAGAGTGTAAGAAAAAACAGAGTGCTCTGTTTATCTGAGAGTGAGAGCTGCTCTGTTTGACAAAATGTCACTCTAGGCACCTCTTATAAAGGGATGTGAGATTTTATGTGATATTCCCAAAGTGTCCCCATTGTAATGCAGTAATTTTATGTTTTTTTTTTTCAGAACAACCTATTTTAATAATTAAGGAAATGTATCTTTTCTAAACCCTTGATAATTAATGTTTTCTTAAACCATCATAATTGATTTTTATCATACACAGAAAATAATCCTTTAACGCCTAAAAATAACTACTTCATAATCTCTCGTCTTAAAAGTATAAGTTTATTGGATATAAACATATAATTGTTAACTATATACCTAAGGAAAAAAAAAATTCTTACTCAAGTATTGTTCATGCATAGATAGTTATGCTAATATTTGACGGCTAAAATAACAATAATAATTTTGGGAAGACACGATTACAAAATTTTTGGGCAGGTAGTTACTTTACATTTTTTATCTATTGATATTTTAATTTCAAAATTTATTGACATATCATAATATTTTAATAAATAATCTTATAATTCATTTATGACTTCAGCAGCTCCTGAATTCCCACCGTTTCTATATTTATGCATTTCCCGAGAAGACTGTTTGACCTATGCAGACTTGTTTGCCATGCAAAACTGACATCTATTCTTATTTATTTTAGTCAAACCTAAAAAAAACTTTCGTAAATTTCGCATTCTAAGTTGAACAGTGGCTTGGAAAAAAAATTACGTTATCAATTAATTAAAAATTAATTCTGAAATAATGCTAAGATATTATTAATTATATGGTTAGAAATGAAACTAATGATAAATACAAACGTATTTCAAGCTCTCTCTCTTCCTTGCCTGCTCCAGCGTGTGAAAGACACGTTCCTAGAAGAGCGTCACACGCTTACTTTCCAATCTCCAGCCTAACGAAAACTACCACGTGAAGCGAGTAGGGCCCACGTGGCAGAGTAGGCGCCAACTCAGACGACAGGTGAAACGCCACGTCAGAAAAACGGTGGAAACCTCGTGCTGGTCTCATACTCTACACATGAAAGACGACGTTAAGGTTAGTGGAATCCACCTACCTGTTACGCATACATAAATAAATAAAATCAAAGTACTCTCTGTTTATTAATTTTTAATTTAATTAAGTTAACACTTTTTTAATTCTTGAAAAGGCAAAAATAATATTTATTAAAGAACCCAGGTGTTGGAAAGAACCCTTACATGAAAGCTATTAATGTGATTTGGGTTGACTCAAATATATTATGATATGAGGACTACGTACGGCTTATAAATACAAATACTATAAAGTTGTATTTATTTATTATTCTCTTGCATTTACATTTGGTCACTCTTTTGCATTTTATTTTAATTTATTGTTATAATAGGCTCATGATAAGGATTTGGGTTAGTGATAACTTTTTCTTAATTCTTGATTTTTATTATTTAAAATTATTTGGGGATGGCGAGGAAGTTTTCAAAATGGTTGCTTGTTTTTCGTGAACTTGTTTGTAAGAGTTACAAGTGTATGGTCATAAAACATAAAGTTTATAATGTTCCAATGATATGCTTTATATGTGCGGTGCCCTTCGACCTCTTCGTTTCGTCAAAAAGGTTATTGATATGATCATCTATTAAATTTATAAAAAAATATTATTACACACGACATCACAAAAATAAAAAATTTAATGGTATGGTAGAAAATTTATTATGTGAAACCATTTTTATTATAATTCTTCAATTTAAGCACTATTAACTATCATATATCACAATAACTTTTATTTATAATAAGATATTGTTGGGATATTTTACTAAAAAATTTATATCAATAAATTACTTAAGAATTATACATATATTAAAACAATAATTTTTTTTTATTTTACTCAATATTATATTTAAAATTTCATTGATCTAGATTTGGATTTATTAGAAGTTCAACATTGATTGAAGATATATATAAGTGAGTGCAAACCAATATGATTACGTAATATATAAGTGGATGCAAATATCACATTATAAGCCAATTTCGTGAAATTAAGTTAGGCTTAAAATTCACTTCTCAGTATAGTATAAGAGTCACGAGTTAAAGCTTTTTCTAGTGGTATTTGTTATTTGTTAGACATATTGTTCCACCCATTATTAGGCTTTCTTAACATGATATCAGAGCCATTAGTTAAAGTCTATTTTAGCGATATTTATTATTTGTTGAGCATATTGTTCCACACATTATTAGGTCATTATCGAACCATCTGTTAATGTTTAGTCTCACGAAACAGGTTTCACTATCTCATACTCATCTCCAGAGAAAAAATTCACCCCGATACATACAATTGGACCATATATTAATAATATTTAGTCTCACGGGACGGGAATGGATTTCGTTATCCCATACATATTTCTAGAAAAAAATTCACCCCCATATATAAAACCAACTGGATATCAAATTTGTGTTTCATCCTCGTACTCACCTTCTTATTGTTACGGTATTAATTAAATATTTTTTATAAAATAATAAAAAAATTACGATGAAAGTAATAATATTATCAAATATTGAATATTAAAATAAGAGTTATTTACTCAACATCAAATATTTAGAAATAAATTATAATTATATTCATTTCAAATTAAAAAACCAAATAAACTTTCATTAGAATAAAAAACATTTATTAAATTTTCAAACATTAAAGAAACATAATTGATAAAATTTAAAAATACTTAAAAAAATAGAAAAAAAAAACAAATATTTTAAATATTTTTTTATTTCAATTTTTTAAATTTTAATGAAATCTTTTTTTTTTCTATACACAAATAAAAGTTATAATAAATTTATTTATACACCTTAACCTTGTGTTTGCATAAAAAATTTCAACAGTTTATTTATTATGTAATCAAATTACTTTCAATTGAATTTTTTCAAATTTTTAAATAATTTATTTAAATGAAGTAATTAAAATATTTTAAATAAAAAATTGTTTGATAAAATAATTTAATTTTTATTTTATCACGACCCTACCTTCGAGTCTAGCTTATTATAACTTCACCTTCAATTATGTATCGCTTCATAATTAGGACTAGGCATAATTTACTAAACTATACTAAACTATAGTTAATTGTACTATATTAAACTAAAATATATTAAACTATTCATAATAATAATTGAATTGTATTATAAAATAGTTCAGTTTTA
>Ga0214543_1009819_pt1 | contig 14619 bp, 16 predicted proteins | sample CNSS2metaG_FD_160094 | JGI IMG/M metagenome (GOLD analysis project Ga0214543, IMG submission 160094) | Root nodule microbial communities from cowpea collected in UCLA plant growth center, Los Angeles, California, USA - CNSS2 | ecosystem: Host-associated > Plants > Roots > Nodule | place: USA...
TATATATATATTCTTATGTAAGGCCTTACATCCATACGAAGAATTGTTAGTAATTTTGGGTCATGCATATATATGATACATAATTAAATGTGTTAGATCCATTATTTATAAAGCCAAATAATAAAGTGATCTGACTAAATTAAAGATTTGGCTAAAGGCATATGTCATGAAAATAAATATTGTGTAGAGACCATTTAGTAATTTCTAATTTGATGAGGGACCAAATTAGAAATATTAAAACTTAAGTAATTCAGTTTATAAATGATTGTGGTCCCCTCCTGAGAACACACACAGAGTCATAACGTACTTTTCCTGTTCCTTTCTCTCTATCCCCATCAAGAGAGAAAACCAAAGGGAAATAAGGGTGCTCTACAGGAGAAAGATCACTGATCAGTAGTGCTCTAAAGGACATCGTTATGGCTAATTCAGGTACGCTTCCGTTTACTGTTTACAGCATGATTATCAGTATAGGATATTGTGTATGAGTTTATGATTGATTATTAGGATCATATTATGTTTATGCTTACAAGAATGTATCATTGTTGCAATATATCAAGATGATTGGATATCATCTTTTTGTATAAGGAGTTTAATTTTGACCACAATGGTGATGTGGTTTTATCAAACAAAACCTTTTGTAACATATTTGTTGCAATATATCAAGATGATGTGGTTTTGACCACATGATTGGATACATAATTGAATCACAGAAAGAATCGTATTATCATTTTCATTCCATTCAGATTGTGTTTCTGTGGAAGACTTCTTCTCTTTTTGAGAAAGTATTACTTTCAAGTTTTGTTGTGTTAACCACAACCATCATATGAACTTGCCACATTCCAAAGTTGGTGTGTTCATCAAACAATTAAATGTCAAATTTTATAATTATAATTCTTAATACAAAATTTTACAAACCACTTTATGCTATGGTAATAGTTTGTTATAATAAATGTACAAATAAAATAGAAATGTAACTACACAAGTGGTTTAGTACATACACCCACTAGTAACAACAATTATTATATAAACCAGTGAAAACACTTCACTTTTTTTTATTTTAAAATAAATATAAATAACTTTTTATTTATTTTGTAGATAATTTATTTTATTAAAGATACTTATTTTAGTTTAAAAATGATTAATTTAAAATAAAAATTAAATGAATAAAAGTTAAATCTAACCAAACGGTAGATAAAAAATGAAAAAAAAATATTTTAATTTAAGAAAAAACAATTATTTATTAAAAAGTAAAATTAAGAATAGAAATATGGACACTAAAATGGAGTAGTATAGATATTTGAAATGAAAATAAGAAAATAATAATGATGATAACTCAACACTCAAATCCCAAAAGTTCAAATGCACACAAAGTACCTCATTATTTTCTCACCGATGTATGGACTAACACCTCTAAATAACAAAGAGAAATATAAATAACTAATGTATTTTTAAGACAGTAATACTATTATGTTACAACTATTGTTATTATTATATTCACAAATGAGAATGTCTTTAATGTATAAACATTGCATGCATGTGAGGATCATACATTACATACGAAGTGATATTTCTTCAATCCTCGCATATTATGTGTCTTTAGACTAAAAGAAATAATTAATTGAAAAGAAAGAAAGAAAAAGAATCATATTTAACAAAAGTAAGTTTTGGAATACCCTTGATTAAATACATCAAATATTAGTCTTATACTCATGGATAAAAATATTTGTTGACAAAATTAAGAAAGATTGAAAGCATACGAACTTACATGTCCTTGGTAATGGTGTGGATTAAGGACCAAAATCATGGTTTAGGATGGATGACTTTTGTTGGTTTTATTGAAGAGAGAAAGTAGGGTCGAGGAGCACGTGGGGAACGAAAAATCCAGTGTGGGAGATGACAGTAGTTGATCACTTGTCCCGCGCTGCCCTCACTCAGTCTCTGTGGATCACCATATTCACGCACACGCTTCTCTCCTTCGCACCATTCATACATTCATTCCACTCTTTCTCTATAAAAATATTTTCCCTCAAATTTCGCCACCACTCTCTCCCCGCTCCATGGACCTCCGCCGTCGATCCTCTTCCGCCGCCGCCAAGGCCTCCGACGCTCTCCCCCTCCCCCTCCACCTCACCAACGCCTTCTTCTTCACCCTCTTCTTCTCCGTCGCCTACTACCTCCTCAACCGCTGGCGCGACAAGATCCGCGCCTCCTCCCCCCTCCACCTCCTCTCCCTCTCCGACATCGCCGCCGTCTTCGCCCTCCTCGCCTCCGTCATCTACCTCCTTGGCTTCTTCGGCATTCACTTTGTCCAGTCCTTCGTTACCCGTCCTGCCGACGACGACGTAGAACCATCGGAATGCACCTCCCTCGACAAAGTCGACGGCCAAGAAAACGTCATGATGGCCGACTCAGTAACCAAGGGAGCTTCACAACCTTCTCCACTTCACTGTACGGAACCAGTGAAACTTGTTGCGTGCGGAGTCGACAATGGCATCATGGAACCGGTTCTTAAAGAAGTTGTTTCCTCCGTTGACAGAGTCTATCATGATGAAGACGACGTCGTAATCGACTCTGTCGTAAACGGGAATGTTCCGTCGTACTCTCTTGAATCGCGTCTCGGCGATTGTCGCAGGGCTGCGGCGATCCGGCGAGAGGCGCTTCAAAGGACCACGGGACGGTCGCTAGGAGGACTGCCTCTGGAGGGGTTTGATTACAATGCAATTCTCGGGCAGTGTTGTGAGATGCCGGTGGGGTATGTACAGGTTCCGGTGGGGGTGGCGGGGCCGCTGCTGCTGGACGGGGCGGAGTACACGGTGCCGATGGCGACAACGGAGGGGTGTCTGGTGGCGAGCACGAACAGAGGGTGCAAGGCGATCTACGCGTCCGGTGGCGCTACTAGTGTGGTGTTGAGGGATGGGATGAGTAGGGCGCCAGTTGTGAGATTCGCGACGGCAAATAGGGCTTCGGAGTTGAAGTTCTTTCTGGAAGATCCTCTCAATTTTGATACCTTGGCCGTCATTTTCAACAAGTCCGTGTTTTCTTCTATGGTTTTCTGTGTTGGTGGAGGAAAAGGGGATTGTTGTTTTCTGTTTTTGTTTTTCCATATATTTATTTATTTCTGATCTTAGTTTGAGTCTGGCTTGTAAATGTGGAGTTACCTAAATGGGAAGTTAAAGGTAATTAATTCCCTGAAAGTAGAATGCTTTTCTCCATGATTTGAACTTGTCAGAATTTAAAATGTTTTATTTGTTATGGTTAATGTGATTATACGTTTGATGTTGATTTTCTTTTATCTTGTTTTGGTTGATGGTTAAGAAATCCATTATTTCAAATCAGTGTCATTTTTTGTTTGTTGATTTGGGTCATGCTAAGTTTGATCTTGATGGATTTATCTCTGTCAGGAAACTAAGTTCTGTAACTTTTTTTGGTTGTTTCTGAACTTGCAATAATCTACACCCTAATTGACTGGTTGTTATTTGAAACTTGGATTTATGAATTTCCTTTCTTTTTGTTGACTTTCCATACTGCAGTTGAATGATATTTTGGGCTGGGAATCTTTTTTGAAGTATGGATTTAGAAATTTATTGCTGTCAATTTTTCTTTCTCTTTTCTGTCCCTTTAATTGTTCTGAATTTCTATTTATTTATGTTGAGTTTTTGGTGTTTGGTGAGTTTCATTACTCCAGTGCTTCTTTCTATGAATTGGGATAGAATAAATAAGGAATAAAGAGCTAAAACTGGATCTTTAATTAGTACAGGGTACAGTCCATTTATTGCAGTTTTGGAAACATTTATTTGTTTCCGGATGATTTCAATTTTTACTGAAACTGATGTTTGTTGCTTGTGCTACAGATCAAGTAGATTTGGCAGACTTCAAACCATTAAGTGCTCTATTGCGGGGAGGAATGTTTATCTTAGATTTACCTGTAGTACGGGTGATGCCATGGGAATGAACATGGTTTCCAAAGGGGTTCAGAATGTTCTTGATTTCCTTCACAGTGATTTTCCTGATATGGATGTTATCGGCATCTCTGGTAACTTTTTCCCTTTTTCACTTTACTGGGTAACCCTTATTGTTCATTAACAAACCTGATACTGTAGATTTCTTTATTTAGACCAAAGTGATCCTGCAATACACCGAAAATTTTTTTCTTATTTATTTCAGCAATATCTTTGAAATGACATGTATTTACTTTTCAAAATTACTTTTCTACTCATTTTATCTATTTTATTTGTTTCTTATATACAGAAAAAGGGCTATAGTTCGTTATCTGATTTGTGGTGACAGAACATTTTCCTAGTTAGAGTAATCGCATTAAATCTGTTGTCCTTTAACTTATCAACCATGAATAGGATCTGTCAGTTTGATGTAAGAAGTTGAACAGTCACGTCACTCCCGGACTCCGTCACCTGCTTCTGTATCGCGTTGGATTCCATTTGTGTGCTACTATAATACTATTCTCTTCTTTCAAAAAGTCAAACTCACTTTGGTATTAGCTTTTCCTCTATGCATGTATTCGTTGAATGTGTGATGAACCAAGCATCTCCGTTTAAAATCTTATCTCAGAATTTGCACTATTAAATGTAACTTTCATATAAAAGTGAAATCACAATTAAAAGTAACTTTCATTATTGTCAAATTGGAAAAGTTAGTGAAATAATCACCTTTATATCGAAGTGGACCCCATTAGCTAATCTTTGGTTATACCTTGGGTGTTGAAACTGTATTTGGTTTCAATTGTAATGATTAGTTATTTATTGATTTTATTATTCAGGAAATTACTGTTCGGACAAGAAACCTGCTGCAGTAAATTGGATTGAGGGACGTGGGAAGTCAGTAGTATGTGAAGCAACTATCAAAGAACATATAGTGAAAAAGGTGTTGAAGACGAGTGTGGCAGCTTTGGTTGAGCTTAACATGCTCAAAAACCTTGCTGGCTCTGCTGTTGCTGGTGCACTTGGTGGATACAATGCTCATGCCAGCAACATTGTTTCTGCCATTTTTATAGCCACTGGTCAAGATCCGGCCCAGAATGTTGAGAGTTCCCATTGCATAACTATGATGGAAGCTGTGAACGACGGGAGAGATCTTCACGTCTCCGTGACCATGCCTTCCATAGAGGTGAGTTTTACATGGAGTCTTTTGGATAAACTTCTCTTTAAGTACTTCAAGGAGAAAAAAAAAGAGAAAATATAAAACACATATTGTTTCTCTACAAGTTAAAATCACATACACTTCAACTTTTGGAGAATAACTTTTAGAAATGTGAAGTGCACAGTGGATTTTTGGTTCAACGATTTGTTCTATTCATATAACCTTCTTATTTTCTTCGCCACAAGTGTTTATGGAGAATTTTATGTAGTTAATGTACCAATTCTAAGTTTGTGTAAGACTCGTGATCCTTTCAGGTGGGCACAGTGGGGGGTGGAACTCAACTACCATCTCAATCTGCATGCTTGAATCTTCTTGGTCTGAAGGGTGCAAGCAAGGATTCACCAGGATCAAACTCAAGGGTTTTGGCGACCATTGTTGCTGGATCTGTTCTAGCAGGGGAGCTGTCACTGATGTCTGCTATAGCTGCAGGGCAGTTAGTGAAGAGCCACATGAAATACAACAGATCAAGCAGAGATATGTCTAGAGTGTCATCTTGAGAAGGAAGGAGGAGCATGTGGCTCCAGCCTTTACTCGTGATTTCAAAAGTGAAAGTGGGGCTCTGTTGATGGGTCAGGATTTTTGAGAGTGAAATGGAAGACATCACTTTGCTGACACCCATGTGAAGTTTCTTGGCTTGTATTGATGTCTGTAAATGTATCATAAGTTGTTTTGGTGAGCCCCTCGCGACTATTCATTCACCGTACAAGTTTGGTAGCCTAGTTGGTGAGTTATAGAATGAAATCTTAATCTTCTCCAAGACTTTAGATTTTTCTTTTGTTGTTCTGTACTAAGATTCTAAACAAATGTTCAGTATTGTATCATTTTCTCTTACTCTTCTGTTTCTAATTGGGGACCAGAAAGCGGGGTGGTTTCTTTTTCTCTTGTCTCGTTGCTAAGTGGAACCAATGAACTAAATTGGACCACTTATTCCATATAATTTACCATTTCTTTGGTGGATCTTGTGTTTGTGTTTGGACGAATTAATTTAAAAGAATAATTCATTTATTTGAAAATTTTGAAATGTTTCTGTGAAAAATAACATGTTCGAATGAAAAAATTAAAAATTGAAAAGTTTTAAAAAAATATTTTAAATAATTAAAATAGCAGAATTTGAAATTCAATTAAAAAAAGTAAGGAAATTGAAAATTTTCAAATTGTTGAATTGTTCATTGTTTAGGAAAAAAAAATCATATGTCCAAACAATCAAGTTGAGCTAGTTAAAAGGTCGGGATGATTTGATTCAAGTCGAGTCGACAAGAGTCGAAGGTCGAATCGAATCGGCACGGGTCGAAGGTCGAGCTAGATCGGGTCGAAGGTCGAACTGAACCGGGCTGGTTGGTTTGGATTGAAGGTCAAGTAGAGTTAGTTTGGACCGCAGGTCGAGCCAAGCTGGTCCAGACCAAAGGTTGAGCCTAGCCGACTCATGCCAAAGGTCGAGGCAAGCCGCCTCAGGCAGAAGGTCGAGACGAGATTGCCTTGACCCAACTCCACTTGAGCCAAAGGTTGAGCTGGGTCGGCCTTGACCAAATGTTGAGCCAAGTTAGCCCGGACTTAAGGTCTATACAAGATCATTCTTGGCTGAGTCTGTCTTGGCTAAAGTTCGAGCCAAGTCGGCCAGGGTAAAGGTTTAGTTGAGTTGTCCTAGACATAAAGTTTAAATCAATCTATCCTAGTTGAAGGTTAAATCAAGTCAACTCGGGTCAAATTGGTTTGAATTGGTTGAGGTCGAATCGATTCAAATTGTGTTGAGGTCGAATCAATTCGAATCGATCTAAGTCGAACTAATTGAGGTCAAACTAGATTAAATTAGACTCAAAAACATAGTTGAATTCGCCATAAAATAGAAATTAATTTGTTTTATCCAAATAAAAAAAATTAAAATATAAGATATTTCAATTACTTCATTCAAACTAATTATTTAAAAAGTTGAAAGAATTCAATTATTAACTATTTCCATTTCTTCAAATAGTTAAAATTCCAGTCCAAACACACGCTATCCATGTTTTATGTGCTAATTTTCAACTCTGCAGAAGTATTAACAATGATATTTATTTGACATGTTTCATTAATTATTTTTTCGTTTTGTCCTTGGAATTATTTGCCAACCCCGTTACCGGTTGATATCTTGTTTCATTAACTCGTAGTTTGTTTGAGTATGTATAAAAAAATCCAAGGTAAACACTTCCCAACAAATCTATCAAAGAAATATCAAGAGGTAGATCTGGATTTTCGCAGTTACTGGTATCTTTATCTGCACGAAACACTTACAAACAATAATAAGTTCATTTAATTTTGTTTCTATCAGTAAATTATTCTATTTTAAGATCTAGATATTTATCTCTCCATAAAGATACCCTGAGCTACGCTTGTGTCACATTTTTTGAGTTGGAGTTTTGTTTGCTTTCATAGTATCTGTATTAGTATTTGCACCCTGAGAGTTTTAAAAGATAAAATATATTTATTATGTAAATTTAAATTTATGAAATATAATTAAATTTAATAAAAATATTTTATTTTGTAAAATTGAACTTTATATTGGAAATATTTTTATATTTTTTCTTAAAATTGTAAGGTTCATTTTTATTTCATATTTATGGACTCAATTAAATAAAAAATATAAGATCAAACCAACCCAGTTTTTTTTTCTTCATAAAACCTTTCAATTTCCCGCTCTATTTTCTTCTCTCAAACTTTCTCCACTTTTCTCCCCTTTTTCTAACTCCGTAGCTATCATTCCTTCCAACATAGGCTGAAACCGAGATCGTTGTAGAGTTTTCTAGAGATTAAACCGAACCTTTCCTCCCTCCACGTAAGTTGAACTTCAAACCTCCATTTCCTTTTTCCTCTTCAATTTTGAAGTTTCTGGTCTGATTTGGATTATGGTCATGGACCTTACTGTCTTCTCTCTTTGTTCTTGTTTGTTAGCTCCTTGAGCTATATTTGTGCTGTGGTACTCTTCCATTGGGGCTTGTCTTTGTCAAGTTAGCATCCATCAAGGTAAGGGAAGTTAGGGTTTGTAAATTTTTTGAAGTATCTTGCTTGTTTTTGGTCCTGATTCATGTTTAAAATGCCTGTTTGATGTTTGTGTTTGTTTGGAAATGAATGGCGTGTGGTTTGATTTAGGATTCTGATTGTGCATGTGTGAGCAAGTGAGAGTCTGTTATTCTCTCCCAAGCAAGGAACCTCTAGCCCAAGTGAGAATAACAGAAAGCTCCCCTTTGCTTCTACACGAGTTGTCACTCAAATGAGAATTCTCGCGGAAGTGAGAGCAGTCTCGCCTAAGTGAGAACTCGTAGATGTGCACTGTGCCTTCTGTTTGAGTTCTTGCTCAGGCGAGAAGATTTTAGCTTAAGCGAGAGGGTCATGTTGCTTGAGCGAGACCTTCTAGCTTAAGCGAGAATGTGGCAAATTGGTTTTAATCCTCTGATTTGCATCTGTGATTGGTTGAATTACTTTTAAAAGCATGAAGCATGTGACCATGCATGTATTGTGGGATATTATGAACTATATTTAATGTGTTTAACATGAGATGATGACTATTATGAGATAACATGTGAAGTATGTAAGGGTTTCATGGAGAAACCCCTTTTGATGATAAAGTAGTGTGTGTAATGACTTAAGGGTTCAAGTAAGGTTGCATCTTGACACTCTAACGAATAAGTAAAACTCACATAAAGTAGACCAGTTCATGTGGTGAGAGTAGTAGGAGGTTCTTGCAGTGGCGGATCTTCAGCCAAAATTTTGGGGGTGTCAAAATTTTGGTTGAAATACTCTTTTGGTCTATCTTTTCGTTCAATTTGTTTGAGATTTTTTAAAAATTGATGTACTTTGATTTTTTTCGTTAAATCTTTTAAAGCGGAAGGAAAATCTTTCATAAAAAATTGATACTAGGATCATCTCAATTACACCAACAAATCAAATAATCATTCATATTTACAACTTCAATTTTGATGAAAAATCTGATTCAAAAAATTTAACGAAAATGACAAAATTACATCATTTTTTCAAAAATCGGAACTAGATTGAGAAAAAAAAACTGGAGGTCCAACTTGATATTTTTGAACGAAAATAGAAACCAAAAAAATAATCTCAAAAATTTTATATAAATTAGTAAAAACATTGTATTCACTTTTTTCATGATAATAAATAAAAATTATAATTATTGTTATTACTATAATTATAAAATTAAATATAAATCATTTTTATAATTTTATTATCATTAATTTTCATTTATAATGATTAAATTTAAAAAAATAATCAAATAAAAAAAAGTTAAATTACACAAATAACCATTTAAATGATAATATTAATAAAATAATTATTTTTATTTAAAAATATTTAAAATATAAAATTAAAAAATAAATGTGGACAACCCAAAAAAAAACTTTTTCATATATATATATATATATATATAAATATAGATGTATACAAATTTATTAAAATATCAAATATATAAAATATATTACAAATATTAATTTTTTGAAAAATATATTTATATATATATATATATATATATATATAAAAATTTAATAAAATAAAAAATATATAAAATATAATATATATATATATTTTTAAAAATATATATATATATATATATATATATATATATATATATATATATATATATATATAAATTGAGGGGGGCCATGGCCCCTCTTAGTACCTACGTAGGTCTGCTACTGGGTTCTAGTCTCTGGTAGGGGGTTCTTATGTGTCATAGGGTGAAACTCATTGACAATGGTTCTGTAGAGCAATAAAAGTTACCATAAGTGTAAGCAACCAATGAATCCGATTTCATTACATGTATCTAAATAATCAAGTTAGAGGATCTTTTATTGTTTGCTATCACATGTTGGTTGTGCTCAGAATCTGTTTATTCATCAAAAATAAAATAAAACTTATCATAATTATCAAATTTATTATTCAATATTGTCATGTATCTAATAAATTTGTAAATTCGCATATTATCCATTTCATACATAATTTATTAGTTAATTTGAAAAATAATTAATATGTTAAAATGTAATTAAATTATATCAAAATATATTATATATTATATAAGGCAGTGATAGTATTTTAAATTCTAACATGTTTATAATCATGAATTTTATATATATATATATATATATATATATATATATATAAAATTTGAGGTTAATTATTATATCTAGAAACAAATTATAAGTTTTAACCAAAAATATATATATATAAATATTTTTCTCGCTACTGCCAGCGACGTGGTGGATGTCACGGTGGAGGAGAAGCGGGTATGGCCAGCGACGACGTGGTGGCCAACGTGTTTCGTGGTGCGCGACGTGGGTGGAGGAGAAGCGAGTATGTGTATGGCGCAGAGAAGAGAGTCGAGAAGAAGAGTCGCAGTCTTAGTCGTACAGTGTGTGAGGTGTCTGGGTGTAGAGTGTGTGAGGGAGGGATATGAAAAAAATTGTGCACGTGCTGTTTGTTTTAGTAAATGATACGGGCCACGGGCTGACCCGTTTTGGCCAGCGGGCTTGACGGGTCGGGCTGTCTCGTGTTGGCGGGCTGAATTTCTTGACTTGGCCCAAGCTTTTTCTGTCGGGCTGGCGAGCCGGCCCATCGGGCCCGACCCATTTTGCCATCCCTACATGTGACATTGTCACTACTACATCATATTATCATTGTCACGTGACACGATGTTAGCTTGACACCTGACAAATTTTTTATTTTTCTTAAAAAATTAAAAAAAAAATCAAAAAATTCACGAATTGACACGTGATATCTCTTTAACGTTGTTAGTACAGTACTAACAGAAAGGACCTGGTTGCAAATTTTCCATGCGCAAGGAAAGTAATCAAAAAAGAAAGAAGAACTCATCCTTTTATTTTATCACTTATGAGCCGTGCGAGATGAAAGTCTCATGCACAATTTTGAATGAGATAAAGAAGTGAAGAATCCTCTTTTCGACTCTGACTCTCCCACTTCAGTCGTTGTTTTCCTTTTGTTACTTCGAAAGTAACTGCTTCAACTTCAGCTACTCGAATTTTCGATATCCCTTTTTATTTCTCATCAAACGAATGACATCTTCTTTTGGAAATCCTAGCTATTTTGATGAGTGGAAGCTTGCGGATCTTCATCGGAACTGCGTTTTGAATGGCAGAAGAACACTTGCGCAACCTCTAAAGTTCGACCCAACGAAGAAGATTGAAGAAAAACAACGAAAAGACTTGCAATCTCTCGATAAGAGATAAATTCTCTCTCGTTCCAGTGGGGAACCTCTCAAATTCTCACCTAATCGAGAACCTAGGAGGTAAAAACCTCAACTAGAAGGTGAGCTATGAAAATGGGAAAAAAACCTCTCAATATCATCAAAGTTGTTCATTACAATAATCGACCTGCCTTTTATAAGGAAGAAGACAACCGTGAAATGGAAAATGGAAAGTTATAACCCTAATGGACTAAGCAGCATATACAAGGAAAAACGTGAACAATGTCTTAGACGGGGTTGTCTGATTCCAATGGGAAGATTTAAAGGAGAGCAACCCTCTAAAGAGATCCTAACAACTAAGGGTTAAAACACGTGAAGAACCCTAGCTACGCCGTTGAGAAGGAAGAAAGGCAACTTTTTAAATGACCCACAAAAAGCAAAACACAAAAAATTAACTCAAAATAGCATTATGTAACACTCTCTTTGATTGACAAGTGGCACAGCCTCGCGATGACACGTGTCACTCATCTTCTAAACCCTAATTCCTTCACACTCCACTCTTCTCTCACTCTCTGCCGTCAACACTCTTCTCTCACTGTCTCTCTCTGCCCTAACCCTAACAACTCTTCTCTCACTCTCTGCTGTCAACACTCTTCTCTCACTATCTCTCTGTCGTCACGCTACTTTCCTACTTTCTTTCACTCTCTTCACACTTAACTATTCTCAACCACACCATATTCATCCGCGATCATGTTTTTACATTCTGATTTCCCATTTTTTAGGTTTTTTCCGATCATTTTGTGGTTTTGCCTTCACCTTTTCCTCTTCATGTTTTTTTCTCTCATTTTTGATCATTTTTTCGTTTTGTATTTATGGGTTTTTTTTAGGTTTTATCCGATGAGTTTTTGTTTTTGCCTTCACCGTTTACTCTTTATGTTTTTTCTAACATCTCCGATCATGTTTTCGTTTTGTTTTTATGGTTTTTTTAGGTTTTTCCTGATTAGTTTTTGGTTTTGCCTTCACCGTTTACTATTTATGTTTTTTCTATCATTTACTATTCTCTTCGATCATGTTTTCGTTTTGTTTTTATGGTTTTTTTTATGTTTCTTCTGATTATTTTTTGTTTTTCCTTCACCGTTTACTCTTTTTGTTTTTTCTATTATCGCTGATCCTCTCCGATCATTTTTTTCATTTTTTTAATGGTTTTTTTAGGTTTTTTCGTATCAGTTCTTGGTTTTTCATCATTTTCGACCATTAGGCTGATTTCACATATTTTATGGTTTCTCCGATCATGTTTTGCTTATTTTTTTTAGGGTTTAGTTGTATCTTTTTCTTTTTTTGTTGTTTTATTTTTCGATGATAATTTTTTTGTTTTTACAGGCTGATTTCAGATTTTTTAGGTTTTCTACGACTAGGTTTTGGTTTTGCCTTCACTGTCTATTCATTTTTACCGGATTATTTAACATTTTTATTGATTACCTATTTTGTAGGTTTTGAAGATTGATATATAGGATGTCTTCAAATGACAGTCATGAGTTTAGTCTGAAGTTGGAAGTCATTGGAACTCACTGAGTTCTGTTAAAGTTGGAACAGTGATTATTATTTTAATTTTGATATGCATTGATATTATTTTCATCTCCATTTATTTTGTTCATGTTTTATTGTCAGTGGTTGTTGATTTCTTGGTTTTTGATTTCTTGGTTGTTGATGTTGTTGTATTGTATCAGATGTAACAGTATTAATACATAATTAGTTTTTAAGTGTATGTTTGATTTTTGTTTTTTGATTTTTTAAAAGGAATTGCTCAGTTTTCTTCATTCAACCCAAGGTGGATCTGTTTTCTCAGTCAGTGTTTGAATTCAATGCAGAGGAAGTAATGTTTCGTATGCAAAAGATATCATTTTAGTTTTGATTTGTAATCTTATCATTTATTTGTAAGCTTATGATGAATTTTTTTATGTAGGTTTAGCCATATTTTATGTTGGAGTCCTCAGTTAATTAACATCAGGTCTTTTCTTTCCTTTATCTTCGATGCAGCTACATGACTGCATCATGTTACTTCTTTCCTTTTTCAGCTTTGTCATCTCTTCATAGTTTTGTTTTTCTTCTTTCCTTTTTCTTCTTTGTTGTCTTCATATTTCCTTTTCTTGAAACCTTCAAACAATATCTTTATTTCCTTTTAAATGTCCTGCAGCTTTTATTTTTCTTTTGCTGTCTGCCATATTTTCCTTTTATTCCACAACATTGAGCCGTGTGAAAAAGAGCTTTTGTTTTTTTCTCTGTTCTTCATATAATTGACCATTTGCTTTTCCCACATTTTACTCTTTTTAGGAAACCAAAACCAGAGTATGCGTATGGTTTTGATTTGAATGAACCATAGTATGCATTTCATAAAAGTTGTTTTTCTTTCTTTTGTCGCCTTCATATGTTTGACAGTTGCTTATCCCGATTTTTACTGAATTTGTGTAACCAAGACCACAACATGCGTACAATTTTACTTTTGATTTATTATCTCTACAAATACATCAGGCTATTCTTATGTTTTTATGTTCTATACAAATACATATATCCACAACATCCTTTCTTCACTATTGTCTAATTTTCCGTTTTCTTGACTGATGAAGGATTATCTTGTTCCTTTTTAAGTTTATTGAATATGGTGTGAGTTGATTAAGAAAGCTAAGTGAAATTCCCACTGGACATTAAGATAGCAAGCTATCTAGATGTGAAGGTTCCTTTCACAAAGCTCAAGAGAAGAAGATGATGGATTGATTCAAAAGAAAAAGGAAATGGAAAGCACATAAACCATAGAAAACCAAGAACAATTAAAGGAAGAAGAAAACATAAAATGGAAAGGAAAGAAATGGTAAAAATGTGAGAAGCACGCCACTACAAGGCTAGGCTAGAAGCCATGGCAACCTTGAAGATGAGTGGATGTGTGCCGCCACTTGCTATGCAAGATAAGGCTTAAAAGTATTCACTCCCTAGGGAGGAAACTCTCACAAATGGTTGAGACACAAGAGTGTTTTTACTTCAAAATGTTCAACCCTTTTACATGTCTAGGAGCACCCCTTATATAGAAGAGTTTAGGGGTCTCTAAGCAAATAAAAGATACCTAAGAATGTCTCTACAAAAACCTAACCCTAGCTTCTAGAAACTAGGTCAAATAAGGTTACAAAAAATGAGAGACAAAAGAGCTAACTATGGTGTGTGCAAGGCTAATTTCGTTCTAGCACAAAAGGAGACAAAGAATGTGTCTCATATGTCTCCAAAAAGTGGCC
>Ga0214543_1009829_pt1 | contig 14608 bp, 9 predicted proteins | sample CNSS2metaG_FD_160094 | JGI IMG/M metagenome (GOLD analysis project Ga0214543, IMG submission 160094) | Root nodule microbial communities from cowpea collected in UCLA plant growth center, Los Angeles, California, USA - CNSS2 | ecosystem: Host-associated > Plants > Roots > Nodule | place: USA...
AGGGAATTCAAACTAAAGTAATGCAAAACAAAGATAAAGGTGATGGAATAGAAGACTCCCCTCTAGACATGCTTCTAGTGATCCTTCTTGATGGAGCTTCTAAGGAGGTGGTCATGCCTTCATCATCAAAAAAATTGATTTAGGGTTTTATCGAGCATTTTGATTTGGCTGGAGAAAGTTTTAACATAATTTTCTTTGAGTGTTTTGAGTCCTAATGGGTTACCCTTTGGACTATCTTGGTCTCAGTCTCGCGTTGTGGGGCATTTGCACTGAACACATATTGCCGCAACCGAGATCGCAGCGGGACGGCGAAAATGATTTAAAAAGGTGCAGAGGAGTCGCCACCATAGTTTATTATGGAAAACTATAGAAAAACCTTAAAAAACAATGGTCTTCGAAACCAAATTTGGATTCGGGAGTCGGTTACGTGTGGGAAAGGTATTAGCACACCACAACGCCCGTCTTAAGACGAACTCCTCTTTAATTGATGCTTAAAATATTTGTTATTCCCCAAAAAATCAAACAAAATAAAAAAACACATACAAAATATAAAAGATTAAAACAAAATTATTTTTTTTATTTTTTGGGCCCGACGAGGATTGTACCTCGCTCCTACGTATTTCCATTTGGAAAATCAGGGATAACATAGTTCTTTGTACAAATGTTTGTTGTTTGATATTATTATTTTGTTTTTAAATTTTCTAGATTTTTATGTGTATGTATATTTTATTAATATCAAGAGAACCCGAGATTCTACATGATAAAAGATTTAGTTACCAAGCAAATCCGAGATTTGACATGATATTAAAAATAATTTTATATTTTTATATTTTTATGTTTTTATATTTTTATTGTTATTAATTTCTTTTTAAGAACAAACAAGCGAAGGAGTGTTTTGATTACCAAGCAAGTCCGAGACTTGACATGGTATGCAATACTTATATCGAAGAAATTATATAATTTTTTTATTTTTTTTATTTTTTTGTTTAGAGAGAATTAAAGCCTACGAAAGGAACCTTTTTATTTATCAAGATAAAAATAAAGGAAAAGAGAAAGGTTGAGTACATCAACGACAAACCCAAAATCATTTAACATGAGAACCCCGAACACATTTAATCATACAACAATTCAAACAATCATATATTTGATGTTATAAGAGAATCATGAAAAGCATTAAGAGTAAAGAAAATTTACCTCTTAAGATGACCCCTTTTTGTGTGTGTGCTTTGTGATAAAAAGGAGAGGGGTTTTTCCATCTTTTTTTCTCTATGTCTTCCATTAGAGAAATTTTGTGCTTATACAGGCCTCTTGGGTATCCTTGAGATCCTAGTATTTAATAAAATATATGGGGAAGGAATTGGTCTTATTAAATCATTGCATAATATCCACGGTATTGATTATAATTATTAACGAAATATTGTCTATAATTACTAGAATCATATTCTCTGTCAAATAAAGATCGTGATCAAATCATAACATATTATTCATATAATTGATTGTAATTATTACCAGGAATATTTTCTTCTAAAGATTAAAATCGTACCCTTCTCTAAAAGCATTATATCGGAAATATTTGTTTCTAATTAAAATAATACCTTCCTAGTCTGACAACGCAAAGAGACACATAAGTGTAAATGCACGATATTTATTAAAATTATTATTCAAAAATATTGCTCCTAATATTATACAATTCTCTAAAAACAGAAATTATGAAACGTCCTTTTCTGACATGTCATGTGAATAGTGTAAATAGCAAAGCGTGGGGGTAAAAATATGTAAAACATTTGAGCTCATGAAAAGACTGTGATAATTAACAATAAATTAGATTCTTCTTCTCTTGTTTTTTTTTTCTTTTTTTTTTCCTTTTTTCCATGGTAGAATTAAAGTTTAAAAACCTACCATCAATCAAAACATATTTTTTATTTTATTTTATTATTTATTATTATTATTAGATTATATATTATTTTTATTATTATTTTCTTTAACCAAAGAAATACATTTACCCGGACGAAATTGGGTGTTGACAACTTCCCCTCTTTACTTAGATTTGACTACATAGTATGAATGTGAAATTTTCAGATTATCATAGTTAAAGATAAATAAAGATAAAAACACTAATTTCGTTCGGGTTTCAAAAATGAAAAAAGAGAACTCGACCATTGCCTCGTAGAGGGACAAGATAACCAAAGGAAAACCTGGGCTCGACTATTGTCTCACAGAGGGCCGAGATACCAAAAGAAAACCTGGTCTCGACCATTGCCTCGCAGAGGGCCGAGATACCAAAAGAAACCTGGGCTCGACCATTGCCTCGCAAAGGGCCGAGATACCAAAAGAAAACATGGGCTCGACCATTACCTCATAGAGGGCCGAGATACAAAAAGAAAACCTGGGCTCGACCATTGCCTCACAGAGGGTCGAGATACCAAAAGAAAACCTGGGCTCGACCATTGCCTCACAAAGGGCCGAGATATCAAAAGAAAACTTAGGCTCGACCATTGCCTCGTAGAGGGCCGATATACGAAAAGAAAGTCTGGGCTCGACCATTGCCTCGTAGAGGGCCGAGATACCAAAGCAAACCTGGGCTCGACCATTACCTCGCAGAGGGCGGAGATACCAAAAGAAAACCTGGGCTCGACCATTGCCTTGCAGAGGGCCGAGATATCAAAAGAAAACTTGGGCTCGACCATTGGCTCGCAGAGGGTCAAGATATCAAAAGAAAACTTGGGCTCGACCATTGCCTCACAGAGGGCCGAGATACCAAAAGAAAGCTTGGGCTCGACCACTGCCTCATAGAGGGCCGAGATACCAAAAGAAAACCTAGGCTCGACCATTGCCTCGCAGAGGGCCGAGATATCAAAAGAAAACCTGGGTTCGACCATTGCCTCACAAAGGGCGGATATAGAAACAACAATTTGTTGCCACTCTATGAAGAGGGTTCTAATATGAAATCAACATGTGAAAGTCGAATTGAATTTGGTGAGAAACAAAACGCATGAATGAAAGAGACCCATTTTGTTCTTGATAGATTATGTGAGTATTGTATGCTAAAACTCTAGATGGGAAAAAAATGAAACCCAAAAAGTTGCCCCAGGTTAGAAACATGAAGAACAAGATATGACTCAGATGGATTTGTGTGGGAACCATGATTAACACATCAACAAAGTGAAAAAACCTTGCCAATTCAAAAACATGGTGTGGAAACCTTGACAAGGTATAGACCTTGACTAACACAAAAACAAGGTGTGGAAACCTTGGCAACATAGAAAGGCATAGAAAGCTTGACTAATACCAAAACAAGATAATGCTGGGCTTGAGGGCTAGACAAAACTAGGCTTGAGAGTTATACAAAACTAAGCTTGGTGACCATATAAATTGGGATTGGGCCAGACAAAGTTGGGCTTGCAGGCTAGACCAAAACTAGCCTTAGGGGCTAGACAAAGCTAGGCTTAGGGGCTAGACAAAGCTAGGCTTGGGGTGGTCAGATGTAACTGGGCTTGAGGGCTAGACAAAGCTAGGCTTAGGGGTGGCCAGATGAAACTGGGCTAAAAGGGCCAGTGCGAAACTGGGCTTGGGCCAAACTAAACTGAGCTTAAGGGGGCTAGTGCGACACTGGGCTTGGGGTGGCCAGATAAAATCGAGCTTAAGGGGCCAGACTAAACTGGGCTTGAGCGGCCAGATAAAACTGGGCTTGTAGACTAAACAAAGCTAGGCTTTTGGGCCAGTGTGAAACTGGGCTTGGGGGTTAGACAAAGCTAGGCTTGAGGTGGCCAAATAAAACTGGGCTTGGGCCAGACTAAACTGGGCTTGAGGGGCCAGATAAAACTGGGCTTGAGGACTAGACAAAGCTAGGCTTGAGGTGGCCAGATAAAATTAGGCTTGAGGGGCCAGTGCGAAGCTGGGCTTGGGCCAAACTAAACTAGGCTTAAGGGGCCAGTGCAAAACTGGGCTTAGGGGCTAGACAAAGCTAAGCTTGAGGTGGCAAGATAAAACTGGGCTTTAGGGGCCAATGCGAAATTGGGCTTGGGCCAGAATAATCTGGGCTTGAGGTGCCACATAAATATGAGCTTGAGGATATATGAATGAAGAGGACCATCAACCCGAGAAATATTAAAGAAGCAAAATTTTGTATCTTTCTTATTTTCTTTATTTTGAAACAGAAGGATTTGAAAACCATTCATGTGAATGAAGAGGGTTTTGATCCAAGAGTGATAAGAATTTCGAAAAAAAAAGAACTATGACTCATGTACATGATGCATGATGATTAAGACATATGTTATGAATTTTTCTTTTTGAACATTTAGATGCTTGTGTATGCATGAATATGCTAATATGATATATGCATGAATATGTTGTCATGTATGTGACTTTTTTTTTTGAACCAAATACTATATAGAACCTAATTTTTCTAACACATGCTTAGATACTTTTTGTTTGACAATTGATGTCATGTGTATGAATGCATGTAGATGCTAACACCTTGTATGGATTTTCTTTTTATGAATGCATGAGTATGTTGATCCTTATTATGATTTTTTTTAACATTTACATTATATATGCATAAAAATGCTGACACATGCTATGTATTATTTTTTTTTAATTTTGATTATGATGTGTTATAATGTTGTTATGTTTATTTCGAGCATGCATGATGAATGATAATGTTGGCTCGACTTATGGATTTTCTTTTTGAACACTAACAATATTAGTGTATGATGCACATGTTATGATTTTTTTATTTATTTATTTTTTTTTTTGCATGAACAAAGTTTGAAACTTTGATGTATGAATTAATGTATGAATGAATGATGAAAGTTCCTTTGTTTGTTAACCTTTTTTCACAAAAATGAATGATGTATGTATGATTAGATTGTATAAAACTTATTTCAATTGATCCCAATTTGTTGTTATTTTTAGATTTATGGAATCCTTCTGTTTTGATTTTTTTTTCTTTGAAAAATATTCTTTGGTCTAATCAGTTTATTGAGAAACTCTTTTCTGTATCCTTGCTTTTTGAACACTATTTGAGTGACATACATGAAATTGCCAAATCTCTTGGAAGGGATTAGACGAGGTAATTGACTTAAAGAGTTGCCCCAATTTGATAGTTAATAGTTAACTTCAGGACATGAGGTGTGTTTGGGCTTATCCCAGTTATTGATAAAAAAAAAAAGGATGGAGACTTCAAAATTTGCCCAATTTGAGGATATAGATTGGTCTCCGGGTGCAAAATGTGTTTGAGCTTGCCCTAATTGTTGATAACATGAGAATGTTGAAAATAATGGAAGATTTCATACTAGTTGCCCCAATGTAAGCTTGCCAATCAAAGTCAATAATTGCCCAAATTCAAGATACCGACTATAATGTATGAACAACAAGTGAAACGTCTCCCCAATTTATTTCAAGATGAGAATAATGAGTAGTGGTAGGAGAAAGGTAGATCAAAGTATAGGCTCAAAGTAGAAAATATGATAGGAAATGCACGAAGGATGAAAGAATGAGAAGGCATGACCTTGATTTAACTTGACTACTCGTTTTAATTTTGATCTCTTTGGAAACATGTCAAACAAAAATAAACTGCCCTAGGGTTTGAAAGCAAATCTTTGAACACTTTTTCAATCTTTTTTTTTTTTGACAAACCTCTTAACATGACAAAATATTTTCCTCTAAATTAAAGTTTTGGAAAAACAACAACCAATCATTGATTTGTGTTGACTTTATTAGGCTTTTATTGTGGCCAAGGCTAAGGGAAAAAAATGGATAATGAAGGCTCAAAGTAAATGGTATAAAGGTTATTTAAAACAAGGGTCTTTATCCAAGGTTGCACATAAAATTTATTTGACTACCTTTGCTCACCACTTTTTTCACTTTCCAACTCTTGTTTCTCTCTTTTTTTTTCTGCATAACCAATTTTTTTTGTCTTTCCAAACTTTTTTAATTTTTTATTGGTGAATTACAAGTCAAATGAAATAGATGCAAACATCATGTTAACTTTAGTGGAAAGGTGACCCTTGTTCAGGGTAATTAAAAAGAAATTTTAATTTTTTTTATAGGCTCAAAATAGGTAGCAAAGGAATACCATTTTTCTTGATAAAGAAACATGGCCACACATCATTTCAACTCATGATTGTTTTAATTTCAAAAGCTTTAATCCAAAAGGAAAAAAAAAATCAATCACATTAGAGGTTGCCCCTACTTTGCCCTTATTTTTTTTTGTATTATTTTCTATTTTTTGTTGTCTTACTTTTTGTCTAGACTGCCCTTTTGGGTTTTCAGTCTAGTAGACTTTTCTTCATTTTTTCCTTTTTTTTTGTGTTCAAAGACTTACTTCAATTTTAATTCATTTTAAGGCACATGCCCCTTTATGATGATCCTCCATAGAATACAAAGAAAAGGTTTATTGGAGAAAGGTGATAGGAAATGGGATGGAAAAGGAAGTGAATTTGAGCAAATCCATGTACACATATTAGAACAATGTTTCAAAAGCATGCCACTTTTCATTAAAAAAATATTCAACTAACTGATTTGACCAAAGAATAATTTATTTTCTCCCTTTCTTCTTTTTTTCACCTTTTGCAAGATTCTATGAATTTATCAACAAAAAATGGGAAACAATTAATTTTGAATTTATTATAGTGAAACTTTTTTCAAGATATGTTGATGCATGTTATGTGTTATGCAAAATGACATGAAAATGCAAAATACTACAAATTTGGAAGCTACCTGTATACATGTATATATACTCTAACAACATATGGATGCATGTTATACATTATGCAAAGCGACATAGAGATGCAAACATGATACATGTTATGTTAAGTTTGGAAACTACCTACATGCACATGCATGTGAGTGTATGCATGGTATGTACTATGCAAGGTGGCATGAAAAAACAATGGGATGAATATTATGCATTATACATTATGACATGAATCCAAAGTAGATCCATGCTACGTGTCCAGTGAATGTAAAGATGTTATTTACCTTAAAACTATGTGCATGGTATCATGCATGAATGAAGACAAAATGTGGATGTAATGCATGTATGCGCCTCGAGAGGCCCCTATTTATACGTTGATGCAAATATGACACAATTAAAAATTAACTACTTAATTAAAAAAAAAAGAAATAATGCACGCTCCCTTTGTGTCTTATAAGGTGTACAAAAAATCTATTTTCTAGTCTATGGGCTTTTATATGATTTTTCCAAGGATAGCTCTAAATTATCTCACAAGTCTCTAGAGCTGAAGTAAACCTCAAGACATAATCCACAACGATAGGCGACCTAACAAATGTGGCATGTCAAGAGGAAGCAAACTCTAGATGAAGTCTTCCCAATAGTCAAGTAGATCCGAGATCTAGCATAACAATCGTTGGACCTACACTCCTTACTGCTAACTCAGGCCCGGTATAGGACCCCAATATTAAAATGAATGCACTAGCCTACCGTGTGTAGTGTGTGAAGGGAGCAACCTAAGACTACCCAAACCCACACATGCAAAATAACCAGAAAATTCCCAGAGAGATATAGCAATTATCTTCTACCTAGGGTTCAATAATTTTAACAATATAATCATATGAGGACATTAAAGAGTAAACATGGCATCTAGACAAATAAAGATAAATAAATATACATGAAATCAAACAAAAGACAAGGGGAAAACAAATATATAAAAACAACATATATTTTGCCCACTCAACTAATAAGATCGACTCTAAAAAACTTCCCCAGTGGAGTCGCCATCTGTCGCAACCGAGATCGTGGCGGAACGGCGAAAATGATTTAAAAAGGTGTAGAGGAGTCGCCACCATAGTTTATTATGGAAAACTATAGAAAAACCTTAAAAAAGAATGGTCTCCGAAACCAAATTTGGATTCGGGAGTCGGTTACGTGTGGGGAAGGTATTAGCACCCCACACGCCCGTCTTAAGACGGTCCCCTCTTTAATTAAGTGTGCAAAGTAGAATTTGATGCTTAAAATATTTGTTATTCCCTAAAAATTCAAACAAAATAAAAACACACATACAAAATATTAAAGATTAAAACCAAATTATTTTTTTATTTTTTGGGCCTGACGAGGATTGTACCTCGCTCCTACGTATTTTCATTTGGAAAATCAGGGATAACGTAGTTCTTTGTACAAATGTTTGTTGTTTGATATTATTATTTTGTTTTTAAATTTTCTAGATTTTTATGTGTATGTATATTTTATTAATATCAAGAGAACCCGAGATTCTACATGATAAAAGATTTAGTTACCAAGCAAATCCGAGATTTGACATGATATTAAAAATAATTTTATATTTTTATATTTTTATTGTTATTAATTTCTTTTTAAGAACAAACAAGCGAAGAAGTGTTTTGATTACCAAGCAAGTCCGAGACTTGACATGGTATGCAATACTTATATTAAAGAAATTATATAATTTTTTTATTTTTTTGTTTAGAGAGAATTAAAGCCTACGAAAGGAACCTTTTTATTTATCAAGATAAAAATAAAGGAAAAGAGAAAGGTTGAGCACATCAACGACAAACCCAAAATCATTTAACATGAGAACCCCAAACCCATTTAATCATACAACAATTCAAACAATCATATATTTGATGTTATAAGAGAATCATGAAAAACATTAAGAGCAAAGAAAATTTACCTCTCAAGATGACTCCCTTTTGTGTGTGTGCTTTGTGATAAAAAGGAGAGGGGTTTTTCCATCTTTTTTTCTCTGTGTCTTGCATTAGAGAAATTTTGTGCTTATATAGGCCTCTTGGGTATCCTTGAGATCCTAGTATTTAATAAAATATATGGGGAAGGAATTGGTCTTATTAAATCATTGCATAATATCCACAATATTGATTATAATTATTAACGATGTGGTGGAGAGGGAGGTACAATATTATTCTCAATTTTTCAAAATGGTCTTTCTTTCCTCTTCAACCATTTAGACCTTAAATTTGTTGTGAATTCTTTTTGTCTATATCATGTTTTTAATTTGGCACTTTCTAATAGATGGGAAATTTATGACTATAAGTAGTGAAAAAGTTAATAAACTCACCATGTAAGTTGATTTGTAATTTTTTCTATATGTGAAAAATTTTGAGCACGATAACGTCCTCTTATTTAGATGGCATATGGTATGATGAACTGGTTTTCGTGGTTAGATTTGTTTGTCAAGTAACTAACCTCGAGAGAAATGAACCTTAGGGCAGGTTAAGATCATCAATCATTTTGGTTTTCCTTTTTTAGGTGATTGATTGATCTACGATGTAATGTTAATGAAAATGGGTTTTTCTTTTCTAATTAAAACAATCTGAATTTTTTATCCATCTTGTTAGTTAAGTTTCGTGATTGTTTTGGTCTTTACTTGCTCTGACATGGTCTAACTCAGTTCAAAAATATCATGGCAACACTCATCTTACTTTTGAAGGCTCATTGTAAAGTCATAAAACTTCTCTTTTTTGAATGATGAATCCGATATCTTTACGGCATGTACTAGGTTAGACCCTTTTGGAACTCCTAGATTTTATTGCCATGTTCCACATCTTTCACCTGATGGTACCAAATGAGGTTGGTTTTTGTCTTGTCCCCTTTCATTATAAGTTAAAATATTTAACTTTTTGTGTATGGAAAGTTTAAATGTTTTCACTTTGTCAATCTCTCAGAAATGGTGGTAGGGATGTCTTTTGAGTAATTTGCTTATGCAAGACCATAAACTTATCATATGAAATTATTTTATCAGTGCATAAATTATTTGATGTTTATTTATTCATATTGTGAACTTTAATTTATTACAGAGCATGTTAAATTACTGCATATGTTAAACCAATAGTAGAATTTGAATTTGAATTACTGTATGTGAATTTTCCTTTTCAAAAGATTCTACTGTGTTAAAACTATTATTAGGTTTTATCACATTAGTTTTCACCTTTGTGGTGACAATTCTTATAATTTTTTGATTTCTATTGAAATCGAAACAAAATTCCACTTGAAGTAAGAAGCGTTAAAAATGGAATATTCTTGGTTCTTAAAAATTGGAATGAAATTACAAACTAACACTCTTTTATGTTTAAAGTGTATGTATTTTAATTTTAGTTACCTACTTTCTCACAATTTTGAATTATGTTTTTTTTTTCTCTGTTTGGGTTACATGTTTAAGCAAATAACTAAGGCTAAGGTTTTGATTAACAAGAACAAACTTGTCTTATGACTTTAAGAGGTGTAAAAGTTTTAACTTTTTGAAGGTGAAGTTGAAGGGTTAGACTTTAAGTACACACTAGCTTACTTATATTCTGATTTCATGCAGATTATTTGTGCAAAAGGCAAAGGGAGTTAACAAGTGTTAATGGACAAACAAATGAAATCATGATTACTTGCATTATCTTTAAGTATAAGCATGATGGTGATTGTGAAATTATGAATACAGATGCTTTGGAATTATGTTATAGTAGTTTGATTAGGGTCTGCTTAAGTATGAATGTACCATAATTTGCGTGTGGGGTGTTGGAGGTCCATTAGGGATTGTTTTAATAAGCCAAAAACCAGTAGCAGTGTGCTACTGGTATGGCGCTTGGCGGCGCGGGATGAGCCGCCAGGCGATAGATACCTAAACTAGTAGCAGTGGCCACTGATCTTAATTGGCAGCTGGCGGCGCAATGTGATTCACCAGGCGGTTTGTATGAGTTTCGCCCGGTGATGCTTTGGCAACGCCAAGCAGATACGACTTCGGCTGGTAGTTTATGTTGTGATGTTGGGCTTGAAGGACTAAGTCCATAGGTGGTCTAGGATGTGCTTGTTTTGAGTCACGAGCGAGGAGTTCGTGATTGGGTGGACCGCATGCGAAATGTGAACAAATTAGTTCACCGGAGGTACTCTTGTTTGGGGTGAGTGAGCGAGGTAGTTCATTTCATGCTCAAACTTGAGAATGCTATGAGTGAGGGAGTTCATAGTAGGAAAGGCGGGTATGCAAGTCTGGGTCCAAGTGAGGAGTTCGGATGACGGGCGAGGAAGTCCGTGAAGCAGGACTACGAGCGGGATAGGCTCGTAGGTTGGACCACGAGCGAGGAGGTTCGTGGAAGCACGAGAAAGTCCCATGATCAAGAATACATGCATAAGCTCATAATTATTATGAGTGTGGGAAAGTGGGTGTTTCAATTGTTTTAAAAGTTAAATAATTGCGAGATAATTGGGTGGGTTTATTTCATATTTATTTTCATTTATGTGCATAGCTCACCCTATCTGTTTGTGTGTGGCGATGATCGGGTAACTTGTTATCCAGGAGCAGATGTTGTTACATGTGAGCTAGGAGATGCTTAGTAGCGGAGAGTGGGAGCAAATTACATGGGGATTTATAAAGTCTTATTTTTATTAAATTTTCATGTAATCTAATTATTAGTTTTACTGATTTTGGTTTTTGAATTGTAAAGACTGCTTATGAACGTTTGACCTTACATCGCGATTCTTACGTTTTAAAGTTTTAAATTCCCGTGTTTTTGGGAATGAGTTGATAAGAAATGAGAAACTTATTTCGATAAATTATTTATTTTATTTATATAAGTAATATCCTACTGGATGTTACACAAACTAATCATACTTCCCATAAATTTTATCAATGGCACCAAGGGGAGTTCCGGAGACAAGAAAAATTAGTGGTGGGTCACAATTCCAACTTGCGGAAAGAGATCATTGAGTGGTTACATTCTTTAACTACGGGTGGTCATTCATGCATAAATGCTACTATGCACAAGGTCAAGGTTGTGGTTTATTGGAAGGATATGACTAAGGATATTAAAGAATTTGTCCTACACATGTGGCTAGACGATGGTGGTTGTGGATGGAGGCACAAATTAGAGGAGAAAAACAAAGGTGATGTTGTGGAAGACAAAGAATAGTGCATTCATGTATTTGAATCCCTAATTAGCTATATGGCCTCAATTCAATTTTTAAATTAGAAAAAATAGGTCTTTTGGCATCTGTTCAACAGCCACATGAGGCCAAATGTCACTCTTCCAGTGTCATTTTTGAAATATCAATGTACTTTTTTGCTTTGGGTCTTTGAAACCGAAGCCTATAAGGCTTTATGGCAACAAGTATTATGTAATTGAGGCAAAAAAGTATATTCTGCTTTGAGTATTTGGGGAACCGAGGCAGAAAAGCTAGCAAGAATTTCAAAAATGTGACTGCGTCTTATATGCTTCAGTTTCGGGATAACCGAAGCCTATAACGTGAGGCAAAATCCCAAAACTACACTAGTGCGGAATGTCATGTGTGCCAACGAAGCAAATACGAAACTTTAACACCTCTTGGTATTTTGCAACCTCTTCCATTTCGAAATCATGCATGGCAACATGTTACCATGTATTTTATTGAAGGTTTACCTAACTCTTGGGGAAAAGAAGTTATTTTTTTTGTGGTGGACATATTAAGTAAGACTGCTCATTTTATGGCCTTATGTCACCCTTATACTATTAAGGAGGTAGCATAATCCTTCATGAATCATGTGTTCAAATTGCATGGTTTCCCTAATTCTATTATTAGTGATCAAGACATAGTTTTTATCAGCAACTTTTGGCAAGAATTTCAGGCCTTTCAAGGGGTACAAGTCCATCTTTCCTCAAGTTAGCACCTATAGACCGATGGTCAAACAAAGGTTGTTAACAAGTTCTTAAGGACTTATTTGAGGCGTATGTGTTTTGATTCCTCGCAACATTTGAGTAAGTGGCAACACTTTTTGTAGAAAGCATTGTGTTTTTGAAAATTAATAGACAGCGCGTGTTTTGCCAAGTGATGTCTGTAAGGTATCATTAGATAGCATTTTTTACAAATGCTATCTATTAATAGATACCGCTCCAATAAACAACGACTAAAAAATGCTATCTATTAGGAAAAAAAGCGCTATCTATTGAGCATTTTGGCGTAGTCACTTATATGTTATGAATTTTCTTATTTCTAGTCAATGTGGGACTTCCAACACACCCCTTCACGTCGAGGTATATTCATCTCATGTGTGGGACTAGAAATGGGTGGTCAAATAGTGGGTGAAACAGAAGGTCCAAGAAAGTTCGCTTGGATAGGCTTTAACCTGACTCTGATACCATGTTAGAAGTGAGTATTAAGCCTAACCCAACCCACAAAACCGGCTTGTAAGGTGAGGTTTGCACCCCACATATATATTATGAAATTGCCTTATCTCTAGTTGAGGTGAGACTTCCAACAACCTCCCCTTAAATATTTCCATATCTTCTAGGAGAATCGAAGATTGGATTAGGAGATAAAAGTCTATAAAAAGAGAAGAGATGTTGAAGTTACTCCAATTTCATCTAAGGAGAGCTCAAGAAAAGATGAAAGAAACTACAGATGAGCACAAAAGGGACAAACAATATCAAACAGGAGATCTAGTTTATGTCAAACTACATGCCTATAGTCAAATTTTTTGTGGCTCAAAGGAGAAATATGAATCTTAGTCCTAAGCTCTTTGGTCTTTTCAAAATTGTGGATAGGGTGGGCGTAGTAATTTATAAGTTAGAGCTTCTAGTTCAATCCAGGGTCAATAATGTTTTCCACATTTCTCAACTTAAAAAACATGTCAAGAATGTAACTGTACTTCCAATGAACTTCCATAAGAAGCTGATGAGGCGTTGGGATTGAAGAAACCTAAACCTGTACTTGATAGAATGATAGTGAAAAGAAATGGAATGGCAATGCCTAAAGTACTTGTTAAGTGGAAGCATCAATTACGAGAAGATGCTATACCTGGGAATTCTATTATGATTTGAAGAAGTTTATGTTTTTTTAATCTTGAGGATAAAGATGTTTTCCGGGGCAGGGTATTGTTATGAAATATTTGTAATGTGTCCGTTATTATGCAATTTATTATGAAATAACTGTAACATATCAGTTAGAATTGTGCGAATGTTTGCTGTCAAGTCCAATAAATAAGAATTGTTCTCTGTAGTTATGTGTGAATAAACTAGTTTGTAAGTTCCTGTATCTTTCTTCTTCCTTCAATAACAGTCCTTATTCTGTATATTTTTGGTGTTATTAAGCACTTAGAAATACATTCCTACCACAATATTTAGTCATGATGAGTTCACCTGTTTGCTTGAGTTTATTCCTCTTAAGGCAAAATATGGACCCAAATACTAGTAAGGCGATGATGAATATAGTACAGCCAAGTATAATCCCTCCTATCTTCTTCCTGTTGAAGGCGTGATCTGAAAGATCAAGAACATAACCAACTAATAAAACAACAAATACACAATTACACATTAATCATATAACAAAGAGTTGAGCCAGACATTTGTAACTGCAACTTGGATGACAAGAGAGGATAGGGTACGACAGAATTAATTAAGAATGAATTGCAAAATGAAAAGCCTACCTTGCAATTTTGAAGCAGCGATTCGCAGATAAAAATCCTGTCCATCCTGTGCAAGTATCCTGAAGTCAACAATGTCATTAAACCATTGCAAGCAGCCACTTCCATTGGCACTGATATTCAATTGAGCATAGGCAGTACAAGAGCAGTTGCTCAAGCACAATTTCTGGCACTCATCAAGACTCATTCTCTTATCATACCAAGATGAAGATGTGTCTGGCAATTTCATTCCCTCGTAC
>Ga0214543_1009840_pt1 | contig 14591 bp, 8 predicted proteins | sample CNSS2metaG_FD_160094 | JGI IMG/M metagenome (GOLD analysis project Ga0214543, IMG submission 160094) | Root nodule microbial communities from cowpea collected in UCLA plant growth center, Los Angeles, California, USA - CNSS2 | ecosystem: Host-associated > Plants > Roots > Nodule | place: USA...
ATTAGATTTGTTATATATAATTTTTTTTGGAAGAAAAATTTTTCATTTTTTCTCTTCATTTTCTCTCCTTAAAACAAACACACATAATAGTATAATTCAAAAAAATATTACTATCATTCGCTATTATATCATGCTATTATATCATGATACCAAACTATGAATACCATTTTAGATAAGTTATTCGTATCTCATCAATTTGATTTGGTGGTATTGTCAAATTGATGTCGTTTTTTCCAGATCACATTCTAATGAATTTTTAAATTCATTATATGTAACCCTGAGAACTTTAGAGATTTTTTTTTATTATCTTAAATTTTTGGTTCTTATTAAATTTCTCAAGTTTAGTTAACGTAAATGCATTTTTTTTCATCTTTATCACAAACCTTCCTCTTTGAAAAAAATTAATCAATTTTTTTACTTTTTATCATAATCTTTCTAATATAAGTTTATCACCTCTCGCCTATTTAGAAAAAATAAAATTTATATTCACAAATCACAATTATCGCAATGCAAAACATAACAAAACTCATACTACTTTAATTAAATAAGCAATACTGTATAAATTTAAAACTTTAAAAAAAAAAACAATTACCATAGGTAGCAAAAAACACAAAATCCCTAAATTTCATAATTAAGGGTTATAATAATTTAGAAAAAATTATAATTAGAGTTCATACCAATTTCATAAAAGAATCCCTAAAATCATAATTAAGATTTATATTAATTTGGGATAAACTTAATTTGGAAGAAACATCCTAAAAAGAATAATAAACTAACATACATAAATCATAATAAGATACTAACCTTGATTTGTAAGAGATCATGCAAGAATGGATACATCAATCTCAATCTATGTGTTTCCAACCTCTATTTCCCAATCTATCTCTTTGTATTCATCTCTCTTCACACACTTTCATGATAATTTACATGGTGGAAAGATAGTAAAAGAAAACCCTAATCTCTTTTATAAATTAATGTCTCCATTGAAATTTTTTATTTTATCTTTTATTATAATTTTCCATAATATAAATTTAATATAAATAATATATAATATAATTTTTAAAAATATAAAAATCTATATAAAAAAAATTCAAAAAAAATGGTGGAACCGTGACTCGCCTGTCATCACCTAGTTTCACCCTTTTATATATACATACATACATATATATATATATATATATATATATATATATATATATATATATATTAATTTTTAAAATTTTTTGAGGTGGCTTAAGAAGCTCATAAACGTCAATCTATCTGTTCTTAAGGAGTTGATGATATGATAATGTTACAAATGGTGGAGGTCAATAGTTATCAAAATTTTTGCTTTCTAACTATTTAATGGGAAAGAGACACTTGGGATGAGGGTATTACTTTAACTCTTCCTAAAATATTTTTGAAATAATTTCACCCGCATAACGTTAATTTATTACCTAGTCATTAAATTTCTATCATTCAAGTTTTGTTCACAATTTATCATTATACTTTTTAATTTCTATGTTTCGCGAAATAATTAATTGTTTAATTACATGCTGGTGTGTTAGAACAAATAAACTATAACAAAGAGAAGTTCATTTTTAATTTTTCAAAATCCGTAATACATCATTAGACACTTAATATAAAATGCGCAAAATTTGAATAAGATAATAGAACTGTACATGATATTTTTATTTACCTCATTATCACACTATATATTAATAAATTTGGACAACATGAAAAAATGTTAATTTTTTATTGAATGTTGCTTTTACTTATATATACGATTTATATGTTAAACATATAAATAATATTTTGATGATATTTATGTATATTAAGTTTTACAAAGCTATAAACACATTTTTTTTTTTTCTGAAGAAGAGATGCAGCTTTTTAGGGATATTCTGTTTGAATTCTTCACGACTGTATTAGAATGTTTGAATCCAACAACATATATAATTATTTTGTTGAAAAGAAGATTCAATGAACTAATATTTTAATCCCCACTATGAATATTATATTATATATATTGAAAACTCGGGTGGTTGATATAACTACCATACCTTTATTCAGCTGTGTGATCCCAACGAACTATTGGAACCATAACTTATGTGTCAATTTATAAAGGTTTTCCCAAATAGAAAATTGGAATCCGGAATATAAAGTTGAAAAAAAAAATAGTGACTTAGTGGGGGGTTTTCTTTTTCTACTGTTTTTTTCTAATTCAATTTATAACTTAAAAGAAAAAAAAAATCCAAAGAAAAAATATTTGATAGAAATGAAAAATAAGCCTCCATTTTCCCCTTCAAAATTCAGAACCTATATGTTAGCCTTATTCTTCCATCTTTATTGTGTTTTGTGCAAAATCATTGGTTGTTCTTTTTATAAAGTCACAAACTTTAACAACAATAACGAGAATCAAGTTGAATTTATCCATATACATCCTTATATGTTTTTCTTCACTTTAGTAAGAACTAGTATGCATGATCATGCCTTTTCAAGTTACAATGAATGAGAAAGAAACAAAAAAAAAAAAGTGTAATTGGTTGAATAAAATCTTTTGTTGAAATTCCAACTTTTGGTCTCTTTTGGAATGCATTAAAAAAGGACACAGTGTGTTAATAGTCAATGCATGAATCCCATATGCTTGAAAAGTGAACCCACGCCTCTAACTAGTTACATAACTTCATCTCATGGATATAATAATTGTCTTATAATAATACTTCATAATAATTTTAAAGTGAAAACCCTAAATTCAAGCAACTATGCATAAATCATATATTAATTATGGCGGTTAGATGTGTTTACAAATGTATTAAAAAAAAATGCTGTTTTGGTCAATAGTTTATATTTGAGGATGTTGATAAATATATTGAAAGTGTTGACTAGAATTTCTAGTAAGTGATTAAAGTCAAATAATTGGTTGGCCCATGGCCAATCATTTCAAATCCAACCCTAGCCCATTTTGACCGAAATATGCACATTTCACAAACTTGTGCCAAAACCTAAAACATGATTGATTTTGAGTGCTACCACGTATATCAATTAATTACATGGAAAAATAATTATTATCAATGTTAGCTAAAAGAAATTATTTTGTAGACTTTGACAAAATAATATCAACCCAATAACATTAACCATTGCTAGATGTTTAATATCAAAATAATGTTATTTAGTAGTAATTGAAATATCCTATTTAAACAAAAAATAAATAAATTCAGATTACTTTATTTTAAAAAATAATTTAAAAGATGAAAACATTTAAAAAATTCAGTGCATTTAATTTTTTTGAAAATGATGAAAATTCCTAACCATTCAATTGACAGTGAGACTGGAGACCAAACGTATCTCTCTGGAAAAAAATCTTGTTGGACTGATATGGTAGGACCAGTGTTGGTATCTCTCGTTTAACGCAACCAAAGACACACAACTCAAATATGAGACCACTACGTACGATAAAACAACTTGAAACAATATATTCATATGCTCGATTGTTTTCAAAAGTCCGATTAAGTGCACAACTAATGCAGAAAAAGAGAAAAACAGACATTTAAAATGGTTTTATGCGTAGCAGTCAAGTGTAAACTTTTACATAAAATTGTGTCCCTTTAACATGTAGTTAAATGTTTGATTTTCAATAATAACATTTTGTATAGAAAAGTCAATCTCTTGAAATAAATTACAGTATATGATGCCCGTTTGAAATTGGTTCTGCACATGATTATTGTAAGTTGATATGTTATTCTCAAGGATCAAGTGTCTGTCTTTCTACAAGAGTTTAACTATAGTTCACCTTGAAACTAAAGTTAAAACGAACTTTTAGTAAGGTTATGAACTAATTTAATAACATAAATCAGATCCATTTAAGTTCCTTTTTCAAACATTTCCTTTACAACCTTTTTAATCTCTTTTCACTGTGTTATTATTTGCATCCACACATGAAGGGATAACCAACCACATCATGACCATTTGAGATTCTCATTTAAGTTATAGCTTTGTTGCTGCTATTATGTTTGGACATCATGACCATTTGAGATTCTCATTTAAGTTATCACTCTGTTGCTGGTATTAAGTTTGGACAAATCTGTACATGGATCAAAATTTCCTTATATAAAACTAACCAAAAAATAAAAATAATCACACAAAGAACAGTTCTGATATATATCTTATATAATGTCTACTTTACAACTATCGTAAGATAACCAAGTTGTTATCTAACCTATACAAGAGGATAGGTATGAAGTGTGATTGAAGAACCTGATGCAAGCTAACAAAATGAAATGGTAACTTTCTTTCTAGATATGTCTATAAACAGTAGATATACAGTTCAATTAAAATGGGAGAAAAATAATGCACTTGATCAGTGGTTTTGAAGCCAGTCATGGATTGCAGAGCGAAGAGCACGATTGGGAACAAGATTGTGATGTGCAAGCTTACCATTAGTCATTGGTGAGTTGTCATTACCACCATCAAGCCATCCTCGTATAGCCTCAGCTTCATAAGTAAAACCATCTGCAGCTACATGTGGATCTCGCATTACTTCCTGCAAAGTAGGAACACATACAGAGAAGTTTTTCTTAGATAGCACTTTTATATTCAAAGATGCATCACTCTACCGATTGGAAACTATATTGTAAGAGAAGAAAACAAAGGTAAAAAGAGCAAGTTACCTGGAAGATTGGGCAGATAAAATATGATGGAGGTTGTGAAAGACCTTCAGAACTTAGTCCAAAGGAGTTTGTGCCTCCAGAAGAAACCCTCATTGCATCAAGTATCCTCCAGACATCAGAATAAAGATCTGGACGGCTCTTTCGGTTCATATCACAACATCTCAAAGCCAAGCGAGCCAATTGTTCAGCCTGCACAAATGGCCAGTCTCCAGCCAAAGGATCCAAAAGGGATTTCAACTTTCCAGTATCTAATCCATATTTCACTTCCTTTGTTATTCCCAAGGCTGGTCTCCCTGTCAACAATCTCAACAATATGATTCCAAATGAATAAACATCTGACTTCGGAGTAAGTTCCCCTGAGGCAAGAAATTCAGGATCCATGTAGACAAATGTTCCCTTTGGGTCAGTTTTCCAAAACTGTGTAGAATTGCTACTGGAACTCTCACAGTTCGATAGTATACGACATATTCCAAAGTCACTAAGCTTGCTAATGAGGTTTGCATCAAGGAGAATGTTGGATGGTTTCAAGTCACCATGCACTACGCTGTGAGGTTTACTGGAATGGAGAAAGATGAGGGCAGAGCATAGTTCAGAAGCAACACGGATTCGAGTTTGCCACGATAATGGAGGGGTATTATCCTTGCAGGCAAGGCGGTCTTCAAGGCTTCCATTGGGTAAATACTCATAGACAAGAGCCCATGCATCTGGGCAGGCTCCAATGAGTGTGATAAGATTGGGATGCCTTAGCTTGCTCAACACATCAACCTGATACAAAACAGAAAGTGAGGTTAAAGAAATATTCATTTTACAAAAATCTAGCTTATAAACCCTTCATTCATACCCTTGGAGACAAGATTGATAATATATTATTATACCAAGAACCAATAAACAGAAGTTCCAAAAATATGCAAAACATGGGAGTTTGGATTTTAGGAGAAACAAGAAAATCTGTTACTTTTTTGCTGCTAACTCCTCACAGTTTTTTTCAAACCACCTCACCTCCTGTTGAAACTCCAAGGGTCCTTGCATGCTGTCAGAGTGCAATCTTTTTATAGCCACCTCAGTGTAACTCAAGACACCTTTAAATATACTTCCATATCCACCTTCACCTATTTTTAAGGTTGGATTGAAGTTATTTGTTGCTTCTTTAATCTCTGAAAAAGAGAATTCTGAGAACAATTGAGGGACATGGGAGCTTGAGGCCTCTCCTTGCTTTTTCCTCAATTCTTCAGCCTCTCTTAATGCATTATCACGCTGAATCTGCAATTCCTCTCGTTCATTCTTGTAGCTCTGTAACAGATCAACAGCAGATACAATCTTCTGCTCCAGCTCCTTTATAATAAGTTCAGATGATGCAATCTGACTCTCCAGAGATGCCTTCTGATCAAGGGCGAGGCGGAGTTCTTCCTTAACTTTGTCTCTCAGTCTCTTGGCATTCTCAAGTTCTTCTTTTTCTTTCCTAAGTTCTTCCTCTGCCAATTTCCTCAGCTTCAACTCCTCCGTATATAAGCTTTCAGAAGCTTTAGCCTGTCAATTGGGCAGTGCAAACGTTGATAAGGATTAGAGGTGGTATCAACATTGGCCTCTCACTAGATAATACAACTTAAAATGTTTCCTATTGTTAGGAACCCAGATTAAAAAATTGAAGAAAAGGGAGATTGTATTTTTTGATCACATAGCATATGGGAACAGGGGGGATAACTCTCCTCCAAGGCTTTCCCCTTTCACAAACAAGAGAAGCTCAATTTACAGATGAAACAAATTTGAATGAATATCCTCCCCCTTCAGTTTTATTTATTGTTCAGTCACTACTTCAACTAACACTCTTTTGCCCAATGTCCCAGCACCTATTCATTCAAATGATCATTAGATTAAAGTTGCTTTGTACGTGTTCCTTTCTTGTTTAACTAGTGACTCATAAACATGATCATCTGCGTATTGAAGAAGTAAAATAAGAACTCAACAACCAAATAAATACCTTGCGTATAGCTTCAAAGGCTTCTTTTTCAGCATTCCTACGCCTTACAGTTTCTTTATACGCAGTTAGGGAAGCATCCTCAGCTTCGGTCATAGCTTGTTGAAGCTGGTCGTAGATAGTATCATCTATTCCACCATCCTGCTAGTGTTCAATCAATTTTTTCAAAACTATCAGCAAAAAGCTTGGGAATTAAAACTCTTTTCCTCATTTACAATTTAGAAGGTAAAAATGCATCACCAATTGCAAACTTTACAATACAAAATATATGCACATGCTCTGTAATAGGCAGTTATTGCTGAAGTAGAAAATAACATTTGTTTATACCAGTGTACTAGGGGGAGATGAATGATGAAGATCCTCTATAACCAGCTGACTCAAAGTCAACTCTAATGCATTCTCACTGCTTTCAGTAATCAATCCTGGGTTCAAAGCTATATCAACTGCACTGTCAGAGCATGTTGACAAGCCAGAAGGACTCATCCTTGACAGCCTCTCTGATTCATCAGAACTTACTTCTGTACCCGTCCTGTCACGTGGAGTTGAAAACCCTACAGTTTCTTCTGGAGAAGAAACAGCCGGAAAGCTTGCTACATGTCCATCACCGGCAGACCTCACTCTGCGTAGAAGCTCTAGCGCATGATTGGTTAGATTTCCTCGACGATCTTGCCCCAGTGTAGCAGACTGTGATCTGAAAGTTCTCACAGAGTTTGGCACTTGCTGCACCAAAGGAGATGCAACCTCTACAGTACCTTCATTCAAACTGTGATCCCTGTGTTGATATGTTACATCAGTAAATCAGTACCAGAAATGATCTATCCCAAGTGTAATGACACTATTGCAGGGATAATTTTAGCACAATAATACCATACAAGTATACAAGTTAGTTAAATGAAGAGTGGAAGAAAGAATTAGAACTTAACAACTCAAAAGAATAAGCCGGTGACAGTGACAATGGCGGCAATGAGTTCCGATGGCAATTAAAGTGTTGGATCTAAGTCCTGAATGCAATGAAGGACTGAATAGACGAATAAAGTCAGCTGCAATGGTGACCTATAGGGTTTGAATGTGGAAGCAGGGTCCCTAGGATACAAAGCTCTTATACCATCTTGAAAAAGGAGATTAAGAACTGGATATTATTTATTATCTTCTGATAATGAGTACAAGTACAAATCCGTATATGAAGATTCATGCTAACATTTACAGGCTACATGATTACCGTTAAAAATAAAAGAAATTAAACTAGGAAATAAATACAAAATAGAAACTGAAATAATGAAATGAGAAAAAAAAATGTGCATAAACATAGTATTCCCAGGACTACAGACCTTCCTTCTTAATTACTATTATCTTTCATAAGACACTACATACATGAATATCAAACACATTAATCTTTTTTGGATTTTGCATACCTTGTGTGTATAAGGTGCCCTTTGCAGATAAACTGTATGTGACAAGAAGCTGGAGCTTGTTTACACACATAGATGGCTTTCTTAGATCTAAGGTCCATCATTCTCCTGCAATGTCATGCGAATAAACTCATCAAAACATAATATTTATTTCATAAAAACAAATTGATATAAAAATTGGGAAATTATCAAAAAGATATAATTAGTTGATTGTCAGAACAAACAAAACAGAGCATAGTGTCTGCAAAATTACACGTGCATTTGAATTGGTAATAAAGCCACTGAACTAGACAATTAAAGTGGAGAGGTATAGATCCAACTAAAAAGCCATTGAACTAGACAAAATAAAATTGGACATACATACTTCTCCATAAGCATTTCTAGCAAAAAAAAAAAGAAATGAATAAGCTTCTCCATAAGCTAATTTGTAGAAGCTCTCATGTATATATTCTCTAAATTCTTATTTCAAACTTGTGCATAAGTTAATTTTAGTTTATGAAGAAGTTCATTTCATTTTTTTCTTTTGATTTTTCACTTCTAAAAGTGCTTCTGGAGAAGCTTATCCAAACAATCATGATTCACTCAAAAAATCCAACCCAGAAAGTATGGCTGTTTGCATGCTGTCCACAAGTATAGCAATGTATTTATCCTATATTTACAAAAATAACCAGCATACCATCTTCAATACTTTTTACATTATCATCATCAAATTTTGGGTAAAAATGAACAGAACATTAATGTGGTTGGGGAGGGGGTTATTGGTTTCTTACCTATTATAGTACTTATCTGATGCTGCTCCCATTACAAGCTTTCGGATGCCATGCTGAGATACAAGCTCTATGATTCCTTTTTCAATGCTATCCATTTCAATATGCAGTTTTTCTGCTCGCACCTGTATCAGGAAAGTTATCAGTGCATATTAAATAACTTTCAAACTACACATGCTTATAGAATTACAATAGTTACCCCCATCCGTCGACAGATTTGAAGATATTCATCCAGAGTCTTATGCATGCCCTGCTTTTGTTCTTCCCAGTATGCTTGAACCTGCTCCTCTTTTAGTGCACTTGTGGGAAATTTACCTCCCACTGTAATCAAGAACATGGATGTCTTAGACCACGATCATGTATGAATGAAAATATATCAGGACAGAGAGAATTTACAACAGTTACCATACATTAAACCCAAAATTGTTTCCTGATAATAACTACTCCAATATAAACCAATACAACAAATTCAAGGAATCAAAGAACAAAAACAAACATATACATACGTAGGGGGATCATTGTTGCAGGAACATGAACATAAAGAATGCAAATCCTCTTTCCTCCGGAGTGTTGAATTGCCCATATCAGATTTGATCTGCTCTCCTTCACTTCTTTTGCTACGGCAACATAGATTGGCTGATCAACAACACCTGGATTAGGCTCCTCCAAAATTTCCCCACTAGCATCAGAAGGTGACCTCACAGAACCCATCCTTTGTGATGTTGCAGGCACAGGACTCACCACAGCCATCCTAGGAGATGCAGTACTACAGTTGAACCACTAAAAAATAAATAAAGAACTCAACTTTCTGTCTCTTTCTCCCAAAATATCTCTCTGTCAACAATTCGTTATTGTCTCTGAATAATTCACAAATGCCCCCACCCCAACTACCAAACCCAAAAATTAATCATCAACAACTCTCTCTCTCTCTCTCTCTCTCTCTCTCTCTCTCTCTCTCTCTCTCTCTCTCTCTCTCTCCCCCAAGAAAAAGTTCAACTTCCTCCCAACAATTGGTAATTATCTCTATATTTCTCACCACCACTAACAAACCCAAAAATCAATCATAAGAATCTCTTGAACCCAGGAACATATCGAAATTTTCTCAGTGCAATTTGCAAATAGGATGCTCAGGAAAACTTTCACCCTAATAACAAAGAGACAGAAAACAAAAACACAACAAAACAAAAATTAACCGTAACCCCGTGTCTCTATCCCCAACACAATTCACAGATTCTCACAGAAACTCATTGTTGTGGGAAAAGCAAGCCGCGAAAATGATATAAAGGAGAAGGCTTTGATGGTGTTGTTGAGAATTTGCAATAATATGACAGGAGGGTCTCTCTCACTCCTCACCTTGAGAACGTATGAGTAGCATGAAAAGAGTAACCTTGAGTTACCCTTCTCAAAATCATTGTGGTATAGGGTACAAACTCAATAAGCTCTCCAAGTTAATAAAGAAAGTTCTCAACCACAGATGGAAAGAGAATGTGCAGTGTTGACTTTGAATTGTGAAGTAAAGAAATTATAAGAAAATGCCACACATACCACCAATTTATTAGGTGCAACTGTAGGAAACTGAAAATTGAAAAGAAAATAAGAGAGAGAGATAGAAAAATCTAGATGTTATATAATCTTTCATAGAAAGCTAAATTAGATGAATTTCACGCAACACACAAGTATGAGATCAATATAATAATATGATTAAAAGATAGGAATGTGTTATAATGAGTTTGAATAACAATGCATATTTATACTATGAGATATTGTTTGAGTTCGTACTAATTTTATAGAGAATGTATGAATTCACCAACAATCATATTTATATATGTTATTGTTTTAATAGTTTATCTTCATTTTATAATATATTATACTTTTTGTTTAATATTATTATAATATTTTGTAATTATAGTTTCTTGTTTTTTAGTTGGTATTAAATAAAACAAAATATATATTTTCAATATTAAAGTCTATTGAACCTGTACAATTATAAGTTTGTAAATAAAAAATGAGATAAAATATATAGTTAAATTTTTCTATGTTAAATTTTATTGTTGGGATGTAATAATGAATTTAAGAAGACGAGTCAATTTGTAGTCTCAATTTTTGGATTGGAAATACTCTCAATGAGTTGGATTTAAGTTTTATTGATGTTGTATCTGTGTATTGAATTCTCTCTTTCATAGATTCATAAGTGGTATTAGTCATTGGCTAATTTGTACAAGGGTTAGGGTTAGGAATGTAAAAAAATTCGTACCACAAATATCTATGGAAAAAACCCCTAATAAATAGAAAATGAATATTGTAAATAGATACCCGCGGATAATAGGTACATGTATTTTTTATACATCCATGTTAACGGGATGGTACGGGTATCATAGTATCCATACATGTGGATACTCGTACCCGCTATACTATACTTTAAATAAATAAAAAAAGATTAAAATATTAACACATTCATTTTGAATGAGTTATTTTTTATCAACTGGTTTTAAAAATATATTCATTTTTTTGTAAAATTGTCCTTCAACATTATTTAAAAGGATTATTTGAACTTTGTTTGAAATTTATTAATGTTATGTACTATATTTTATTTGAATTTATGGTTAAAATATGTTGTTAAATATTTTATTTTATTTTATTGTAAATACCTACGGATATCCGTGGATATTAAAAAATATGCAGGTACCGCATAACAGGTATAGACAAATATTTATCTAGTGGATAGGCGAGTTGGGCACAGTCCACTCTTCCTCTGAATCACTATGTCCACTGGAAAGATAATAAGCAGAGGAGGATGACATACCTGGAGTAGTGCAGACGGGATACACTCGGCTGAAGGTTGGCTCACTTCTTAGGTGGATCCTTTGCTCCAACACCAAGACCCCACCCCTATTTATAATGGACCACCTGTATAGGGGCGAGCATCCTTTACACCATAGGATTCAGCTCCATCTAACGGTTGTCGGTACACTTCCTTTAAATCCCCCACCCACTACATCCCATCATTATGACAATCAGCCTCGAATGACGAGCTGACAATGCTTTTGCCTTCCCCACACACAACCATTAAGGCAAATCGCACAAGTGGTTGAGAATACCTCAACCTAATTTCCCAAGATGACGCATCATAGCCTCTTGTGAAACTTCATTCACTACGAGCCTAGGGGGGCTAGTGTAGGTGTAGGCCAGTGACATCTCGGCCCAACCACGAAGCACAGATGGTCGGGATCATCCCAGCCCAGGCAGGGTCCGGTCACATCTCGGGCCAATCGCTTGGGTGTCCGCTTTTCAGGTTTAACAAAACACAAAGCACCAAAGGGACATGGGCAAGGCAAGAAGGCCGGGTATATCTCAGACCATTTGGTCGTGTATATCCCGGCCCAATAATGTGATTAATGGAAAATTGGACTGTTTTGTAGAGGTGCAGAGGAGCAGCGCGTAATTCATCAAATAAGGAAAGAACTAATCCTTGACAAGGTACAGACCGAACAAATCTCAGCCAAAAAGGAAATAGTTGATCCTTGACAAGGTACAGACGAACAAATTTCAACCATAAAGGAAAGAGTTGATCCTTGACAAGGTACAGACGAACAATCTCAGTCAAAAAAGAAAGAGTTGATCCTTGACAAGACATAGACGAATAATCTCAGTCAATAAGGAATGATTCGACGCGTACAATCTTAGTCAGAAAGGAAAGAGTTGGTTCTCGAGGACCCACAAATAATAACATGTCTGCTAAGAGATTAATATAAATAATGGTCTAGTGACTACAAATATGTATGCTTTTCTCACTTGACTGCATATGCCTCATACCGAATCACTATTTGACTTGAACGTCATAGTGCTTGCAGGTACCCCCATCCTCGGAATTCACACAACAAGCAGATTCAGGAGGAGTCCAGAAAGTAGCAGAGGAAGGATCGACATAGAGGATTCTTGAGATCGTCTAATTCTGTACTAAAACAGTATCGATCAAGGTACGGTATATGTGGTAAATTGAAGGCAAAACTCACTTAATCCAATTTAAAGTAGGTTAAAAGTAGGGTATTGAATACCATGTTTTGGATTGCAAAATTAGTACAGAGGAGGTTAATATTTTTATTTTAAAATTATATTAAAAAACATTTACCATAACACATTATACAGTTTTAGAGCATGATAAACATTTTTTTTGAATTATTTTTTTCTAAAAGTGATTTGAAAAGAAGGATAGCACTAGAAAATAAGGTGATTCAAAATAGCCTCGTGTTGAAGCCCAGTAAGTAGCCCGCCAAAGTCTTTTCTTTGCTAAGTGGGCCATTGTATACTCTAACAATAAAATAAAGACTCTTGCTATTTTATAAATGCACCCATTTTTTCTTTTTCTTTTATTTAAAATGACATGTTTATCTTTCTTTTCTCTTTTTTTCTTGTTTAATTTCCCACAAAAGTTAAAGAAATAAAATATATTTCGAAAAGTATATTGAAGATAAAGGACATTTTATAATTTAGTTTTAAGAACATACTATTGTTTTCTTAAGAAAGTATTTTTTTTAAATGAAAAAAAAACGTTTTGAGGACTATTTCTTACAATATGAAAAAAAAAAACGTATCCAAAGTATTTCATTAAAAACTATTATCTCTTTTATGTCTGAAATGTATTGTATAAAGCATATTTTATTCATATTATGAAAAATACTTTCTAAAATACATTTTATTTTCTTAATATTCTAAATATTTCTGTAACATGAAACGATGTTACAAGAAAGTAAAAATAATTATAAGCAGGCTATTATTTTAAATAAAAGAAACTATTGTGGGGGTGCATATAGCGAAATGAGAGGTGTAAACAGTAAGAACCTAAATTAAATATCATACAGGGCCTGTACAAATCAAACGTGCCAATGAATAATGATCCATGTTTGGTGGAAAATGTCGGTAAATGAAACACTTGAATTGTAAAACACGTTTCAAAATAAATTGGCAGAAAATTTTAAATTGAAATTTTAGTCTTCATTTGTTTCTTTCGCGATTTAAGTTAGCATGTTTTAAAAGTCATAACTTTGGTCAAATTCACGATTTTACACAGACTTTAAAAATAATGTGTGAGTTTATAATTTTTCAAATTTTTGATAACTTTATCTTTTTTGTAATTTTAAAATCTATATAATTAAATTATCTTTTTAAGTCATAAAAATTATAAAAAATGTAAATGTTATGCTATAACACTTAACCTGGAAGGCCCCCTTTTATTTTCTGCCCCAGAGTTGGTGGGCTGCCCTTGTAAGTGGGCCTAAGGATTGGCCCAGCATATAAGATCTTGCTATGTTGCCCTAATCTCACCTCACTTTCACTCTTTCAGAGACCAGCCGTCATCCCTCACTACCTCACTGAACGCTCTGCTAGGGTTTGCCCTAAGGTCCACCTCGTTCAAGCTCAAACCCAGTTTCGGCTCCACGTAAGTGTCCTTTTTCCAGATCTTATGGCTTCCATCGTTTTCCCTCCACTCTTTCCACGGTTAACGTTTAGTAATAATGCGCCCTTGTTCCTACCTTCTGTTTTCAGCTCGTTAGTTCACTCGTAGAGCTGCAGTATCCATCGTCGTGCCATCAAGGCTTCTGTTGACCCTCTTTCCAGGTACAGGAAGTTAGGGTTTCAGTCTTTTGGTGTTGTCTTGGCTGTTCTTGAGTGAATTACTGATTGCATGGATAAATCCTTCGTTTTGGTGTGATTAACTGCTTTGTATGCTTGGTTGGTTCGATTTACATGGCTGTTGCAGTGAAGAACAGTGGCGAGACCTGTTAATCTCGCC
>Ga0214543_1009843_pt1 | contig 14588 bp, 8 predicted proteins | sample CNSS2metaG_FD_160094 | JGI IMG/M metagenome (GOLD analysis project Ga0214543, IMG submission 160094) | Root nodule microbial communities from cowpea collected in UCLA plant growth center, Los Angeles, California, USA - CNSS2 | ecosystem: Host-associated > Plants > Roots > Nodule | place: USA...
AATATTAGTACTTAATTTTGTAAAAATATTTATACTTAATTATTTTTAATCTTATAAAAAATGGATTACAAAAATATTTTAATTATTAAAAAAAATTGGGACAAAATTGAATCAGATACACATACTTAGGTACTAAATTGAAACAAAAAGACATATGTGGGGATATGTGGGGACTAAATTGAAATCAACACAATGACATCTAATAGTGACACTGACACATGGCATTACAATGCCACGTGTCACACACAGGGACTTGACACGTGGCATTTTTAATTTTTTTTAAAAAAAATTTAAAAAAAAAATTTGAAAAAAAATTTAAAAAAAAAATTAAAATTTAAAAATAAAAATAAAAAAATCACAGATTGACACGTGGCACGTTGACTAATGGCGTTAGTCAACTATGTCTGAAAAGGACCTAATTGAAGCAATTTTCAAAAGTTGAGATGCAATTAACACTTTTTTAAAAACAGGTACCAATTCGACACAGTAGTACCAAACTGGGTAGCTTACGATTAATTAAACCTTTTAATTAATATTAAAATATTTTATTAGAAATTCGTCATAAATATTTAAAAAGTCAATCGATGAGAGAAAGACAAACCGGATCCCATTGGAAGCGATGAAACCGACCCTAACAACCACTCACGTCCAGAACCCACATAAAAACAACATACCTGCTTTTCTGGCAGCATTTAACGATGTTCAATGTTTATTCAGAAACAATAAACAAATGCATAAAGTGTAAATAGATAGGAAAATAATAAAAAAAATTTAAAAGAAATAAAATTATGTAATTTATATGAAAATAGGTAAATCTTCATTTCTATTTTCAACGTGTAAATATATGATAACTTAGTATTTCAATTTCTTTAGTTAATATCTAACTATATACATAAAACTGTAATAATTATATATACTTCTCATCAAATTTGGAAAGATCATTAATATAAAACTGTTAAATTTTAATATTTAAATTAACATTAAATTGTGTTTTTTTTAAAATGAATAACATTTATAATTACTTATCTTTATAGTTTTTTTTTAATGTCACAAAAAGGAGTGCATAATCTGAAACATTCCGCCCTGTAATTTTCTCTTATTACTTTTTTTTCATCTGACGTAAATCTGTCTAGATCAATAATAAATTCCAACCATATGAATGTATAGATATTTTGTCCATAATTATTGTTAAACTTAAATCAATCACAATTAATAAAGGATTAGATATGTTCAGCTCTCTTTAGATTTAGTAAAATTTAGGATTAATTATTTTTTAAAATTTTTAATCAATTTAATCATTTATATTTAAAAATATATAAATTTAATTATGTTAACTAAATTTTATTAAATTTATCTGATTTTCAAGTGTATTTCATAATAGTATTTGAATTCTTCATAATAGTATTTGAATTCTTCATAATAGTATTTGAATTCGTTTGACACATTTTCGCTTTAATGTTAACTCAAATATTATAATAAAATACGTTTAAAATATCAAATAAACTTAACAAAATTTGATAAAAAAAAAACTAAATTTATGCAATTATAAAAATTAAAAACTAAATTAATATAAATTTAAAAAAAAAAAACTAATTCTAAAATTCATGAATAAAAGCATATCTGATCCATTAATAAATTCCGGATGAAATGAAACTTAAATTCAAGGCTGGAAATTGATTTTGCATAAATTTCAAAAGACCGGTAAATTATTTAAAAAAGATAGACATCCCCATAAATGGTCTTTCCCAGAGGGACCGTTTCATCGTACTCATAATTTTTCTTTCTAGCTTCATCTTCTTTCTCCCCACTTCCACAAAACCACCAGAGAGACAGAAATTTGCAGAGAGCAACATGACATATTCAGAAATGGCAAATGAGAACGGTTCGTTGAACTCAAAGCCACCGAGGGACACCAAGGGAAAGATCATCACTTGCAAAGGTTTATACCAACCCACATGCTATATATCTCACACTAACCACTTCATTCATCTTAATTTTTCATCGTCATATTCAATTTTCATTCATATGGGTGTGTTCTTATTTTCTAGCTGCGGTGGCTTATGGTCCCGGAGAACCCTTCGTGGTGGAGGAAATTCTTGTTCATCCTCCACAGAAATTCGAGGTTCGAGTCAAAATCCTCTACACCTCCATTTGCCACACCGATCTCAGCGCATGGCGAGGCGAGGTAAGAACAGCTTAATCTATGCATTAATTTCTCTTCCTATGATTCATTACAACCATAAAATAAGTTGTTTGTCTCATGTTTTTTGTTTTGTTTTGCTTTGCCTTTTCTTTGCTGTTGTTGTCGTGATTTACCAAAGAACGAGTCTCAGCGCGCTTACCCTCGTATCTTAGGCCACGAAGCATCCGGGTAAGACAAGACAAACTTTTTTTTTTTTTTGTTTTTAATTATATTTTTGGTTGATCATTGATGTGTCCTACCCAGATGCTTTTTCAGACAAAATAATGAATTGTTGAATATTTAAAAGAATTTTGGGTCATCACGCATCCGTTGAGAGATTAATCAATGATTTTTTTTTAATTTAATTATGTGTATGAAATAATGTATTTTTGATTGAAAACACAGACTTGCATCGAAAATTGAAGATGTTGATTGGATTTGTGTAGGATTGTGGAGAGTGTGGGGGAAGGGGTGAGTGAGGTGGAAGAAGGGGACACAGTGGTGCCAATATTCAATGGTGAGTGTGGAGAGTGTTGTTATTGCAAGTGTGAGAAGAGCAACATGTGTGAGAGGTATGGGGTGAACCCGATGAAGAAGGTGATGGAAGGAGATGGCAGAAGCAGATTCTCGACCGTTGATGGAAAACCCATCTTCCATTTCTTGAACACTTCCACATTCTCCGAGTACACGGTGGTGGATTCCGCCTGCGTCGTCAAGTTCCGTCACTCCGATCACACTCTCACCACCAAAAACCTCACCTTGCTCAGCTGTGGCGTCTCCACTGGTTAGTCAAACAAACCCACATACTTTTTACCTTTTAACTAACCACATATAACTGTTTTTTCATCTCCGTCTTTTCTTTAATATTATTTCTTACATTCTTCTTAGTTTTTAATTTTATTTATCTATATATGTTTATTTTTTGGAGTTTTGAAAGAGTATTTATGAAATATAAGTATATAAAAAAGTAAAAAAAACATTATGAATCTGACATCTAGCATTGCGTATAAGGTTTTGTTTGTTTGGTTGTACATTTGTGATTTCGTTTTTCAATTTTCATCACGTTCCGTGCTGTTTGAGTTTTTCTTTTTATTTTTTTAATTTGTTTATGATTGTTCACTTCATGTGCTCGCTGCCCTGTCAATTTTCTTCGTTGAATGATGCATTATGATAACAATTTTAGTACTATTTTTGTGTTCGTCGCGGTCTATATTCCTCTATTTAAAAGTTGTACATGATTATTATCTTTCCCTTTAAAAATGTTTTGGTTAGGATAACATTAAAAACAAACATGGTTTGAAAATTTTGCTAAATAATATATAATCTACGACATGATTACTTGACCAATATATATCATAACTTTCCACAGCAAAAAAACTTTTACCAGGTCTTGACGACTTTTCTTTCCTTTTCTTCTTTATTCAAGTTGAAGAGTAGTATTTGACTAAAAACGTTTTGGAATTTTGTAAGATGAAAATATTCATTTTGGAATACTTGACTAAAAAGGTTTTCGAATTTTATAAAATGTAAACATTCATTTTGGAATGTTTGACTAAAAAGGTTTTGAAATTTTATAAAATGAAAACATTATTCATTCTTACATTTCATGTTGTGTTTCTGACCTTGTGCTTTTTCAATATTTTGTTGCAACTGGTTAAATTTATTTAATTCAGAAAATCAAAAGAAAGACTTATTGTAATTCCTAAAAGTTTAATCAATAATAAATTCGTACTTAAAAAATATTATCTTAAAAAAATGTTAATAATATTGTTTTGCTCAAGTTTGCTTGGTTGATGAAAAATAGAAAAAAAAAATTGACCCTAAATAACAAAAAATATAAATTTTTATAGAAAAAAAAAATATTTAAAAAGATATATAAAATATATATATATATATATATATATATATATATATATATATATATATATATATTTATATAAATTATCTTTAATCATATTTTTATTTTTGAATATTCATGTCATTTTATATATAATTTATTTTATTTTTTAAATAGTGAACTTTAAAAATGATGTCAGACTTTACCTTTTCTTTCACTTTCTTTCCTGAAATCATGGCATCCACACGTCATTTTCTCACTAAATATGTACAAATATCTATAAAAGGATACTTGTTTTGCCAACTTGCCCAGGAAAAAGGAGGCAAAAGGCCAAATCATTGAGAAAATGAGTTTTTTTTGTGCTTATGGCACTTTCAACTTTTATATATAATTTCTAAAATTAATCATGTCATTTTGGTAATTTAACCAAACTCAATATCTATGCACTTAAAAGATTTCTAATATATTTACAATATTCTAATAAAAAAATTTGTTCTCAAGAATATCTTCCTCTAGTTCGTGAATCACATGCTCCAGCACGTAAATATGATACTTACATGAATATAAACATCAAATTCTAACTTAATTACAATACTTAACGAAGATAGTTTCCCTCACTTAGAAATCAATCTACTCCAACAAAACCCCAACAATGTTTGATTCACACAGGAAACTCAAATCTGTCCATAGAAAACAATGATAATCAAACTAAAGATACTACTATGATCATAAATTAGGAAAGATTTATCTTTCCCAATCAAAGAGACACGTCCAAGAACATAGAAATGCAAACAATCTTTATGTAAAAGTTCAAAGACAAAAAGAAGTTTTTTTTTTTTTATCAACAAAGAATAAAATAAAATTAAAGAAAACACTTAAAAAGATGTTTTAATCCTTATATAAAACAATCATAAATAAAATGATGCTCTGACTTAGTTTCACGCTCCAACAAATAGAATTTCTAACCAGAATCAAACTTACATGTAACAAATTTGTAATTGACACTCCTAAAATAGCATGTAGATATCCTTTCATAAGTTTTTAAAGAATCTACCTGGCCAAAGAAAAAAAAAATACTCTAAATAAAATTACAATTTTGATGAATATTAACTTGAACAATAAATTTTAAGATTTTATTTCATTTTAACCAGTTTTATTCTTATAGGAATTGAGTCTATTTCTATCATTAAGATAGAAGAACATTAAAGTGTGATTTCCATGGGAGATAATGATAGTTTGTGTGGTTGACATGTAAAGTGGCGTAGAAATTTGGAGTAATGAGAATGAGAATAGAAGCATTGGGAATCACATTGATGGGTAGCTGAGTAGATTTTAATGTCATAATGCGTGGGCTCGGGTTGGGAGAAGTGACGTGTGAATTGTGGAAAAACATTTAATGTTTAGTTGGAGACACACATATTTATTTATAAAAATTAAAAATAAATTATTGAAGAAAATTAGAGAATAAGTAAGATGATGTTACTAATTCATATTTGTATATCTGTTACTCTCTCTATCCATGGATACCCATTTAGCGTGAATATCACAAATATGAATATTTTTTTCATCCTTAAATTGATGGTTTGAAATAAGTAGAAAGTAACACAACAACAAATAATATTAATTTTAATTATCAATAAGTTGCTTACTAATTTATTTATTAGTTTATATAATTTATTAATTTACTTGTACTATTTTTTATATTTTAATTAATTAATTATTCTTATTTTTATTCATTAATTTGAGTTAATATAAATTTATGATTAAAAATGATATTAAATATTTATTTTACCATCACATTACTTCTATTGGGTATTTTATTGTTTTTTTTATTTTTATATATAATTAAAATTAAAAAAAAACATATAACGTTAAAAATTGGAGTAATTAATATTTTATTATACTCTGTCATGAGAAAACTATCTTTAATAAAAATTGAAAAAAAAACTAATGTAATAGTAGTTTAAATTGAAAATTAACAAAAAATATTTTTCTTAAAAACAAATATAAATTTAATTATTAATTAGATCAGTTACATTAAATAAAATGGATTTTTCAAATAAAAAATATATAATTTCAAATAAATAAAAATAATGAAATGTTTAATAAGAACCTAATTATTTTTAAAAAATCTAAAATTATACTTACATAATAATATCTTTTTTAATAATATATATATAATTATATATATATATATATATATATATATATAATAAAAGTGGGTAATTATATTTTTACGTAATTTTATATTTGATAATTAATTTATCAAATTTAAAAATTATCATCTATAAATTAATTTTTTCAAAAACAACTTATATTTTAGTTTAATCTATAGTTATTTTTTATCTTTTCAACCCACCTAAATATGAATTTTCTATCAACTTCTGCTTACTTGTGGAAATTTAACATAAATAAATATAATATATATATATATATATATATATATATATATATATATATAAAAGATATGATTTGATATTTAGTATAAGAAAGTTAAGATTTTACTTTTAATCAAAAACTTTAAAATAAGTGTATGGGTCTTCCTTTTTATATATTGTTCGGGATATTTTTTTTTCTCTCTAATGTGAAATCAAACTCATACTTAAAATCCTAATTATTTTCCTTTTAATGCAAATTTTTTTCGCATTGATATCTTTTCTCTTTCTCTAATGTGAAATCAAACTCATATTTAAAATTCTAATTATTTTCCTTTTAATGCAAGTTTCTTTCACATTGATATCTTCTTCTCTCTGATGTGAAATCAAATTCATACTTAAAATCCTAATTATTTTCCTTTTAATGCAAGTTTCTTTCACGTTGATATCTTCTCTAGAACAATAATTGTCACTAACTTGTATTGTTATTTTTGAGCACAACAAAACACACTTTTCGATAAAATCTTTTTAATTGAATTTAACTAGATTCATCCTTAACCAATTTAACTAGATTCACCTTTACCGCACCACTTGGTAAAGAATTCATGTTGTACGATGAAAGAGGAATAATATTATATGATGGTCTTCCGTATAATATTTTCATTTTTGTCTATCTTATTTCTGTTCTCTCAATAAAAGAAAACTTTAAAATGGGTTTTTATTGTTATTAACTAATTATGGAATGAAAATGTAGGTGTTGGAGCTGCTTGGAATACTGCTAATGTGCATTCTGGTTCATCCGTGGCTGTTTTTGGTCTTGGAGCTGTTGGGTTAGCAGTAAGTTTTTCTTCTTCTTCCAACATCTTTGCTTTCACTATAATTTGCTTAAAGCTGAAATTACTTTTAATAATTTGCTTAAACTTGGAATAAGACTCACTTTCTTCTTCCTTTTTTTCATACATATGATATCTTCGATCGAACCACTAAATTTATTTCTCCTATATTAGAAGTGATGGCTAAAGTAGTAAGAATCATAAAAAAAACATGTAATGTTGTAATTTAGGTTATCTTTGTTCTCTTCTGATTAATTAGGTTTAAGCCGTAGTAATATATGAAACAGAAAAAAAATCTAAGGAAGATGTTGGTTTTAAATTGGATTCAATCTAGGTTGCAGAAGGGGCACGAGCCAGAGGTGCTTCCAGAATAATAGGTGTCGATATCAACCCTGATAAATTCATCAAAGGTATCTAACTTCATCAAAAAGACCTTTCAAAGTTTTATTTGAAATGTTAATCTTCCTCTGTTTTCCCCTTTCTGTATAATATACTGTATTTTCTTTGTGCTCAAAGCCAAAGCGATGGGAGTCACTGATTTCATAAACCCAAAGGATGAAGAGAAGCCATTATACGAGGTTGGCATTTTCTCTCATCCTCATCTCACAAAAAGTAAATTATGATACTCATGCATTTTCTCCAACGAAACAGTATATATTTTTTTTTTTTTTTGCAGATAATAAGAAAAATGACTGATGGAGGTGTAGACTACAGTTTTGAATGTACTGGAAACGGGAATGTTCTAAGAGATGCATTTTTGGCTGCTCATGCGGTATATGGCTATGTTCAAGCTATTTTTTCAAACATTTATTTATGGTTCTAGTATCATTGTTATAGGTTTTCATAAACTTATCCTTTATTTGGAAGCATGGATCAATTTCAGATTCATTACACAAGATTTTACTATTTAAAGCCATTACCTTACAGTTCCAAATTTCGTGCCACAGGGTTGGGGATTGACTGTGATCTTGGGAATTCATGCATCACCAAACTTGCTTCCTATCCACCCGATGGAGCTCTTTAATGGCCGAAGTATCGTAGGATCGGTATTTGGAGGTTTCAAAGGGAAAAGTCAGTTGCCTCATTTTGCCACACAGTGTGGAAATGGAGTAAGGATCATCACTACTTTCAATTTCCTTTTACAAATCAATGAAATTATGCATTGAATTTGGATGAACAAATAGTATTAACTTTGTTGAGATCTTATATTACACCGAAATAAAACAAGTTTATAGTATATAAATGAGTTAAAATCTTAACTTCTAAACCAGCTGTGAAACTGAGTTAGTCTTAAAATAAATTATTGAAAATGGTTTCAGAGTTAATAAAATCATGCATGGACTAATATTTGTTTGTTATGGTATTGGGTAATCATTTTAGGTGGTAAAGTTGGATAATTTCATCACTCACGAGCTACCCATTGAGGAGATAGACAAAGCCTTTGATCTTTTGATCACAGGGAAATCACTGAGATGTCTTCTGCATTTCTAAGCAAAGATGCCCTTTAGCAATGGCGGTGAGAATTATGATGTATTTGAATTTGTTTAATAGGAGTATATTCAACTACGAATGTCGAATGTGTAAGGTCTTGGTCCTTTGAACAATGTATTAGAGACAAAAAAGAGAATAATTGTAAGTGTACTCAGCTTTTGTTTCCTTTCCATCACTTGGTAAGAGTGCAAAACTGCTACTTTTTCTCTGTTTCTTTGCTGTCATAATAAACACTTCTTCGGAGAATACAATAAGATAGGACCAAATATGAAACCACCACATATCCACTCATAAAATGGGTCACAAAATGAGACGAAATGGACTCGTCCTAAAAGAGCAAACCAAAAATCCCAACTCGTGTTCCGTACTGCTAATCAACTTTTTATCCTTGATTACACCGGTGCATGTTACAAATAACTAATAAATGAAAATGATATTAATACTCATAACAAAATTTCACTACAATTTATCGTACTTACTTCTCTTCATATTCTTTGATTACATTGATATGTGAATTGAATAAAATTTTGATTCCACCGTAGACATAAGAAATTCCTATTAGAACTACAGGAATAACAATAAAAAAAAAAAAGCATTTGCCACATTTTATTATGAGTAATATCTTTTAATTTCTAATTTGGAACATTGTATGTTATACATGTATCACAATAATTAATCACTTCTAGAAGTTAAAGCTAGTATCTAGTTGCTGGTAGATAGTAGTTAGTAACTAGAACTAGTAGTTAGTACCTAAAGCTAGAGTTAGAGCTAGTAACTCTAGCTAGAGCTAAAGTTACTAGCTAAAGTTAAAGTTAGTAGCTAGAACTAGTAACTAAGAATTAGTAGCTAGTAGCTAAAGTTAGAGCTAATATATAGAGCTAATAGATAAAGGTAATAGACAAAGCTAATAGACAAAGCTAATAGCTAGTAACTAGAGGTAGAGCTAGTAGCTATAACTAGTAGATAATAGCTAGAGCTTTTACCTAGTAGCTAGAACTAGTAGCTAGAGCGAGTAGTTAGTAGTTTTTACCTAGTAGCTACAACTAGTAGCTAGAGCTAGTAGCTAGAAGCTAGTAATCAATACCTAATAGCTAGTAACTACAAATAGTACTTAGTAGTTAGTAACTACTAGTTAATAGGTAAAGTTGAGCTAGAAGCTAGTAGCTAGTAGCTAGTAGCTAGAAGCTATAACTAGTAGCTAGAGCTAGAAGCTAGATATAGCTAGTGGCTAGTAGCTAATAACTAGTAGTCAGTACCTAATAGTTAGTAACTACAAATAGTAGCTAGTAGTTAGTAACTACTAGCTAGTAGGTAGAGTTGAGCTAGAAGCTAGAACTAGTAGCGAGAAGCTAGAGCTAGTAGCTAGTAGTTAAAGCTAGTAGCTAATAGCTCCACTTATGAGCTAATAACTCCACTTATGAGCTACTAGGTACTAGCTAGTAGCTTTATCTACTAGGTACTAGCTAGTAGCTCTATCTACTAGCTACTAGCTAGTAGGTAGTAGCTAGTGGATATAACTAGTTGATAGTAGCTAGTAGCTCGTAGTTAGTAGGTAATAGCTCGTAGCTAGTAGCTAGTAGCTCGTAGTTAGTAGGTAGTAGCTTGTAGCTGGTAGCTAGTAGCTGGTAGCTAGTAGCTAGTAGCTAGTAGCTAGTAGCTAGTGCTAGTAGCTGGTAGCTGGTAGCTAATAGCTAGTAACTAATAAAGCTAGTAGCTAATAGTTAGGAGCTATGATCTAATAGCTAGCAACTAGTATCTAACAGCTAGTAGCAACGAACTAGTAGCTAATAACTAACAACTGAGCTAGCAACAAGTAGCTACTAGCTAGTAGCTGGATTCTGGAGCTAGTAGCCAATAACTCGTAACTAGTATCTAGTAGCCAATAGCTAGTAGCTAGCAACCAGTAGCTAGAGCTAGTAGCTACCAACTAGTAGCTAGCCACTAGTAGCTAGCATCTATTAGCTAGTAGATAGAGTTAATAGCTAACAACTAATATCTAGTAGCTAGCAGCTAATATATAGTAGTTAGAGCTAAAAGCTAGTAACTAGCAACTAATAGCTAGTAACTAATGGCTAGTAGGTAGTAGCTAGAGATAGTTGCTATTAGTTAGAAGTTAGAAGCTAGCAGCTAGTAGCAAGCACCTAATAACTAGCAACTAGTAGTTAGGAACTAGTACCCAGTAGCCAATAGCTAGGGTTAGTAGCAAGTAGCTAGAGCTAGCATCTAGTAGCTAGCAACTAGTAGTTAAAAGCTTGTAGCTAGTAGCTAGCAGCTAGTAGCCAGCAACTAGTAGCTAGCTGCTAGTAGCCAGCAACTAGTAGCCAGCAGCTAGTAGCTAGCTACTAGTAGCCAACAGTTAGTATCTAGCAACTAGTAGGTAGCAGCTAGCAGCTAGTAGCTAGTAGCTAGCAACTAGTAGGTAACAACAAGTTGCTACAAGCTAGTAGCTAGATTCTAAAGCTAGTAGCTAAGAACTCTTAGCTAATACTTAGCAGTTAGTAACTAGTAGTTAGTAAGTACTAGAGGTAGGTAGACCTAGTAGCTAGTAGCTAGTAGTGAAGAGTCAGTAGCTAGCAGCTAGCAGCAAGTAGCTAGCAGCAAGTAGCTAGTAGCAAGCAGTTAGTAGATAGTAGCAAGCAGCTAGTAGCTAGCAACTAGTAGCAAGAACCTAGTATCTAGCAACTAGTAGCTATTAGCTAGGAACTAGTAGCTAAGAACTAGTAATTGGGAACAAGTAGCTAGGAACTAGTAACTAGTAGCTAGTAGTTACAACTTGTAGGTAGTTGCTAGCAACTAGTAGCTAGCAACTAGTAGCTAGCAGCTAGTAGCTAGTAGGTAGAGCTTAGTAGCTACTAACTAGTAGTTAACATCTAGTAGCTTGTAGATAGAGCTAGTAAATAAAGCTACCTTGTAGCTAGCAGTTATCAACTTGTAACTAGAATCTAGTAGGTAGGAACTGGTTGCTAGCAGCTAGTAGCTAGTAGCTAGTAACTAGTAACTAGTAACTAGTAACTAGTAGCTAGTAGCTAGAGCTAACATTAAGTAGTTTGCAACTAATAGCTAGTAGCTAGTAGGTAGTTTAAAGCAGCTAGTAACTATAGCTAATAACTAGTAGCTAGCAACTAGTAGCTAGTACCTAGCAGCTAGCAGCTAGTAGCTAGTAGCTAGCAGCTAATAGCTAGTAACTAGCAGCTAGTACTTAGTAGCTAGCAACTAGAAACTAGTAGCTAGCAGCTACTAGTTAGAGCAAGTATGTAGCAGCTAGCAGCTAGAAACTAGTAGCTAGCAGCGAAAAACTAGTAGCTAGCAGCTAGAAACTAGTAGCTAGCAGCTAGAAGCTAGAGCTAGTAGCTAATTCTAGTAGTTAGTAGCTAAATCTAGTAGCTAGTAGTTAGATATAGTTTATTAGCTAGAAACTAGTAGCTAGAGCTAGTAGGTAGTAGCTAAAAGCTAATAGTAAGTAGCTAGTAACTAATAAGTAGTAGATAATAGCTATTAGCTAGTAGCTAGCATCTAGTAGCTAGTAGCTAATAGCTAATATCTAGCCGCTAGAGCTACCAACAAGTAACTAGTAGCTAGAGCTAGCAACTAGTAGCTAGAACTAACAGTAAGTAACTAGTAACTAGTAGCTAATAACTAGTACCTAACAACTAGTAGCTTGTAGCTAGAGCTAGAACCTAGTAGCCAGTAGGTAGTAGCTAGTAGTTAGAACTAGTAGCTAGTAACAAGTAGCAGGTAGCTAGTAGCAAGTAGCTAGTAGCTAGTAGCTAGCAGGTAGTAGCTAAAAGCTAACAACTAGTAGCTAGCAGCTAGTAGCTAGTAGGTAAAGCTAGTAGCTAGCAAAGAAGCTAGCAGTTGGTAGCTAGTAGCTAACAGCTAATAGGTAGTTGATGCAACTAGTAGCTAGTAGTTAGGAACTAATAGGTAGCAACTAGTTACTAGTAGTTAGAGGTAGTAGTAAGTAGCTATAAGCTAGTAACTAGGTCCTAGTAGTTAATAACTAGTAGCTAGCAGCTAGAGGTAGCAGCTAGTAACTAGTAGTTAGTAGATAAAACTAGCAGCTAGTAGCTAGCAACTAGTAGCTAATAGCTACTAGCAAGTAACTAGTAGCTACTAGCAAGTAACTAGTAGCCAGAGCTAGTAGGTAGTAGCTAAAGCTAGGAACTAGTAGCTAGCAACTAGTACCTAGCAAGTAGCAAGTTGCTTGTAGCTAATAGCAAGAGCTAGTAGCTAGCAGCAAGTAGATAGTACGTAGAAGCTAGTAGCCAGTAGCTAATAGCTAGAGCTAGTAGCTAGTAGTAAGTAGATAGTACGTAGAAGCCAATAGCCAGTAGCTAGTAGCTTGCAACTAATAGCTAGCAGATAGTAGCTAGTAGTTAATAGCTAGAGCTAGCAACTAGTAGCTACTAGCTAGCAGCTATAGCTAGTAGCTAATAGCTAGGAACTAGTAGCTAGTAGCTAGGAACTAGTAGCTAGTAGCTAGTAGCTAGCAGCTAGCAGCTAGTAGCGTGTAGCTAGACCTAGTAGCTAGTAGATAGGAGTTATTAACTAGTAGTTAGGAACTAGTAGCTAGCAGTTAGTAGCTAGTAACTAATAGCTAGTAGCTAAAACTAGTACCTTGTAGCTAGTAGCAAGTAACTAGTAACCCATAGTTAGCAGCGAGTAGTTAGAACCTAGTAACTAGAAGCTAATAGCTAGTAGCTAGTATCGAATAGCAAGTACGTAGTAAGTAGTAGGTATTAACTAGTAACTAGAGCTAGAAGCTAGTAGCTAGTAGTTAGCGCTAGCTGCTAGTTGCTTGCAATTAGTAGCTAGTTGCTAGCAACTAGTAACTAGCTGCTACTAGCTAGACCTAGTAGTTAGAGCTAATAGCTAGAACCTAGTAGCTAGTAGCTAGGGGCTAGTAGGTATAGCTAAATGCTAATAGCAAACAACTGGAAGCTAGTAGCTAGAGTTAGTAGTAGTAGCTAAAGCTAGATGCTAATAGCTAGCAACTAGTAGCTAGCAAATAGTAGATAGTAGCTAGTAGCTAGAATTGGTAGCTAGTAGCTAGCAACTAGTAGCTGACAACTAGTAGCTAAAAGTTAATAGCTAGCAACTAGTAACTAGCACGTAGAAACTAGTAACTAACAACTAACAACTAGTAGTTAATAACTAGTTGCTAGCAACTAATAGCTAGATGCTAGTAACTAGCAGCTAGTAGCTAGTAGCTAGCAGCTAGAGCTAACAGCTAGCAGCTAGTAGCTACAGCAAGGAACTAGTAGGTAGCACCTAACAATTTACGGGTGGTGTTATCGGATTTACGAGTGGATTGTACGTGTTGTGTTTATGGGTCGCGTTTATGGGATAGGCTTACAAAACGAGTTTACGAGTCGAGTTTTCAGGTTGAGTTTACAGATAGAGTGTATGGGTCGAGTTTATTGATCTAGTTTACAGATCTAGTTTACAGGTCGAGTTTAAAGATCGAGTTTGTGGGTCATGATTAGGGTCGTATTATATAAGGTCAAATTTTTAACTTAATCTCACGAGTCGTGTTTTTTGTTTGACTTTACCGTTGAATTTACAGGTCGATTGTTTGGGTCATGTTTACGTGACAAGTTTACGATCTACTTTATTGGATAGATTTACGGACCAGGTTTACGGGTCGAGTTTATGGATCTATTTTTCAGGTCGAGTTTATTGTTCCTGTTTACGGGTCTAGTTTATAGGTTGCGTTTCGTTTCGAATTTTTGAACCGAGTTTACGCATCGGGTTTACCTACCGAGTTTTACGGGTCGAATAAGTTAATCAAGTTTACGGGTCGTGATTGTGGCTCATATTTTACGGGATCGAATTTTATGTCGATCTTACGGGTCGTGTTTTCGGTTGGA
>Ga0214543_1009846_pt1 | contig 14586 bp, 6 predicted proteins | sample CNSS2metaG_FD_160094 | JGI IMG/M metagenome (GOLD analysis project Ga0214543, IMG submission 160094) | Root nodule microbial communities from cowpea collected in UCLA plant growth center, Los Angeles, California, USA - CNSS2 | ecosystem: Host-associated > Plants > Roots > Nodule | place: USA...
GTGTTGTGACAACTTGTTTTGGCTATTAATTAAAACCATGGGGAGCGTGGCAGTGCAGACGTTAGCAGGGCTTACATTCATATTAGGACCCAACATTGTCTCCTTCACAATAGACACAGTGCACCCCTCCTCAACAGATTGGGCTTCTTTAGATTTTGGCCCATTGTTAGAAAGTAGCATGGTTACTGCTAATAAATTTCCTATCAGAGGGGTTGGTTCCTTTTAAACTATTTTTGTTAACAAGCTCTGTAACTGGCTGCGCAACATCCATCTTAGGCGCAGACGTCCTATTTTCAGCTTTCGTGCCACAACGGTCAAGAATAGAGACGTTACCAATACCACTTGACATCTCCGATGTAGCTCGGAAGCTCCGATTACCACGTGCTACCGGTGATTGGATCGTACGGTCCTCTTCCATCACTTCCTTCTCCCAGTCTGAAAAAATATCATTTTCGCATCGCTCTGAAACAGAGCTAAAATCATCCAATCCATTGCGGCTGATATTGTTATCTGAGGAGAAGTTGTTGTCGTTTGCGCAACAACAAAATGATAGTGTTTCATGAGTTGTTTCTTCTTCTAAAACCACACTGTAGATTTGCCCATTTATTTTCATGCCTTTCTGGACCCAAATTTTCGATCCGAACGGGACCTTAACTTTTAACCTCGCGAATTCTAAACGCTCCCAGGTAATTGTTTTTTCGTCTACAGAAACGAGAGCTCCGAATGGAGCCACAATTTTGCTGAAGCATTGTTGTGACCATAGGTTAAAGGGCAATCCCATGCATCTAACCCACACCAATTTGTTTTGTACTATCTGAGATGGGTTCCATGGGACAATAGATTCGAAATTATCCTCCCACCATTCTTTGTTCTCACCCATGAGATTACCGAGCTCAGCGCCTTCAATTCCTTGAATCAGTAATGCATTCTCTCCCAGATATTTTGCGTTTAATCGACCTCGTCCGTGTTGAATTGCTTCCTCCATAACCATATGAACATTGGAATAATTACTTACCCTGCCAATATAGCTACCTTCCAACCATTTTGTGTCAGCTTCTTCCGTATCAAAAGATATACCTTTCCATTTAAGTTGGGAGGTGTTGCTAGAAGCTTTTACAGCTTGAGCATATGATTGTTGATGCCTAACCTCTCTCCAAACCTTCCTAATTCGAGGGCCCCTGTTACCGACCAAGTTGTTGGTTTGTTTATCCATTTTCTTCCAATCTTCCCTTTCATATCTAGGTTTATTAACGTGCAGTTTAGTTGACCCAATTCTTATTGAGTCCAGTTCTTGCTGAAGATTTTGTTCGTTCTTCACCTCCAGAAACCGAACAAAACCATACTTGTGCCCCCATTTGTCTAATCTTCTTGAAATAAAAACTTCTGTGACTCTTCCCCAACATCAAAACACTTTCCACATATCATACTCACCGTAGCTGTAAGGAAAGTGGGAGAAAAAGAAAGTGGTGATCTTCCGCCCCTGGATATGCGTTGCCCCCTTTTGCGAATATTAAGAGTATCTTTATTTTTTTTTTTTAGTGAATAGGGATATTCATATATATTGGTAAGCTTGAAATTATTTATATTAGTTGCAAGTGTTTGTTTAAATTATGCATATTTATCCGTAAAGTACTTTACTTACGTATATTCGAGTATAAACTTTTTTTTTATTTATATTCAGGAGCATTCAACACTAAACCTCCACGAGTAACATCCTCCCCCAAATATTTACTCATATTTTCAAGGCCTGCCCGAAGACCCAAATTCCAAAGCCTTATTTTATGCATTTAAAATGTCGGAATTCAGTCTGAGATTTGAATATGTTATCAGAAATAGAGAGTTATAGCCATCTCAAATGAGGCACAAAGGAAAAGGAATCTTACTTTAGAAAGAAAGAAGGAAAGGGAAATCTTAGTTTAAAAAGAAAGGTTTGAACGGAGCTAAAGTCATCACTACTTTCAAGGTTTTCGTAAGTTGTCTTATTAGATGTTTAAAGGGTCATTTAAAATGTCTTATTTAAAAGTTCTTCGTTCACGTAAGTTGAGTTTCTGCTATCTTTCTGGTTTATTTTTGTTTTTGTTGCATGTGAGCTATCTTCCTCGCTTGCATCATGCATAATTTTAATCATCAGTATGAGTCTCTATTGATCAATGATCATAACGGTATGTCTTGATCGTTCTTGTGATATTTTTATGTGTAGATAAAGCATCCTGTAAAGTTAGAGGTGTTTGGCGTTCATAAAGTTGGTTAAGCAAGATATCAGGTAAGGGAAGTTAATTGCACTGTTTTAGGTTATATACATGTTAGAATTACTAATTATATTGTTGTACTATGATTTGTTTACCTGCTTGAGTTGTATGATGAATTTTACCTATTGATGTTTGGGATTGTATCTGAGTTATGCTATGATATATGGGTTGAATTCTATTTATCTGGAATTGTTGATGTTTGGTATTGCAATTGAGATCAAGTGGTATTGATGTTTGTACTATACTTGATTTTTATTTGTGTTTGACATTTGTAAATGTTTTTGGGTTGTCTAGACTGCCTCGAGTAGGTATAATTATGCCGAAATCAAATTTTGTGTAATTTTAGAGACTCGTTGGGTGAGTATTACTCGTTGGGCGAATGAGATGATCTGCAAAATTGTACAGAATATTGAACTGCAGAATTATGCAAATTCGCGAACTCATTGGGCGATTATTACTCGCTGGACGATTGAGATGATCTACAAAATTATGCAGAATACTGATATACAGAATTATATAGATTCGCGAACTCGATAGGCTAGTAATTCTCGTTGGGCGAATTTCTAAGTCAGGAACTTTCAGACCTAGGTCAGTAGTTGGGCGAGTATTACTAGCTAGGCGAGCATGGGTCAGTCGCTGGATGAGTAATTCTCGTTAGGCGAATTTCCAAATCAAGAACTTTCAGACCTGGAGCAGTAACTAGGTGAGTATTACTAGCTGGGCGAGCAATTTAAAACCTAAATTATTCCTTATGTGGTCAATTAAGCATGATTTGAATTGTTGTGGATGTTATTTAAATTATTGACTGAGGAATGAATTTAGGAGCATACTAATTCGAGGAAAATTAGTGGTGGTAATTATAGTGTAAGCATTGATGTGGGAGTTTAGTTGGAAAGTTATTTTGACGCTCAAATGACCATCAATTTCTCAAGTACAGAAGATGGGGCATGTGGTGAGAGGAGCAGAAGGTCCCAACTGTAAGACCCGAGAAAATTAAATAGTTAATTAAATAATTATTTAATAATTGCGGGTAATAGAAGCATTTAAAGTATTTAATGTGGATTGATATGACTTGGAAAAGTACCAGCTCAAATGGTTGAGAGTACTTTTTTTGTGTGTGAGGACTTGGGTTCGAGTTCTATGTATGCCATTTGTATGTTATTTAATTTATGAATTTTTATGTTATATATTTGAATGCATGACGTGATCACATAACCTTAGAATTGAAGGAATTATCAAAATTGTAAATTGGTTGAATTGGTTGTGCACTTGCTTTGTGATTGAAGGGTTGTGAATTCAAACCTTGTTGAGAACTAACCAATTCGCCAATAGAGAAGTAACCTAAAGGCAATTCCTTTTAAGGCATTAAGGGGTAATTAGGAGAGAGTGATTGTGAGAGAGAAAAGGAATTAGAGAAAAGAGGCTGGGATTTGCGTGGATTTGCGTGTGAGGGTTTGACAGAAGTTTTTCCAGAAGCAATTCGCACTGTGTGGGGCAAGGAGTTGGAGTGCAAACCATTGTTAGAGTGCAAGCAAAGGACAAGGGTGATTTTGGGTTAGAGGCACGTTCGATTCGAATTTGGAGCGAGGATCAGAGGTAAGAGGAGTTGTTTTAATGTTTTTGATTCGTGCATAATGTACTGTGTTGATATGAATTGGATTGCATGAATTTCCATGTTGCATTGTGCTGTTTTCGTGAGTTTTGGGAATCTGCCAAGAAACCGCTTGGCAGGCATGCATGTGCTGGCACATCAGCGTTAACTCAGTTCTGTGTGGTTGTGTTTGAGTTGCTTGGCGGCAAGTTCAACCCGCCAGGCGGTGCAGGTTGTATGACGTTGTTTTGACGTCTTTTCGTGAATTTTGTGGTGTGTTGTTATTTCCTTCCGAACAATATGTCTATTGGATTGTAGTAAGTGATGATATGCTTGGTATTATGTGCTTGTGATTATATATGGTGGGTTGAACATGGGGAATCCCTAATAGAATGGGTAATTTCATTAATTGTTGGATTCGTAAGTGACGTGGATTTGGAAATCTGGAAATGCGTTAGTGCGAGACCATAGTGCAGGAGATGACTGAATCTGCGAGTGTGGGAAAGGGTTCACGAGTGCAGGAAATTTGGGTTTTTACCCTTATTTTGGTATGCCGCCTGGCGGCATCTCATTGGCCGCCAGCCGATAGCGGCGTTGCAGGTCTGTAATGGTGGTTTTGGTTAATCTGCCTTGGGGAAAAAGGAAAACTGACGGGCGGATGAGTGAGGAATGAAATTGGCAGGAAAAGAGGATAATAATGAATGAGGAGGGAGTGCAGTGAAATAGAGACAATATAGAAGACATAAGGATGCACTTAGGATGATGAAGTCTAGAAATTCATGGACTCTAGGAATGGATTTTAATTTGCATAATGGAGCTGTGAGAAAGAAACAACATTGGTGTTCTCTGTGAAATTGAGGGTTGAGGTCAAATTAATTGAGAAATATTAGATGTTGAGTGATGTATCAAATTAGTTAAGTATAGGGGTTGAAAGGGTATAGAAGTAGGTGACGGTGGAGTTAACAAAATAAGTTGATATGAGTTGTGTAGCCTAAAGTGGTGCAGGAATTGAATTACTCAGAATTGAGTAAGTACAATGGAATGGATTAGGTAATTTGCTTACGTTAGGTTGAACAACTATGAGTGAAGGGAGATTTTGGTGAAACAAATGGTGAGAATAAAAGAGTATATGAATGAGGTATAGGGAACTAAAGTGATGGTGGGATGATAACATAACTAGCTGGTCTTGAAAACCCATGTGATAGGTACCACAGAGTAAATCTGGGTTGTAGAGCCAACTGCATCGAGTGCCAAACCAGTAGAAGATTGTCTCTGGTTGGCGCCTGGCGGTCTACTAATAACCGCCAGGCGATAGAAACAACTACAGAGGTCCCTGTACTGCGTGGCGCCTGGCAGCAAGGTGTGCTCCACCAGGCGGTGACTGAAAAACAGTGATGCTGGAAGGGCACTGGCGCTTGGCGGTGAGCTGGTACCGCCAAGCAGCCTGGAACAATTTGCCTAGCGGCGTGTGGGCTGAGCCAGGCGGAAATGCTGCTGTCCTTTGATTGTTTTGTCTGTTGTTTGAGCAATGATGCTACACTTGGATCGGGAGATGTTGTGTCATGAGCGGGTAGGTTCATGGATGGTGGTTAACATGTGAGATATGAGCGGAGAGGTTCATATCCAGTTACTCTCACGTGGGGATACGAGCGAGGTAGATTCGTATGTTCCGTGCTCACGTTTGAGAGATGTCACGTGCGGGGAGGTACGGGGCTAGTGGATCACATGTATTGGACTACGGGCGGGTAGGTCCATAGAGCAAGACTACGAGCGAGGAGGTCCGTAGAGCAGGACTACGAGCGGAGAGGTTTGTAGAGCATGACTACGAGCGGGGAGGTTCGTAGAGACAGGACCACGAGCGGGTATGTTCTTGTGAGCATCATATTCTCGAGTCCAAGGCTAACCTTTTGTGTGAATTGAAGGCTATACAGTCTTGGGGTTAAGGTCTTGGTCAAGAACTAAGTAGATTGACTAAGATGGGTGTATGACTTATCTTGCCTATGTTATATTGTTATTTAATTTTTCTCAGCTTACCCTTTCTGTTTGTGTATGGCGATGATCGTGTGATTCGTTACACGGAAGCAGATGTTGATACAGGTGATGCTGAGATCGCTCAGGCGACGGAGTGAGGGCTAGCTTGGGGATTTGAGCTAGGAGATTTTCATATGTATTTTATCCTGTTTTTAGTCTATGAATAAGAATTTTGAAACTTGTAACATGTTTTTATTTATGTTATAAGTTTTGGCGCGAGTTTTCATATTTGAATTTTTCTCGCGTTTGGGAATAATAATATTGCGACCTTTGATATTCTATAATTATCTTTTATTATTTATTTTAAGTAATATTCCTTAGGGATGTTACACCAACCTAGGGGTTTTACCTTGACCAAAGGTTTTAATGGACTTACCTAGTGTGTGGTAATGTCTATAGCTCTACAAAGCATTAGATGCCACCATAAGTGCATAACTTATCAGAAATCGACATCAATGCTTGTATCCAGATAATTGAGTTTAATATTAACTGCTTGAGTGATTATAGATCAAAGATATGTTTTATAACATGTATGCAAGTATTTTTCATGATTTAAATATATATATATATATATATATATATGTATGAATATCTCTATTATAAATTAGCTTACTCTTCTTTTGTGTTTCTGTCTTGTGTTGTTCATATTTCCTTTTGCAATGATCACCTATTCGGTAGGAGTAGTTGTAGATGTGGTTGCAGTTTCTAAGGCACCTCCGAAGGATGAGGAACCATCTTTTAGGTTGAGAAGGTTTAAACGGAAGTTTTAGCAGTAGTCAGTTTTAAGTATAGATCTTATTAGTTTAGGTTAAGCGTATAAGTGATATACTTTTATAGTCATATTTTTTGTAACACTGTATTAATATATTTTGTACACTGGATTATCTGTTTTGAAACTATGATGAAACACCTTATTTTATTAGTTTTAAGCGGCTAAAATTGGGATATTACATATTTTATACAGAAATCTTAAAACGGTCTCTTTTAGTTGTGAAAAATCTCAATTTAGTCTCTATATTTATATTTTACATTGAACTTTATTTAAATTTTGTTTCAAATATTTATATATAAATAATTATTAGAAAAAATTTTGAGTTGGTTTAAAAATAACAACTTCATAAATTAAAATGTAAAATTTTAAAATAGTTTTAAACAATTTTAAAATTGTTAAATAAATTTATTTTGAAACAGTTTTATAACAATTTAAAAAATGTTATAAATTTTTGAATAAAATTTAAAATAAATATATTTATCTTAAATTGTTATAAAACTATTTATATTTGAATTTATAAAGTTGTTATTTTTAAACCAATTCTAACATTTGTCTATAAATTATAGATATATAAATATTTAAAATAAAATTTAAATAAAGTTCAATGTAAAATATAAATTTAAATAAACTTAATTTGGCTAAAAATATCATTGTAACATTTATATAAAAATTAAACTTTGTTTCAATTTGGAAAGGAAGAAATTGCTCAATTCTTAAAAAAAAAATTAGGATCAATTTGAGACAAAACAACAACAATAAGTACTAAATTCAGATTTTTCATATCAACAATGACACTTGACATTGTCATTGTCATGTCACACCGTCTCTGTCACGTGGTACAACGTAGCTTGACACGCAGTGACAGAACTTAGATAAAAAATTTAGGGGTGTCAAATTAGATTTTTTATATATAATTTTTTTTAGTTAAAAAAAATCTTCATTTTCTCTCTTCATTTCTTCTACTTAAAATAAATACACATAATAGTAGAATTCAAAAAAATATGACTATCATTCGCTATTATATCATGATATCATACCATAAATATCATTTTAGATAAGTCCTTTGTATTTCATCAATTTGATTTTGTGGGTATTGTGAAATTTGAGAACGTTTTTTCCAGGGATTACATTCTAATGAATTTTGAACTCTAGGAACTTTAGAGATTTGTTTTTCATTGTCTTGAATTCTTTGTTTTCATGAGATTTCTCAAATTTAGTTAACGTAGATGCATTTTTTTCATCTTTATAACAAATCTTCCTCCTTCAAAAATAGAATAAACTTTCTTACTCCTTATCATAATTTTTCTAATATAAATTTACATTGCAAAACATAACAAAACTCGTACCACTTTAATTAAATAAGCAACACTGTAAATTCAAAACTTAAAAAAATTTACCATAGATAGGAAAACACAAAATCCCTAAATTTCATAATTAAGGATTATACTAATTTGGAAAAAATTATAATTAGGGTTTATACCAATTTCATAAAAGAATCCCTAAAATCATAGTTAGGTTTACACTAATTTAGGATAAACATCCTAAGAAGAATAATAAATCTAACATACACAAATCATTATAAGATATTAATTTTGATATGTGAGAGATCATGCAAAAATTAATATTTCAATATCAATTTATTTATGTGTTCTCCAATCTCTGTATTTCCGTCTATCTTTTTGTATTTTTTTTTTCTTCTCACACATTTTCATAATAACTTATATGGTAGAAAGATCTTTTATAAAAAACAAAACACTAATATCTTTTATAATATCGACTTAAATGAATTTATTAAATAGATAAACATAAATAGTTAAAAATATTTAATTATTCGTGTGCAGATATCTTATTATAAATCATAAATATTCATTAACCGCTAATAGTTATTAATTATTAAGTGATCAAAATAAATCAGTAAAATATAATAATATAAATTCAGAAACTATATAAAATTTAACTTCATATATTTTTATTTTTTTATTTAAACTTATGGAATTAAAATTATTTTCAAAAATTTAACTTTTTAAAATTTATACTTTGATGTAGCTCATCTAAATTTTCTCTTTTAAAAGAACACATTTATTTGAATTATATTTTAAATGCGTGTTAGCAGTCATGTTAATTGTATCAATCACAATCAAATAAGTACATAATATTTAGAAATAAGTTTACTAAAATAAAAATTACATTTTACGTCGATTAATTTTGACCTATTACTTCGTTCAATGACGGATGTAGATTTCAATAATATAGAATGTCCAAAACATATTATTTTGATAATTAATGTGAAATATATCTTTATTACATCACTTGAAAAGACAAACCGACGTGAAATTGCTGAAAAATATATATCAAAAATTGATCTCATGCTACATTGATTAAATCCTCACCGATGTAATATCGAGTGTAATTGACATATAACATTGATTTTCAGTAATAAATATAATAATGTTGTGGCAGTTCGGTGACGAGAGCGGTGCGGTCGACGAAGAGGGGAGTGCAGTGAAGTAATATGTGATAGTGAGAAGTGTTTCTTCTTTTATTTACAAATAAATATTTATATATATAATGAAATATTTAGAATGTTCCAAACCCATATATAGAAAATATATACATAAATTTCCTTCTTAGATCTCATATTTCTCATGGTACCTATATCATTTAGTTAAGAAAAAGCCTCTCTATCGTGTACCTTGAAATTTAACACTTTACATGATATATTTTAAATAAATAAATCATTAAGTAGCAAAATATATCTTTCGAATTGTGACACGACTTTATTAAATTTGTATGTTTTCTCCCATGACAACGGTCTCAATGATCAAGTGATTGTGAGAAGTGTAGATAGTCAAAATGCTTTTTACATTTTAAATCATCTTTCATTTCATTTTACAACAAAATAAATACTAATTTATTCAAAAAATAATATAAGAATGAAGTGTAGACATTAAAAGAAAGTTACAACGATGAAAACGTGACAAATATTATAATAAAGTTAGTCAACAATGACAAATTTATATGTGGTCAATATATGATCTATGGAGAAAATAAGTAAAATATATGGATGACGAAAATAATTTTACTTTGATCATATTTTTTGTTATAAATTAGACATACTGTTTAGTTCTCAACTTGGTTGATATTACATCGTTGAGGTCAATTATGACATCCAAAGTATTATTTATTTTGGAGTTCAAAGGGAATAATATATATTTAAATTACTAGTAATCTTAATTTCTAAATGTGAAACTATCGTAACAATTTATAAATCTTCTCTCCTCTTATTAATGACCATATATGTTATACACGTGCAAAACACTTAATTCAGTACTGGTTGTCTCTTAAAGGTGGAACAAAATAAGAAAAATTTAATATTGTAAATTAGAACTGCTAGAATAACTATAAATGGGATATTCTATATAACGGATTTGTTTGCCCACAGTTATCTTAGATAAGGTGTTTGTGTAAGAAGGCAATTCCTTTTATTTCTCATTTCATTATATGAAATTTTGTAATTGCTAATGAAATTTTATTGACAAAAGAAGATATTGGTAAAGTAAATTTTATTAACGGATTTTACAAATACATTTTATAATTTCTATTATTAATAGATATTTTTTGTCAATAATAAAACCGTTGGTAATTAGATTATTAAATATCGACATGCTTTCTTATCGAATATTTTTTTTATTTAAAAACTTTTTCAAAAAAATATATTAGCTTTTGATATATGAATAAATTCTTCTACTTCCGGTCCTAAAATTTCTTCAATTAAAAAAAAATGGGACATATTCACCAAATAATTAATCCGGTTCTAGATGTAGTCTTCTTTCAAAAAAGATACTTAATATTTATAATACTTTGATAGATAAGAGTCGAGACACGGTTGATCAACAAATTAATGTGATTTATGAAGTATAATAAAAAATAATCTAGTTAGGGTTATAGCTAAATTATAATTATTAGTAACTATTGACGGATTTCGATCATGAATAAAATTTAATTACACGTTTTAGTGACATTTTCTGCCATTAGAATGGATGACTATGTGTGGATAATTATTAAAGAAAAGGAAATAATGTGCAGTGGCACGTGTTGGTGTTGTGGAATTCAAGAAAAGTAATCCATGAAAAAAATGTGTATGCGCATTATCCGAGTCTTATTTAAACAAAACAAAACATAAAAAGACCTTTCGAGAAAAGTGAATGGTTCCAGCGTGGTGTGCAAGACCTGCATAGTTTGTTTTTTTTCATGTGTTTGTGAGAGAAAAAGAACTTCACTGTATACAAGTAAAAGCATCCTAGGTACCCAAACTATAGTAGACACCTAAGTAGGAAAATTAATCTTTGCACTCCATTATGATCCAAGACCAAGCTCTCTTTTGTGCTGCTAAGCCAAAAGTTTCCCCACAATCAACCTTTTCATTTTTTATAATGATATTAAACTTTCATTTTTTGACTTTTATCTTTTACTTACTTTTACTTACTAATATAACATAGTGTAAATTAGTAATTAATATGTCATTATCTTTTCTTTTCTTAAGAATTAATGGTTCACACTAGATCATATCAGAAAGTAGTGATGGAAGTAAAAAAATAATAGTTAAAATATAATTTTCAAAATATAAATCACAATGTGTCACTATTAGAAAAGGACGCACTTGTAATGCAAAAAAAAATATGAATTTTGAAAGAAAATGAGAAATAAAATTAAAAGAAGTGCGAGACAAACAAAAAGGAAAAATATTAACATGATGTTTTTTATTGTGAAAATAGTTTTTTTTTCATTCAACAACATAAGAAATTTTATTTTCATAAGATGTTTCAACAATTCAATATTTGCTAATCAACTAAAATTGATTGTACGGATTCCAATTCTCGAATGGAAAACTAATAAATGGATAATATTTTACCTTTGTGTTGACTTAGTTTTTGTTTATCTTAAAGAAGTAAACTTATGATATTCAAGGACTACAAGTATTGGAATAATGAAAATCAGAAGAGGAGGTGGACTAATAATGTTTTTATGTTGAGAAATTTTGATGCTTATAGAAGAATTAGTAGAAGTGGCAATTAGCAATAACATTAATAGGAGTTAGTTGGTAAAAAGGTCACCAGTAAGAATTAATTACTTGTAAACATTGTAAAGTACTTAGTGATAATTAATTGTGAATTTAATGGACGTTATTTTGGGTATCAAAATTGAAATGTCCACTTAATGTGAGAAAGATACATGTAAGGATGGTAATACGGCTCGACCCATATAGTCCGTTTCATATACCCCGTTTCCTGTTTGACTCGCAAAATGCAGGTTGAATTAATCCATCTTGATTTAAAAATTTGAATTCAAAAGTTTGATTTTCTCCGCATAGGTTCTGGCTTGCAGGCCCGTTAACCGATCCATTTTATTCAATTTTAGTTTCTCACGATATAAAATTTTTAATGTTCAACAAATTTAGAAAATTTTAACAAATTTACAAAATTAAGCAAACATTTTAAAAAGTTAAATGATAAATTGATAATTCAATATTTTTATCATATTCATATTTTTACTTTGATATACACAATAAGTTTGAGTTCAAACAAATTCAAATCTTAATTTGATCGTTGTAACTTTGTGATTAACATCTTAACTTATCACTTACATTCTCATTTTTCTTTTTAATTTAATGAGATAAGAATGTTTTCTCCAAATTGAAATTCAAAACAATCTCATCTCCATTTTCATATCATTGACTTTCGGTTTGATTAATTTAAAACAAAAATTGGACTTATAGCAGGTTCATATGTTTAAGTTGTTGTTCAACTCAATTCCAGTCACGTGTAATTTTAAAATTTGGTTGCACAAATAAAGAAAGTTAAAAGAGAATTTTGCAGAGAGGAGAAGGAGATAAAATAGGGAAAATATATATAGAGATAAAAATAAAATGATTAAAGAGAGAGAGCCAAAAGTAAAAAGAAATAGAGTTAGTTGAAAAGAAAATTAAAGAAGATAAGGAAATAACAAAAAATAAATTGAGAGAAAAAGGAAAAAAGAAAAGGAATTGAAAGAAAAATAAATAAATAAATTAAGAGAAAAATAAATAAAAGAAAGGGTATGGCAAAATTTATGAGAGAAGGTGGTCATGAAAAAAGAAATTTGAGAAAAAAGATATAAGAAATCAAAAATTGAGAAATAAAACTAAAAGAAATGAGGGTCAAAGAAAAAGGAAAATATTAATGAAGATATTTTTTTTATTGTGAAAATATTGTTTTTTTTTTCAACAATGAGAGAAAGATTTTTTAAGATGTCTCAACAATTCACCATTTGTTTATCAACCAATAATGATTGTAGGGATTCCAATTCTGGGATTGAAAACTAATGAATGGATGATATTTTATTTTTTGTTTATCTTAAAGGAAATATACTCATGATATTGAAGAATGAATGCTCTTAAAGGAGGAAATGACATGATCGATAGGTGATTAATATAATTCTGGGTTTTTCTTTGTAATTTTCATTTATTTTCTAATTAAGAAAATTAAAGTACCACAGGTATGGAAATTTGAAAATCAAAAGAGAAGGTGGGCTAGTCATGCTTTTGTGGGGAGAAATATTGATATTTATATTGAGAATTAGTAGAATTGATAATTAGCACAAACATTAAAAGGAGTTAATTGGTAAAAACAACGCCTAGTTAGAATTAATTACTTTTGAACATTGCAAAGTACTTAGTGAGAATTAATTGGAAACTTGATGGAAATGTTTGAGAAAGATATACAAATTTTGAAAGAAGAATTTATGAAGTTGAGTTAAGAATTTAAATTTTGATATTATTAGAGTAATATGTGATAGTCTTGACATATCATTTACTTTATCATTTACTTTCTCATATTTCTTGACGGTGACGTCAATACTATTTCAGACTGAATATATAAATTTTTTTTATGAAGTTGAGTTAAGAATCTAAATTTTGATATTATTAAAGTAATGTGTGATAGTCAACTCCTTGACATATTATTTATTTTTTCATATTTCTTGACGGTGACGTCAATACTTGTTCATACTGAATATAAAAATAATTTTTTTTCTTTTCTTTTCTTTTTCATCAATCCTCTCTCTTGGTGTAAACCCTTTAATATGTTTAGAAAATTGAATTTAAGTATAATTTGGTGTCATTAGTATCACATCTATCATTGCTTATTCTAGCAAAATTTCATTACAAGAAAAGAAAACACGCACTCAACGTGTAATGTCCCATCTAATAGAGAAAAATAAATTCTATAAATGAAACATCACATATAATCTAATACTATATATAATTGTGAACTAACAAAGGGTAACTTTTTCAATATTTTAATCTTTCTGAATCATTTGCATTCAAATTTTTCTTTCTACAATAGGAAAAAATGACTACGTGTCATCTTCTCAGAATTTTCAAGATAAAAAAATAAATCAAAAACAAAACAATCTCACACATTTTGTTCTCACTCTCGTATCCCACACAAAATATCATCTCTTTCAAACTTCTCTCTCTTTCTCAAACCTCTTTAGCTTCTTCTCTGTCTTCCTCAAACCTTTTCATTGTCTTCTCTCTCTCTTTCTCAAACCTCTTTAGCTTCTTCCTCTGATTATGGATCACTCACACACAACACCATGGCGTACACCAAATCTTCAGCTTCTTCTCAACCTTTCTCTTTTCTCTGTTTTTCTCACGCGCAAACAACACCTCTTCATCTTCCTCTTTTCCGCTCTTTCAAATGAGAAGATATGAATATATCGTTTTTTTAAGCAGATCTGAAGATGTTGTATCTCTTTTTTCGCAAGTGTTATCACCTTTCTCAAGCAAGCATCTCATTTTCTTCTTATATTTTGTCAGATCTAACTTTTTCATGCGTTTTTTTACAGGTAAGAACCCAGAAGTCGATTTTATTTTGAGTTTCTCAAGCGAACAACTCATTTTC
>Ga0214543_1009854_pt1 | contig 14576 bp, 6 predicted proteins | sample CNSS2metaG_FD_160094 | JGI IMG/M metagenome (GOLD analysis project Ga0214543, IMG submission 160094) | Root nodule microbial communities from cowpea collected in UCLA plant growth center, Los Angeles, California, USA - CNSS2 | ecosystem: Host-associated > Plants > Roots > Nodule | place: USA...
ATATATATATATATATATATATATATATATATATATATATATATATATATATATATATATATATATATTTTATTAATATCAAGAGAACCCGAGATTCTACATGATAAAAAAATTTAGTTATCAAGCAAATCCGAGATTTGACATGACATTTAAAAATGATTTTATAAATTTTTATTTTATTATTATTATTAATTAAAAAAAGAATTAAAAGTTTATGCAATAGTGTTTTGATTATCAAGCAAGTCCGAGACTTGACATGACATTCAAAACTTATATAAAAGAAAATATAATTTTTTATTTTATTTATTTATTATTATTATTATTTTAGAGAATTAAAACCTACGAAAAAAAACAGATTTTTAATTACCAAGATAAAAATAAAGGGAAGGAAAAAGGTTGAGCACATCAAGGACAAATCCAAAATCATCTAACATGAGAACCCCGAACACATTTAATCATACAACAATTCAAACGATCATATATTTGATGTTATAAGAGAATCATGAATAACATACTAGGAGCAAAAGAAAATTTACCTTAAGGTGACTCTTTTTTGTGTGTGTGCTCTGTAATAAAAAAGGAGAGGGGTTTTTCGAATCCCTCTTTTCTCTGTCCATCGCATTAGAGAAATTTTGTGCTTATATAGGCCCCTTGGGGTATCATTGAGATCCTAGTCTTTAATTATAATAAAATATATGGGGAAGGAATTGGTCTTATTAAATCATTGCATAATATCCACGGTATTGATTATAATAATTAACGAAATATTGTCTGTAATTACTATAATCATATTCTTTGTCACATAAAGATCGTGATCAAATCATAACATATTATTCATATAATTGATTCTAATTATTACCAGGAATATTTTCTTCTAAATATTAAAATCGTACCATTCTCTAAAAGCATTATGTCGGGAATAATACCTTCCCAGTCTGACAACGCAAAGAGACACATAAGTGTAAATGCACGATATTTATTCAAATTATTATAAAAAATATTGCTCCTAATATTATACGCTTCTCTAAAAACAGAAATTATGAAACGTCCCTTTCTGACATCTCATGCGAAGAGTGTAAATAGCAAACAGTGGGGTAAAAATATGTAAAACATTTGGGCTCATGAAAAGAATGTGATAATTAACAATAAATTAGATTCTCCTTTTCTTAGTTTTTTTTTCTTCTTTTTTTTTTCTTTCTTCGAATTAAAGTTTAAAACACTACCATCAATCAAAACATATTTTTTCAGTTTATTATATTATTATTTATTATTATTATATTATATTATATATTATTTATTATTATTATTATTATTATTATTATTTTTAACCAAACAAATACATTTATCCGGACGAAATTGGGTGTTGACAGCTACCCCTCTTTACTTAGATTTGACTAGATAGTATGAAAGTGAAATTTTCATATTATCATAGTAAAAGATAAGTAAAGATAAAAACACTAATTTCGTTCGGGTTTCAAAAAATGAAAAAAAGAGAATTCGACCATTGCCTCACAAAGGGCCAATATAACCAAAAGGAAACCTGGGCTCGACCATTGTCTCACAAAGGTTCGAGATACCAAAAGAAAACCTGCGATCGACCATTGCCTGGCAGAGGGCCGAGATACCAAAAGAAAACCTGGGTTCGACCATTGCCTCGCACAGGGCCACGATACCAAAAGAAACCTAAGCTCGACCATTGCCTCACAGAGGGCCGAGATACCACAGGAAAACCTAGGCTCGACCATTGCCTCGCAGAGGGTTGAGATACCAAAAGAAACCTAGGCTCGACCATTGCCTTGCAGAGGGTCGAGATACCAAAATAAAACATGGGCTCAACCATTGCCTCGTAGAGGGCCGAGATACAAAAAGAAAACCTGGGCTCGACCATTACCTCGCAGAGGGCCGAGATACCAAAAGAAAACCTGGGCTCGACCATTGCCTCGTAGAGGGCCGAGATACCAAAAGAAAACCTGGGCTCGACCATTGCCTCGCAGAGGGTCGAGATACCAAAAGAAATTTGGGCTCGACCATTGCCTCGTAGAGGGTCGAGATACCAAAAGAAAAACTGGGCTCGACCATTTCCTCGTAGAGGGTTGAGAAACCAAAAGAAACCTGGGCTCGACCATTGCCTCGCAGAGGGCCGAGATACCAAAAGAAAACACGGGCTCGACCATTGCCTCGTAGAGGGCCAAGATACCAAAAGAAAACCTAGGCTCGACCATTGCCTCGTAGAGGGCGAGATACCAAAAGAAAACCTGGGCTCGACCATTGCCTCGTAGAGGGCTGAGATAACAATAGAAAACCTAGGCTCGACCATTGCCTTGAAAAGGGCCAAGATACCAAAAGAAAACCTGGGCTCGACCATTGCCTCGTAGGGGGCCGAGATACCAAAAGAAAACCTAGGCTCGACCATTGCCTCGTAGAGGGCCGATATTGAAATGAAAGTTTTTAACCATTTTGTAAAGGGGGTTCTAATATGAAATCAACATGTGGAAGTCTAATTGAATTTTGTGAGAAACAAAACTCATGAATGAAAGAGACTCATTTTTGTTCTTGAGAGATTATGTGAACACTGTATGCTAACACTCTAGATGGGAAAAAAAATGAAACCTAAAACGTTGCCCCAGGTTAGAAACATGAAGAACAAGATATGAGTCAGATGGATTTGTGTGGGAACCATGATTAACACATTAACAAAGTGAAAAAACCTTACCAATACTGAAACAGGACGTGGAAACCTTGACAAGGTGTGGAAACCTTGACAAGGTGTAGAAACCTTAACTATCACAAAAACAAGGTGCGGAAACCTTGGAAACATAGAAAGGCGTAGAAACCATGACTAATACCAAAAACAAGATAATGCTGGGCTTGAGGGCTAGACAAAACTATGCTTGAGAGTTATACAAAACTAAGCTTGGTGGCCAGATAAACTGGGCTTGGGCCAGATAAAGCTGGGCCACAAAATCTGGCTATTTTGGGAAGCGTGATGTAGTGGTTGCGAGAGACATGAACGGTGAATCAAAAGTGGGAGGAATTCTAGTTCGACTAGATGATAAAGAATGGAGGAATAAGGAACTAGTGATGATATAGGTAGTGCAATGATGTGGGGAGTGTATTTGCAATGCATTGATGTCAATTAGGTAATGAAAACTCTAGTGATGATAAATAATCTGATATAAGAAAATGGTGGAAGAAGAGAATAACTATATTTAAATAGTGGGTTATATGATGTTGTGTTTTGGTAAGACAATTAATAATGGTTGAAGGATGAAAGAATGCATTAAATTGGTTAAGCATTAGAATTGGAGCTGACTGGAATTTAGTGACAATGGAGATAAGAAATTATTATTATGATATGAGCTTTATATAGCTTAGGGTGGTGACTAAATTCTATTTTTCAGATTTGAGTAAGTCCACTAGGATGGATTAGGCAATTTTCTTATTCTTGATTGTGCCATTATGCATGGATAGAGAACTTGGTGAATCAAATGGCTAGAATACATGAACCTATGAATAAGCTATAGGAAATTGAAGTGATGGTGGGATGGCTGGGTAATTAGTAGGTTCTGACAAGCAAGTGCGCAATATAGCTTTTGAGCAATTAGGATTGAAGAACAAACCAGTTTGGGTGCCAAAAACCAGCAGGTTTTGCTACTGATATAGCGCCTGGCGGCACAGTTAGCTACGCCAGGCGATAAGACCTCTAGGAAAGTCCCTGTATCGCGTGGAGGTTCGTAAAGTAGGACTACGAGCGGGGAGGTTTGTAGAGTAGGATTACGAGCAAGGAGGTTTGTAGAGGCAGGACCACGAGCAGGCAGGTTCATGTGAGCATCATAAATCCTAAATCCGAGGCTAACTACTTGTGTGTTGTGAAGGTTGAAAAGCCTGAGGATTTAGGTCTTGGCTAAGAACTAACTAGTATGAGTAAGGTGGATGTATTGCTTTTAATCTTATGTATTATATGTTATTTTTATTTTTATAAGCTCACCTTTTCTGTTTGTGATTGGCGATGATTGTGTGATTCGTTACATGGGAGCAGATGATGCCACAGGTGATGTTGTTGATGCGTATATGCGGAGAGAGGGCTAGTTTGGGAAACTATGAGCTAGGTATTTTTACTGTGTTTTCCTTTGTTTTATCGAAATTTGGAACTTGTAATACCATTACATTCTAGTTTCATTTAAATTTTGGCACACTGGATATTATTTTAAATTTTCCTGCGTTTGGGATTAATAAAATCATGACGTTTGAATTTCTATTTCTCTAATTATTTATTTAATTAAGTAATTTCCAGTAGGGATGTTACAACGAACCTCCTCACTCGTAGTCTAACTCTACGAACCTTCTTGCTCGTAGTCCAACTCTACGAACCTCCTCACTCGTAGTCCAATATACATAAACACTTATTATGAACCTACCCACTCCTAATAGCCTTAAGTGTGGGCACAAAACATACGAACTTCCTTGTCCATATCCCTACAAAAGAGTACAACCAATACGAACCTCCTCACCTGCATTAATCACGCATTTCCAACTCCATTACAAACCTCACCGCTCGTAATTTAATCAGGCATATCCCATACCAAACTATCATAACCACCCATGATGTAACCCTCCATAAAGAGGCCATGCCCCTGCACTATTGGTTGGCGCTGCCTAAGCGCTGCTAGGCGAAACTGTTCTCCAGATCGCAAGGTGGTATCCTCATGTTGTCGCCAAAGACCTCTCTGTTTGTAGCTATCGCCTGGCGGTGTCATTCCTACTGCCAAGCGTAACAAGAGTAGAGAGAATTCTATTGATTTAAACAATGTGGAATGGTTTCTCACACATCAAGCATCACAATTACATATCTAAAATACCATTTACACATTATCACAACTCAACATACCTCAAATTGCATCCTCACAGTCCTAACCATTAATCAAGCATAAACATTCATTCATTCAAACTTGGAAATTTGACATCACTTAAGTGTAGTCAAGCAGATACATGGAAGATGTGAACGTAGGAACCAACAATTCAATCATGCCTTTAATCACACCAGCATCACAGTACCTATGATACACTTGCATCGTAATACACCACATCCTCTTTCAAGATTTATACAGCCACATGATAAAAATTCATACATAAGGGCACCTTAATAGTTATTGGATTAGGTTATTAGATCATACATGAATGTGAAACACTCCCAAATAGCCACCTTCTAGACTTTTAAAACATGCAAACAATTTACTGATATGAACAATACCCATTCTACTCTTTTCCTTTCCATGACCCAAACCAATTCAAGTTTCATATTAATCTATTTCTCTAACTTATACATTAAACACACCTATGTGGGCACCTGTACATCATACCATCATGCTAATTTTCGAGTTGGAAGAGTCCCCAACAACCCCAATTTTATCTTCCCGCACACACAACTAATGGAGGCTACTAGCTAACGTTCTACTGCCTGGCGGTACATGGTGCATTAGGTTTTTGGAAATTCCAGAATTCTCTTACCTACTTGGAACCATAAACCTCCTGGAACGCGATTTATTCATTCAGTTGCACATGATTCACAATCAATCATACATCTAATATGTATGCACATTCAATTAATTCATAAAATCTCCAAAAGCATCAAATTCAAATTTTGCACATCATAATTTGCATGCATTCCCAAACCCATTATTGAACCCTCATGTACATATTACCCCTAATTCATAAAATTATCATTAAAATCAAATATTATCAGTCGATTATGCATGGAAACATACAACTAAGAGTCCATGAACTGTAGAACACCCAAACATATCACAAAAACACCAAAAACATACAAGAACACATTGTTCCAGTTTGCGTCGCCTAGTAGTCCTTCATTGCCGCGAGGTGGTTCATCACAAACCTATAAAACTGTGTGAAAATAAGTTGAGTCGCTTGGCAGGCCTTCATAGTCGCCAGGCGGTTTCTAGGCAGAAGCCCAAAAACTACGGAAAATAATGTAAATAGAGAGAAATTTTATGCATCCAAACAGTAGAAATTCACGAAATTTAGCATTCAAATAAAAAGGCACGTAGAACAACTCCCCTTACCTGGATTGCTAGTTCCAATTGCAATCCTGGTGATTTCCTTTGCCCCCACAAGCCTTAACCTTTGCTCCCACACTATGCTTCTGTTCTAACACTTACTCATCTCTCATTGGAACATGAATTTTTACTAATCTCCCTTCTTTTTTCCGCTGCCACACTCAATTGGCTTTTCCTTTTCTCACTTACACTCCCCTCTCCCTTATTTCACCCCGAATTAATTAAAAAATATTAATAAAACTAAAATAATTAAATTAAGAGTTAATGGCCATTTAGTCGTGTTTTTACTGCACCACAACTCACAACTACCACTACTTTACCCTTCTTGTTTCTCAGAGAATTTATAAAGTTTTTAAGTTTTGCACTGCTTAGTAAAATACTAAAACATAAAGAGGGTCTACTCATGCCAACCAAGGTTCGAACTCACATGCCTAAAACCCCTCAAGCATATACACAACCAACAAGCCAATAGATGTTTCATGCCAATTCATGCACACATATAATGATAAATCACATCTCCACATTCAAAACATATATGTAAAATAAAACACAATTAAAATATCACACTTATGATGTACACAGGATTCAAACCCAAGTCCTCTCAACACCAACTAACACACTCAACCACTTGAGCTACCATTGCTCCTTATCCATGACTTGCCAAGTAATTCTCTTAGAGGTACTTCCAACCAACAATTATTTGAAATTTATTACTTATTATTTATTTAAATTTCTCGGGTCTTACATTACCCCAACTTAAAAGAATTTTCATCTTCGAATATTTCACTTACCAAGAAAAAGTGTGGGTATGATTTCCTCATGAGATCCTCCATTTCCCATGTCACCTCTTGTGTAACTTTGTCCCAAAGAGCCTTTGTTGTTTGGATCTCCTTCCCTATCAGGTTTTTGACCTGAGAGTCTAGTATCCTTACCAGATTCATGTCCAAAGTCAAATCCTCCTTAAATTGGACATCATCTGCCTCCAGCACATGAGTGGAGATGGCAATGTATTTCCATAATTGAGACACGTTAAACACATTGTGCAAGTTTGCCAGGTGCGGTGGCAATGCGATCTCATATGCCACCGGACCGATCCTCTTGTTAATCTAATACGACCCTATGAACTTCGGCGTCATTTTTTTGCATATTACCGCTCTCCCAATGCCAGTAGTGGGGTAACCCTAAGGAACACATGATCCCCTGCCTGAAACTCCAATGGCCTTCTCCTTTCGCCTGCATATGACTTCTGCCTGCTTTGCGTCGCACGCATCCGATATTGAATAAGTTTTAGTTGCTTCGTTGTCTGTTATAACAATTCTGGTCCAATAGTCATTGACTCGCCATCCTGGTACCAATAGGGCGACGTTCTACACCTTCTCCCATAGAAGGCTTCATCCAATGCTTGAGTGGTAACTATTGTTGTATGTGAACTCCACCAAAGGGATTACCTCACTCCAACCACCCAAATGGTCTAACGCACATCTCCTAAGCAAGTCTTCCAAAAACTAAATGCTCCTCTCAGATTGGTCATTCGTCTAAGGATGATAGGCTGAACTCATCCTCAATTGGGTACCTAGCGGTGCCTGTAAGGATTGCTGAAATCGGGAAGTGAATCTCGGATCACGATCCGATACTATGCTTGTTGGAACCCCATGTAATTTGACAACCTCCTAGATATGCAACTCTGCTAGCTTATCCATGGACATCCTTTGATTAATTGGTAAGGCAAACTTTGTGAGTTTGTCTGGAATCACCCAGATGGAGTCATGACCCTTAACGCACCGCGACAAGTGAGTCACAAAATCCATGGAAATATTATCCCACTTTCAATGGGGAATGTCGAGCGGTTGTAGCGTACCTCCCAACCTTTGGTGTTCAATTTTAGCCTTTTGACACACAAAATTGGATGCTACGAAGTCCACCACATCTATTTTTATTCCAGCCCACCAGAAGGATTCTTTTAGATCCTTATGCATTTTATTCATACCCGAATGTATGTTAAGACGACTTTTATGCCCTTCCTCCAGAATCTGCCTCCATGAATTTCGCTTCCTGGGAATGCACACTTAATCTCGAAACCGTAGGATGCCATCTGATTTCATCTTGAATGTTTTCCCCTTCTTAGTATACAACCAGCCAACAATTTGTTGTAGCTCGATATCATTCCCCTGCTTCTCTCGAATCTCCTCCAAAAATGCATTGGTGACCTTTAATGTACTACACCTTATATGATTGGGACCCAGTTGCAATCCCAAGTTCATATCACACAATTTCTCAATTAACTCCAATTCTTTCACCATCAATGAGGACATATGCACACGCTTCCGACTCAAAGCATATACTATAACATTAGCCTTTCCCGGATGGTAAAGGAGCTCATAATTGTAATCCTTGAGATACTACATCCACCTCCTCTGCCTCATGTTAAGCTCTTTCTAATCAAATAGGTACTTCAAGCTTTTTTTATCACTAAAGACTAGGAATTGGGAGCCATACAAATAATGTCTCCAAGTATTAAGAGCAAACACCACGACGGCCAACTCTAGATCATGGGTGGGATAATTCTTGTTGTGAATCTTCAATTCTCGAGAAGCATATGCCTCTGGCCTCTTCTCCTACATTAACACATATCTAAGACCTTGATACGATGCATCATAGTACACCCCAAACGTCTTAGTCGTAACTAGGATGACCAACACTGGAGTCATAGTCAACCTCTTCTTCATTTCCTCAAAGCATGCTTCACATTGTTCTGTCCAAGAGAAAGGTTGGTCCTTTCGAGTGAGTTATGTTAAGGGACTCACCATCTTGGAGAACCCCTATACAAATCTCTAGTACTATCCGACCAATCCCAAGAAACTTCTTACCTCGGTCACAGTCTGTGGTCGTTCCCATTTCAACAAAATCTTTATCTTCACTAGGTCCACCGCAATACCCTGGACTAAGATTACATGCCCTAAAAACTATACTTCTTCCAGTTAGAACTCACATTTAGATAACTTCCCATATAACTAATGCTCTATGAGTATCTACAATACAACCCTCAGGTGCCCAGCAGGTTCCTACTGATCCTTGAAATAAATAAGAATATCGTCTATAAACACAATGACAAACTTATCCCAACATTGTTGGAATATTCGATTCATGTAATCTGTGAACACTGTCAGAGCATTAGTTACTCCAAATGACATCACTACATTTTCATAATGCCCATATCGTGACCTAAACATTGTGTTCTGAACATCCTCTAGTTTGACCAAGATCTGATGGTAGTCAGACCTATGGTCAATCCTAGAGAATATCCTTACTCCTCTTAATTGATCCAATAGTTAATCGATCCCTAGTAGTGGGTACTTGTTCTTGAATTTGAGTTTGTTTAACTGGTAGTAATCAACAAAAAGCCTCGAACTCTCGTCTTTCTACTTGACCAATAACACTAGAGCTCCCCACGGTGACGCACTTGGTCTAATGAACTTCTTTTCTAGTAGATCGTCAATATGCTTCTTGAGTTCTGCCAATTCTGCCAATGTCATTCAATACGAAGTAACTAACATTGGAACAACTCTAAGGATGAGATCAACAATGAAATTTATATCCCAACTTGGCGGTAGTTGATAACGTTGTCGTGGAGCGATCAAATTAATACTACTTATCTGTAACAACTTCAATATTGTTAAGAAAGTAGTCAAAAGACTAGTATGGGTAAAGTCAACCCTTAGTCGTCTCCCAACGAATGCGGAATTGATTTATAGTAATTAGTTCTTATAAAACCTATAGAAAAAAGTTATTCAAATAAAATTGAGAAAAATAACAAAAGAAGATAAAGATAAAAAGATATAAAAAAACAATGATAAAGAAAATAGATTCATTCCACTACTTTTTCATAACAGATCCATCATCGGTTATCTAAAGATTATTGCTCAATTAATTATTGTTGTAGATTTACAAATTAATCAATGTAAAACCTCAATTAATTTCTTAGCGTTCTCACTTTTAACCAAAGTATAGTTTGAATTAAAAGTGAGAACTTTTAGATTATCCATAGTAAATTCAACCAAATTACAGTCTTAATCAAATTTTACTATGCCTAATCATATTTATTCTTTTATCTACAGAACAAATAAAAAGCTTAGTTAATCAAAGTAAAGTCCTGACTAATTTTAATTAGAGTAATTACCATTAACCAAAGAAAAGTCTCAATTATTGGTAAAAATTCATTTTACCACATGAAAGTTTCTAAACAAAATCAGAGTAAAGTCTCGATAAAATTTAAAATCCCTTAGACTCATATGACCAACATGTAGATTTAAAATCATTACCTTTTACGTGAATCAAAGATAAAAGTCATAGATGAATGAAAACCACAACGATAATAAAAAAAACAAAGAAATTATTTCATTATAACCACAGAATCCATAAAGAAATTATAACGGGACCAACCCAAGAAGTTTAGCACTCCATGAAATGAAAAATAAAATAAAAATAGAAAAGAAAGTGGAGAGAGAGAGGAAGAATTTAGGCCCCCTTAAGGGTTCCTAAACTCCGAAGTGTCGAGCTTGTCTTTTCTGCTTCCCCCTAGTCTCTTTATAAAAGACTTGGACTGGGCTTTTCTATTGCTAAAATCTCTCAAATATCTTTGAATATAAAGATAAATATAAATATTATTTATCTTTATAGTGATTATGAATATTTAAAATATTTGGAGAGATATAGTCATTTTATTTATTGGTGCAATATCTTCCAAATAATTAATAGATTTATGAGTTTTAAAAATATTTAGGAGATATTCTCGATTGTATTATCTGATTAATTATCTAAAAATATCTAAATAATTAACAAAAACTAATTAATGCCCAAAATTCCAATTCAGCCCCTTCGCTCTTGCAGTCCAAATTTGTGAGGAAATCACAAAATATCAATAATTGCATCTTAATCCCTTTTTATTTGACCAACATTGACTAACTTTGACCAGACTTTGAGAATCTTTGACTGTCCATTGAGCTACCACCATGAAACATGTAGCTCCCCCTTTAGTTACTTCATAACTTCTTTAGTTGAAATTTGTTGGCACAAGAAAGCTTGAAGAAAGGATTTGATAAAGCCAAGTGAATGAAGATCTCTTGTGTTTGTTGAAGATTGATGAATATCCACCTGAAGATTGTGTTTCTAGTGTATTAAATCTGGGGTGTTAAATGTAATGATTAGTTGTTATATCATGTTGGTATGCTAAATGACATAGGTTAGATGTCTCGTTAGTCTTAATGTGTCCTTTTTAATATATTAAAATGAGTTTTAACAGATTAAAAGACATGTTGTATATAGTTTTTGGTATAATGTATTCAATTAGTTGAATTGTTTTCTAATTGACTGATTTCACTTAAGTCAAGTCAAATCAACTAATTGTACGGAAAATATGTTTTGCTCGCTTTGGATGTGCGTGGTCTACAAAGCTTTAGTGATACCTCGAAGGTCGGCTTGCTGGTGTTCCTTAAGTTGTGGCTCGGAACATATCCTTTGAGTTGTGGCTCGGGATAGGGGTTAAGCACGTGGCATTCCTTGAGTTGTGGCTTGGAATGACATCTTTTGAGTTATGGCTCGGGATGGCAAATGAACACTAGGAACTCTTGAGTTGTGACTCGGGTTGGCGAGTATTGCCGGTGTGAATGTGCGAGTTATGGCTCGTACGGATGGGTCCAGATAGATTTCCCTCCTCAGTATGTGGTTGACGAGTTCGGTAGTCTTGGGATGTTACGAACTATGTTCGTATTGGGAACTCCACCTAACATTTCAAAGTACAATCTGTAGCTGGTTTCCCGCACGTGCTCTACAAGTTGTGGATTGTAGGTGTGGCAGCAAGACATCTTGAGGTATTCGTCTAAAGATGTAGACCATGGATGACATGGTGGTGGCCATGTGATATGGAATCAAAGGATAGAATTCTTTTGGTGTGTTTGTATGTATATAAGTTTTATATATATGTTGTTTAACTGTTAACTCACCCTATCTACTTGTGTTTTGCAATGATATTTGGTTTAAGATATTTGTCACACAACATTTGTAGAAACACTTACCAAGTGATCATTACAATTAGGAAAATTTTGAGTTACGGCCAAAATGTTATTTTCTAAAGGCGGTGTTACTAGGGAACGAACCTGGATCACTCGCGTGACAGGCGGGAATACATACCACTATACTACAACGACTTAATTTTGTTTAAAATAATGGTCGTATAACATTTGTAGGAATACTAACCAAGTAGAATTTCAAAAATTAAGAAATAATCTAAATTACTACCAAAAAAATTATTTTGAAAAGACACAATTACCTAAGTCACCAGTTTGAGAATACTTACCACTATACTACAAAAACCTTAGTTTTTTTCAAAAAATTCGTTTCTTTTTTATTTAGTTTATCATTTTGAGGTGATAACTAAAATTACGAATAAAAAATGCGACCAAAATATTAATTTCAAATGACGTTGTTGTCAGAACCGAACCAGGTTCTCTTGGGTGAAAGGCGCGAATATTTCCACTATATATAACAATGACTTTATTTTGTTCAAAATATTGATAGAAAAAAATTTGAAACAATGCTTACCAAGTGATCATTAAAATTAGGAAAAAACTTAATTGCGAACAATATGTTCTTTTTCAAATTACGCTGTTGCCGGGGATCGAACCCGGGTAACCCGCGTGACAGGCGGGAATACTTACCACTATACTACAACGACTTAATTTTGTTTAAAATAATGGTCGCAACACATTTGTAGGAATACTAACCAAGTAGAATTTCAAAAATTAAGAAAAAAAATTGAATAACTACCAAAAAGTTATTTTCAAACGACACAATTGCCTAAGTCACCAGTTTGAGAATACTTACCACAATAGTACAAAAACTTTAGTTTTTTTCAAAATATTGGTCTATTTTTTAATTAGTTTATCATTATGAGGTGATAACTAAAATGAGGACAAAAAAATGCGACAAAAATATTAATTTCAAATGGCGTCGTTGTCAGATACCGAACCAAGTTCACTTGGGTGAAAGGCGGGAATATTTACCACTATATTGCAATGACTTTATTTTGTTAAAAATATGGATTACACAACATTTGAAGTAATGGTTACAAAGCGAGAATTAAAATTAGGAAAAAACTGAATTATGACCAAAATGTTATTTTCCAAATGGCGTCGTTGCTGGAGATCGAACCTGGGTCACCCGCGTGACAAGAGGGAATACTTACCACTATACTACAACGCCTTAATTTTGTTTAAAATAATGGACGCACAAAATTTGTAGGAATACTAACCAAGTAGAATTTCAAAAATTAAGAAAAAAACTGGATTACTAGCAAAAAGTTATTTTCGAACGACACAATTGCCTAAGTCACCAGTTTGAGTATACTTACCACTATACTACAAAAATGCCATCATTGGCAAATACCGAACCAGGTTCACTTGGGTAAAAGGCATGAATATTTACCACTATATAATGACTTTATTTTGTTCAAAATATTGGTTACACAACATTTGAAGCAATACTTACCAAGTGATTATTAAAATTAGGAAAAAAACTGAATTGCGACCAAAATGTCATTTTCCAAATGGCGTCGATGTAAAGGATCGAACCCGAGTCAGCCCCGTGATACGCGAGATTACTTACCACAATACTACAACGACTCTATTTTGTTCTAAATATTGGTCACACAATATTTGTAGGAACACTTATCGAGTGATCATTAAAATTGGGAAAAAATTGACTGGTGGCCAAAATTTTATTCTCAAACGACGTCGTTGTTGGGTATTGAACCTGGGTCACTAGGTTGAGAAGCGATAATACTTATCACTATACTATAACAACAATACTTCTTCAAAATATTGGTATATTTTTAATTTAGTTTATCATTTTGAGGTGATAATTAAAATTAGAAAAAAATCTAAATTGTGACTAAAATGTTATTTTCTAATGGCACTATTGCAGGCGGGAATCCTTACCAATATACTACAACAACTTTAGTAGGTTTAAGATAATTATCGCACAACCTTTGTAGAAACACTTAGCTAATGATCATTACCATTAGGAAAAATTTGAATTGCGGCCTAAATGTTATTTTCTAATGGCACCGTTACCGAGGATCGAACCCGGGTAACTCGCATGACAGGCAGGAATACTTACCACTATACTAAAACGACTTAACTTTGTTTAATATAATGGTCGCACAACATTTGTAGGAATACCAACCAAGTAGAATTTCAAAAATTAAGAAACAAACTAAATTACTACAATAAAGTTATTTTGAAAAGACATAATTACCTAAGTCACCAGTTTGAGAATACTTACCGCTATACTACAAAAACCTTAGTTTTTTCAAAATATTGGTTTCTTTTTTATTTAGTTTATCATTTTGAGGTGATAACTAAAATTACGAATAAAAAATGCGACCAAAATATTAATTTCAAATGACGTTGTTGTCAGAACCGAACCAGGTTCTCTTGGGTGAAAGGC
>Ga0214543_1009858_pt1 | contig 14574 bp, 3 predicted proteins | sample CNSS2metaG_FD_160094 | JGI IMG/M metagenome (GOLD analysis project Ga0214543, IMG submission 160094) | Root nodule microbial communities from cowpea collected in UCLA plant growth center, Los Angeles, California, USA - CNSS2 | ecosystem: Host-associated > Plants > Roots > Nodule | place: USA...
AAAATGGCATTAATCCTAAGTTAATTACCATTCAATGTCCTAATTCAATTATGTTTTTCAGCCACCCTTGGCTGCCATGTCCATTAGGGTTTTCCTTTAAACCTTCAAGTTCAAGCCAAAGCCAAAAAAAAATAGCAAAAAACGAAATTTAATTTGGGTTCCCTAAGGCTCGAACTCACAATCATGCCAAAGTAAAATCAATGCTAAACAATCAAGCCAATTCATGTTTCTTACTAACTAATATAATTCAAATATTATATTATTCCACTACATGATTAACATATTTTTAAAACAATAACAAATAAATACACACAAATGTTACACATACCTAAAATTTGAACCCAAGTACTCTCATACAATTAAGTACACTCAACCACTTAAACTAGTACTTTTCTATGTCATACAAATTAGAATTTAATGTCATAAAGATTTTCTCTACCCGCATTTATTAATTAATTATTTATTAATTAATTAAATTCTACATATCTTACAGGAACCAATGTGCTGCCATCGATGTGACCTCAAAGTTTTTTCCTTTGACGAAGATCTCGAATTGGAATGCCCAAGCGGAATAGGTCTTACCATTAAGGCGAATGAACAAAACTTCATATTTCTTCGAAGACATAATCTGAATGAGGAAAAGGGCAAAAATGAAAAGATAGGGCTGAATAAAAACTAGAATTAGGATGTGATCTTAATCGAGTTTGATACCATGTTAGACTTTAGAAAATTGTCAGTAAAACTGTGTGTTCTCCTCTTGGATAATTCTCTCATATATATTGAATACATACATATGTACTACCTTTTAAATATCTAAACTGCCATATATACAATTAGTCTGCGGTGTATCCTAATAAAAGAGGATAACATTTACAATACAAAATTAGCATAGACTTTGCTGATTTTAATGACCAAATAATTTGCCAATCAATGTTAGCGGATTACATAATTAACTCCTTACGTAATTAACTTCGTTGACATTAGATAGTTATATGTAATATATTCTAATGCAGAGTTTCAAGGCTTTAAATCAATGGGCAGTGGTTGTGGTGGTAGATCCCATTAGTAATGTTAAAGGCAAAAGTGGTAATTTATGTTAGTTGTTTAATCCACAAACTATGATGCTTGGTTAGGAACCACGACAAACAACTTCCAATTTGGGTCATCTAAACAAGCCATCTATCCAAGTGGGTGTTCCTTTATTTCATTCTAAAAGTAGCTCTATTTTTTCTTTTTATTGTTACTTATTGTTTTTCCAATCTCCTTTTAGGCTCTGCTCCACGGATTCAATAAACATTATTACTCCACAACAATCAAGTACAAAAAGAATGAACTTGAAGAGAAGATTGTCGTCTTTCGTGTAATCCATATATTGTCGTCTGCATCACCGTTTGCACCGCCGCCTACATTGTCTACACCATTCGTGTCATATGGGTCGTCAGAATCGTTGTCGAGGTCACTAAAAGCCACGTGACAAAAGAATGTGAAGGAAGAAGATCTTTATTAACTGGGACTTGCAAGTGACACTCAAGAAGGAGTTGGAACATTAGGGGAACTGACCTTTACTGATAATTCAAGTTGGATACAAAGTCATAAATTCTCGCTTGGCCTGAAGGAAGCCTTAGGTTTTTTAGTCTTCTCGTGGAGCTAAGATAGTGACTTTCACTGTTAGAAATGACAGAGGACAATGTAGGGTTATATTGAAATAGTATGACTATCCCATTTGTTAGAGAATATTTCTTACAAGTCTTGGATTTCAGCTAAATTTGGCTAGTTTAAATCAATATTTTTTTGTATTACGTTGTACTTAATTAATTTTTATTAAAATATATCACATGTTGAAATTTTTTTACACTATATAAAGAATTTTTTATCTTCAAGTCTTGTATAAGCCATTTATACGAAAAAAAAAACTTATTGTGTAAATCAATAGTTTAATAAATGTGGTTTAAAATTAAAGACAACACATTTATAAGTATGGTCTGATGCAGGTCGAAAATTGTGGTCATTCCTAATATTTTAATCCACGGTTTTGAAAATGTGGTCATATAAAAAATCGTGGCTTATTACTTATAGCCATGCCAACCTAATTCACGGTTGAAAAATCGTAGCCTAAATTTTAGGCCACGACGGTTTTTATGCTTTAGGCTATGTTTTTATGTTGTTGTCTATAGTGATTTTTGTTATAGTGGGTTCGTCTAGATCACCGGCTGATAAAGCCCGTCTGGGTCGTCAGGCCAATCAAGTCTGTCTAGGTCGTCGGGTCCGTTAAAGTTGTCTACCCAACCCAATCTGTCTAGGTCATCGGGCCTGTCCGACCTGTCTTGGTTGTCAGGCCCATGCAGCCCGTGTGGTCTTCAAGCCTGCCCGACCCGTATGGGTCATCGAGCTTGTTTAGGTCATTTTGTCTTGTCTAGGTTGTCAGTCCCATTTTGATAGTCGAGCCCCCCCGACCCGCCTTGATTATTGGCCCGCTTGGCCCGTCTTTGTTGTCGATCTTGTCCGATATTGGATCGTCAGGTCAGCCCGACCCTTGTATGTCATCGGGTTGGTCTGACCTGTCTAGGTCATCTAGGCCAGATTGACACCTCTAATATTGAATAATGAGAAATTTCATAAATTGTGGAATTTCAATTTTCTTCTTTTTTGAGTGAATTTCAAATTCTATTATTTTAGTGATTTGAAATACCTTCTCAAAATTCCTTAATTTCGATTTCCTTCTAATTTTCTTATCCAAACAAGTCATTTTACTTGAAAGAAATTCAAATTCTCCAAATAAATGAATTACTCTTTTAAATTTCCTCAACTAAACACACTATGAAGATAAGATATTTCTTAGAAAGCTTGGTACAACAGAAGACATTTCATTTAAGCAATGCTCAACCATACTATGTAACTGATTCTTTAGTCATTTCATTTCTGAATGTAAGTAATCAATCTACAACACTTTTCATCAAATTACTAAATTTCTTATATATCTTGTGTTTGATCATGGTTAACATTGGCTTGTCTTATGTGTTAATAACTGCAGTTGAGCGTAATGGGAAGCCCATTGGTATAAAGGTATGTGTATACTCCCACTAAACTTGCAAATTTACTTTGGTTTAATCCCTTTAATGAAGTATGAAGCTAATTAACCTTTTCATTTTATAATTATACAGATTGCTTACGATTGGTTGTATGTTTGTCCAAGAGGAATTCATGATCTTGTAATGTATACTAAAGAAAAATATAACAACCCTTTGATTTTCATAACTGAAAATGGTGAGTAAAACAACTTATATACAATATTTAGTTTCCGAAACATATAAATATTTGGAATATATTTGACAAAACAAATACATTATATTATTTGCAGGTGTAAACAAATTTAATAATGATCAAATGCAGTCACGGAGGAATATATGTTATTAGGGATGTGAACGGGGCAGGTAGGGTACTACGGGTAGTAGCTCCTATATACCTTACCCGCTGGATAAATATTCGTCTTGTACCCATATCTATATTCGTCGGGTATCTGTTACACGCGTACCCGCGGGTATTTACAAAATTATTTTAAAAAAAAATATTTAATCATAAATTCAAATAAAATAAAATAAAATACATCACTATCATAAATTTTAAATAAAGTTTAAATAAACTCAAGTTCATACAAATCCAAATAATTATAAAAGTAAATATAAAATGACGTTAAACACAATAGAAATTGTTTAATTAGTGTTTGTATCGACAAGCCCACTTTCTCTTATTGATTCCTGAAAAATAAACCAATACAAAATCACTAACGATTTATATTGTAGTTTATTTTTGAATGAAATATTAAAAAAATTACTAACTTCATCACCTTCATTCACAATAACATTATTTGATTCCCCTCCATTTGATTCACCACATTAGAGGCATTTTTCGCTTGTTCATCACATTCATTGGGATTAGAAATTCTTTCCGTAAACATGTTAAACAACAAACCAATAAATATTTAAATAATTTATATAAATTCGTAGACATCATTAATTTAGAATATTACAAATGCACAAAACTAGGTGACTTTTTAATGTTTCTACTATACAAAATTCTATCAAAGAGGTTGTAAAAACAATTTATAAAGTGAGTATACATAAATTATACTTGTAATTAATCTTGAGAAACCAAAATTGTGTCCCCTGCTATTAAAATAAGGGTTAAATATGTTTTTGGTCCCTTAACTTTCAGTGAATTTTAAAATTAGTCCATTTCGAAACTTTAGACCAATTTAGTCCTTCATCTTTTGATATATGTGGATTTAGTCCTTTTAATCAAATTTTGTTAGGTTTATTTGATGTTTCGTATGTATTTGATAGAAGTCATATGATAATAATTTTCAATTCATACGAAACTTATGAAACATTGAAATAATAAACCAGAAAATTAATTAAATAAGAAAAACCATATGAAACCATATTTTTAAATTCTTAGAAATTAATAAAATTCAATTCTTAAAAGTTAACTCCATCATTTGACAACAAGCATACCATAAACATCACTGTCTATATAGGGTTTGATGTATATGCCCAATTTCATAGAAAGGAAAGAGAAGAATGTCAAGGGATGTACCTGGAAGAAGACAACTTACCAATTCTTGAAGCTGGAAGAATGAAGACAGAAGACAAGATAAGATGTGCAGCTTAGAAAAAATTAGGCCAGAATATTTTTTACTAATATATATATATATATATATATATATATATATATATATGAGCGTATTTTTGTGAATTAAAGTTTAGCGGGTACGGGTATCCATGGGTACGGATACTATGATACTCGTACCCGCCCTGTTAATATGCGGGTATCAAAAATACTCGTACCTGCGGGTAGCGAGTATCCATTTTTAATATTCGTTTCCTATTCGTTGCACGTTTTATCCGCAGATATTGGCGGGTACGAATTTTTTTGACATTCCTATATGTTACTGTACAATAAAATTCTCAATTAGAAACCAATTTTAGAAATAAAAAATAGTTAGTCATTATTATAGTGACTAATTTAGATACTAATTTATAAAATTAAAAAATATTTAGTTACTAAAATAGTCACTATTATAAATAAAAAATTATAATTAATCACAAAATTGGTCATTAATTAATTAAAGACTAATTTAAAAATCAATTCACTTTGGTAGCCAATACCTAGGTAGCTAATTTTTAGTAACCAATTTCCTTTGGTAAACAAAACCATAATAACTAATTTAAAGACCAATTATAATTTATTCATAATAATGACTATTTTAGTAACCAATAATTTTTAATTTTATAAATTTGTATTTGGTGAATATAATTACTAATAATTACTATTTACTAAAATTAATTATTATTTCAAAGTTTTTTTTTCTGTCATACTTACAAAATTGATTACTATTATTATTCTCAGTCAACACATATAGTCAACACACATTTGTTGTAGCTTCAATGTCAAGTACTTGTTTACTCTCTTTTGTTTTTATTAGGACAGAGTTGAATACTCATTCAATTATATCAAATCATATGACAAATAGAAAAGAAAATAGTTTATTTTATTCATTGTGTTTGTAGTTAGAGTTTTAGTAAGGAATTAATTAAGTTTATTATATATTTATGGCAAAAAAAATTCTTACTATTTAGTTTTTTTAAAAGGTGTTTTGAGAGACATGTTAAATTTATTATTATGTCATAATTAGATTATTTATGCTTTGTATGATTCTAAAATTATGGTAGATTAAAGGCATAAATGTATGAGATGATTAATTAAAACTTGATTTTGTCTAATAATATAACATAAAAGAAAAAAAATGAATTGTGAAGTTCGTCTAATAATTAATAAATATTTTTTGGAGTTTTAAAAAATTAAAAAAATATTTCAAATAATTTTTGATAGATTTTAGGTGTGAAGTTATGATATATTGTATAATGATTTTTTAATCATCAAAATATGATAAATTATAATCAAATTAAACTACATTTTGTGACAATTTTTAAACGTCAAAATATGATAAAATATAATCAAATTATACTATATTTTATAGCGGTTTTTAACCGATATTATTTTTTTTCTTTTCTGATAACAATACTAGCAGTTAGGATATTTTTGTCATGAACTGTTATTGACATGTATAATTGTATAATTGTGATGGTTTTTAACCGCTAAAATTTGTTGTTTTAACCTTCTCAAATATCAATATTTTTTGTAGTGTTAGTTTCAATAAAATAATTTTCCTTATCTTCAACCATCAACTAGATTGATATTTTAAAAGTTTTCTTATATCTCTAAGGTATTTTTCATTTTATTATACTCTCAATTATACATACGTTTTCCTTTGTGCAATTTCATTTAATGGTATATCAAATTTTTTTCTAAGAAACACATTTGATCTTTTTGTTAACATTTTTATTTATGTTTATTATTATTATTATCATGTAAAATACTATTTTTATATTTTTAATATAATTGTTTTTATTTTCCAACTCATTATCATATGTGTAATTTTATCACTATAATTGTATAAATAAATTTTATTTACCATTATATAATAATTTAATTTAATTACCATCAATCGTTTTTATCACCATCCAACATATATTGAAGTTCAAAAGATGAAAGATCTATGGTAAAATTCTATTATTATTAGTTTTTTTTTTTCTTTGTGTGATTTTGATCAAGTGATATATTATAACTTTAATTAGTATATGAAAAAGTATATTTCATTAAAATTGGTTAAATTACTCTTTTAGTCCTTCTATTTGTCAAGTAATATCAGTTTGGTCCTTAAGTTTTTTTTTTGTCTCAATTTGGTCCTCATTTTCTTAAAAATGATTTAATTTAGTCTTTACCGTTAGTTTGACCAGACAATGTTAAAGTCAACGCCACATGTCAATTTATGGTTTTTTGAATTTTTTTGAATTTTTTTATTTTTTCCACGTGTCACTTTATAGTTGTGCTATGTGTCAAAATGATTCAATTTGGTCCCTATATTTGTTTTTATTTTCAATTTAGTCCCATTTTTTTATAACATTTTTTATAAATGTTATGGTGATATTCTTACTAAAATTAACGTTTTTATTAAATATTTCTAGAAATATTTTAATTTAACTTTAAATTCTATACAAAACATTAAATTTTGGTTTTGTTTTAAACTTGAAATTTAGTTTCTAAACTTATGTGTGACAAATTATTTTATTTTTAATCTTCACTAAGTCTGTATAATATGATACACTTGATGTCTTTATATATGATGACAAAATTAGTAATGGTTGAAATTAAGTTTGGGGTTTAACTTTGTTTAATAATAAAACTAAAAAAAATTGTTTAAAAATATTTCTACAAATATTTAATAAAAATGTTAATTTAGTAAGAATATTATCATAAGATTTATACAAAAACTAAATTGAGTGTCAATTTAAGGAGGGACAATATTGTTTCACTTTTACAAAAATTGGGACTAAATTGAAACTAAAAACAAATATAGGGTCTCTCATCTTCAAGCTAGCTGCTCAACCCTTTTCTATTCCACTGTTCCACATAAGTTGTTTTTCATCTCATCTTCGTTCTTTCCCAGCTGGTTTTCGTGAGCTAATAGAGGTTCGTCATGATAACCTTGTTTCCTCTCCCTTTCACTATTTTCCAGCTCACAAATCTGCTCCTAGAGCTGTTGTACCCAGTTGTTTGGGTATATGAGTCTTTTGATAGCCTTTTTCCAGGTAAGGGAAGTTAGGGCCTTTCATCTTTTTCCGTAAATCTACCCATTTTTAGCTTTGTCTCGTATTTACATGGTTTGTGTGCTACTGTGGATGTATGGTATGCCTTAATGTATTGTTTGGTTTGGAAATGTCTATTAATGCATGTTAGAACAATGGCGATATTTGTTGTTTTTGCCCAAGCGGACTGGTCTCGCCTAGGCGAAAATATCATAACCTTACTTTGGATCCTGCCTCGAACTCTCGCTCAGGCGGAGAGCTTTCGTTTTGAGCAAGGGGTCATCTCGCTCAGGCGAGAGGGGCTCGCCTAAGCGAGAACGCGTGGGAGCCTGAGGTGTTTCGCGTAGTTGTAGTCGAGGCGAGGGATCTCACCTTTAGGCGAGGGGTGGTCTCGCTCAGGCGAGGAAGTCTCGCCCAATTGAGAACTCGCGAACCCTGCTGTGTTTTCTATTGGCAGTCTCGCCTAAGCGAGGACCTACAGCTTGAGCGAAAGACCCTTTTTTTCCTAAGCGATGGTCCCTAGCTTGAGCGAGACTGGTGCGGGAATTTGTGTTCTTTTTCATGTTCTTTTTGGGTGTTGGTTGTATGATTGGTTAGAGTACCCTATTTAAAGTATGAAGTATGTGAATATGCATGAAATATCTGATTGTATGGGTTGGAATTGATATGTTTGGCATGAGCTTGGTATGATATATGTTTGGATGATTGGTTATTTATATATATTGACATGAGATTGGTATGCATGGGAACTCTATGATTGGTTGGTGAAACATGGACAAGGAATGGGTAGGACGTAATCCTATGGACCCTCCTAGTGGAAGATCATGGTGGTGCCTCATCTAATGGACGTAATCCCATGGACCCTCCTAGTGAGAGTTCATGGTGGTGCCTCATCTAATGGATGAAATTCCTTGAACCTCGTGGTGAGAGTTCATTGTGGTGTCTCATCTAATAGATGTTATTCCATGAACCTCGTGGTGAGAGTTCATGGTGGTGCCTCACGGCCAGGACGTAATTCCACGAAGGTTTCGTGGTGGTGCCTCACGACCAAGACGTAATTCCACGAAGTTTTAATGGTGGTGCCTCATGGTTAGGACGTAATTCTATGACCCTCTTGGTAAGGTTTCGTGGTGGTGCCTCATTATATGTATCCGGATAGTTGAGTCTTAAAGTCTTAAATTGTTTGCTACCACATATTTGGATGACTGATATGTATTCTTGACCGTGAATCACATGTTTGGTTGTATGATAAAAATCTTTTACTCTAGCTTACCCCTTTGTTTGCTTGTATGTTCTGTGTGTGGTTTTCCTCTTTTGCGATGATCATCAATTTATTGATGTGAGCAGATGTGAGGACCCCTGGCGATCGTAGTGACAGTGGGGATGCTACAACTTGATGATCATGGATGGGTGTTAGGCTCACTATTGAGCCCATATTTGAAGAAGTTTTATTTAGTTTTGTAAATCCCCTGTCATGGGCAAGTCCTTGAACCACTGTTGAACTGTTGTATTTTGCTCTAGACAATGTAGTGCCTCTATTTCCCGTGTTCGGATGATTGGATGACTGCAAACTTTCATGCCCTAAACTCCGTGCTCTATGGATATTTTGAGTATGCGACGTTTTATTCAATTAGATTTATCTTTTTAAATGAGATGTTACAAAAATGAGTTACTTTATCATTAATCATCTTTATATCTTAATTCATATTTAGTTTTATTAAAATTAAATTAAAAATATTGTTATCTCTTATATATAAACCATGACATGTGTCCATTGTTTACTAATTCCAGTAGAATATTTATTGAAATTATTAATTACTAATTGAAATGATTACTATTATTATAATTAATAATAACAAATATATAAATTAGTAAATGTATAAAATATGTAAAATATTTACATTCACAATTAATATTATAATGTAATACAATATTGTAATGTAATATAACATTGTAATGTAATATAATATTGTAATGTAATATGTTTGATAATAGAGAAATGGTTATTTCGTTGATATTGTAAAAAAAAAATGTTTATGTGTCAAATTGTAGACTCTACACAGTGAGTGAGGTAATCAGTTAAGTGAGATAATGGTTATTTTGTTTTTTTAATTTTTTGTGTGAATTAGCGAATACCATGTGTAACACCCTATTTAACTAATAAACATAATTAAAGAAAGCGTAACACTAAATTAATATAGCAGCGCAGTCCTGTAGTTTAAACATAAATCCTTAAAATTATCTAAGGCACACCACGATGCCAAAAACAAACCAGGTACAAGATTCAACAGTAAGCTAATAGGAATTTAAAAGATAGACTAGTACATGGGCCATAGCCCTAAAATAAATAGTTCAACAACCGAAGCCAATCCAAAGGTTAAGCAGCGGAACTGTCACCTCCCTGTTGACCCCGAATGTTCCTCGCATCTGCTCACATCAAAAAGTTGATGATCATCGCAAAAGAGAGAACCACACAGATGAAACACACAACAAACAAACAGAAAGGTAAGCTAGAGCCAAAAGAAAATTTATCATACAATCAGATATACTTTCACGGTCAAATATACACATATCATCAAGGCATGTTATGACTTTCAAATCAATACACTAAGACTCGACTCGACTCATCCAGATATGTATAATTAGGTCGGATTCAGCGGATGCTTGCACTTGTGGTGGATATCTCTGCTCACCCCCGAGCTAAGTGTTACAATGTTTCCAATCCTCCACACATAAGGTTAGCCCTTAATGAGTTTCAGGCCTCCTGCTACTCTCACCACAAGAGTCAATCCGCTCTAAGTGAGACTAACTGACTCCTTAGAGTGTCAAGATGCAACCTTACCTTGAATCCTTACCAAATTATATAGATGGGGCACCACCATGAACACCCACTAACAGGGGTCATGGAATTACGTCCCGACCACTGAAGCACGACCCTGAAATCTCACCTAGAGATTCCAAGGAATTACGCACTGACCATAGACCAACCGTAATCAAACAATAAAGGAATATTCATCATGCATATGATTTCATGCCAATCCCTATAACCAAATCCTCATTCATATCACACGTGAAATTCATGCCAACTCATTCTTCCCAATCCACAAATATAGAATTTTCGCCCATTCCAATGCCATGCCACTTTAATTACTAACCACCTCATACTCAGATTATGCCAAACTCATGTTGACTCAACATTTTAGCGCATACAAGCAGTCTCATAAGCATATCCATACAGTTCATACTTAGGATAGAGCATACCAAGCCATACATACAATTGCAGCCCAAAAACAAGAAAGGAACAGTTATATAGTGAAGTCTCGTGTTAGTCTCGCCCAAGCCACAGGTTCTCGCTTAGGCGAGACTGTCAACAGGGAACCCTACGAGACTCGCGAGTTCTCGCTTAAGTGAGTCGCTACTCGCCTGGGCGAAAACACCTCTCGCCCAAAAGCGAGGTCCCTCGTCTGAGCTACACATGCAGCAACGTGCCTCAAGCCCCCATGCATCCTCGCTTAGGCGAGCCTCTCTCGCCTGACCGAGATGGTGTCTCGCTCAAACGAAAGCCCTGCGCCTGAGCGAGAGCTCAAACCTGTTTCTACAAGTCTCGCCTAGGCGAGACTGGTTCGCTTGGGCGAGAACGTCAGGTCTCGCCACTGTTCATCCTACAACAGTTATATTTTCATACTCAAACAATAATATCAACCATCTCATGCATCCATAGTAGCATACAAGTTCAAAAATCATGAAACCAAGGCAAAGCAAACAACAATCACATCAAATAGAAAGGTTTCTCCCTTCCCTTACCTGGAATGAGCTAGCAAACTACTACGACACCTAAGCTCACCAACAGCAGCTCCAAGAGCAGATTGAAGGACTGTAGATAGTAGCACAGAAAGTGGATTGATTTTACTACAACGAGCTCCAACATAACCCACGAAAATAACTTAGAAATGGTTCATGGTTAGAGTACTGACTTACATGTAGGAAAAACTGAGTTGAACTGAGTTGAACGGGACAGAGGGGCAAACCCTAACAGAGCGTAGTGTGTGGAATAGAAGAGCAAAGTGGTTGTCTTTTCTGGAATGAAAAGAGAAGAGTGTGTTAGGGCAAACTTAGGGTCTCGTTTCCCTTTTGGGCCAGCCCTTAGGCCCAATAGTTTGGGGCAACCTTTAAAATAAAAGGGCATAATAAAAAGTGGGCTTTACACCATGTGTAAAAAAAAATTGTGCTTTTATTTTGTTACGGTTATAGATTAATTATTCTTTAAGCTCTTATAATTTAATTAAATATTATTACTAAATACATCTCGGTTATAGTTTTATCTCTTCAAGTCAAATAATTTAAAACTATAACATCAAATTAGTAATTTAGATTAAATATATGACATCTTTATATCTTAATTCATATTTATTTTTATTAAAATTAAATTAAAACTATTGTCACATTGTATTATATTATAAATCATCAGTGGCGGAGTACTCAGAGGTAGGGTCATGGTCCCCAAAATTTTAAAATCTTTTTTATATTATAAATATTTTAAAATTTTTTATATTATAGATATTAAAAAATATATTATAAATTAATGTTGATTAAATAAAATATTTTATTTTTTTTATAAACATAATAATTAATGTTAATAAATTATAAAATATAAAATTAAACATAATAAAAAATAAAGAGTAAAAAATTTGTCAAGATATTTTTTATTTTATTTATTTATTATGGTTTGAGTTTCTCATAAATTGTTCTCATATCTCATTCTCAGTTGTTATTATTTTTTTTGTGAAGAGAAAAAGATCTGTTATTTTTGCTCTTATTTCTCCTCTGTCCTCTTCCATTCTTGTAGGAGAAAAAATGAAGAAAAAATGAAGGTAGTTATTTGGTCTCAATTGTTAGTGAAATATTAATTTCATAATTTATTTAATGAGCCTCTTTTATATTAATTTTTTATTTTATGAACATAAAAAAAATACCGGATTTTAATTGTGGTTCGATTATATGTCTTCCGTTTCTCACAAATTTTTCTCATATTCTCACAAGTTTTCTTTTATTTTTAAAGAGAAAAAGATATATTATTTTTCCTCCTATTTTTCCTCTATTATCGTTCATTCTCAAGGGAGAAAAGAATAAGGTAATTCTTTGGTCTCAATTGATAGTGAAATATTAGTTTAATAATTTATTTAATGAGCTTGTTTTATATTAATTTTTTATTTTATGAACATAGAAGAAAAAGTATTATACTGTGTGTTTTATTATAACCGAATTTTAATTGTGGTTCCATTCTATGTCTTGAGTTTCTCACAAATTGTTCTTATCTCCTATTCTCACCTATTTTCTTTTGTTTCTGGGAAGAAAAAGATCTATTATTTTTACTCTCATCTCTTAGTTGTCTTTTACCATTCTCAAGAAAATAAATAAGAATATAATTCTCTCTTGTCTCACTTGATAGTAAAATATTAGTTTAATCATTTATTTAATGAGCCTCTTATATATTAATTTTTTATTTTATGAACATAGAAGAAAAAATATTGTATTTTGTGCTTTTTATAACTGGATTTTAAGTGTTGATTATCACTGAATTTTCTTTTACAATCTTTTAAATATGTGTGATTTCTTTGTTAATTATCGTTATACTAAATTATGTATTCATTTTTATTTTATTAGTGACAATAATTAGATGTATAAATTTTGGATGTATTATTTTAACTCCCTAATAATGTTCGTCATGATCCGCCACGGTAAACTATGGTGTGCCATATTGTTTATTGTTTCCAATAGAATATTAATTGAAATTATTAAGGTTTTATTTAAATTAATAATTATTAATTGAAATTATTATTATTATAATTAGCAATTAAAAATATATAAATTAATAATGTATAAAATATACAAAATATTTACGTTCGCAATTAATATTTCTTGTAACATATTGTAATGTATTATAATATTGTAATGTAATATCTTGGCTAATTGAGTAAGAAAAGTAGATCTTTACTCGAATATGTAGACTTCCACATAATAAGGTTGGTATTTTATTTTTTTAATTTTATGTGTGAATTAATGTGGGAGTGTCCCTCGTAAAAAAAAATTCTTTTTTGTGCTTTTATTTTGTTACATTTATAGATTAATTACTAAAATTATTTTCTTTATTATTAATTATCTTTATATCATAATTTATATTTATTTTTATTAAAATTGAATGAAAACTATTATTACAATTTATTATATTATAAACCATGACATGTGTCGCATTATTTATTGTTTCTAGCATAATATTAATTGAAATTAGTAAGTTTCTGCTTAAATTATTTATTATTAATTAAATTTGTTATTATTAATATAATTAATAATGTCTAAAATATTTATTTATGCAATTAACAAAAGTAGATTTCACATGTCAAAATTGTAGACTCTCACATAGTAAGGTTGATTTCTTCTTTTGATTAATCGAGAGAACGCAGTTTTTAAAATTTTATTTTTTGTGTGAATTAATGAGAGGGTGCAGAGATGTCAACGTGATGGGTAGAGTACGGATAGTAGTTTTCTTGGATTCTACCCGTTGGATACATATCCGTCTCGTATTCGTATTATATTCGTTTGGTATTAGGGATGACAAACATATCCGTGCCTGCGGATATCTGCGGATAAAATCCGCGATGGATAGTTACTACCCGCGGGTAGCGGCTATTTTAATACCCGCTTATAAACGGGTCGGGTATGGGTATCATATTATCCGTACCCGCGGGTACCCGTTACCCGCAAAAAATTAAAATTAAAATTTAATTTATATTTTATTAAGTTAAATTTAATTAAAATTAGAAGTAATAGTATATTTTATTATGTCAAATTTAATTATAATTATAATTAT
>Ga0214543_1009863_pt1 | contig 14563 bp, 12 predicted proteins | sample CNSS2metaG_FD_160094 | JGI IMG/M metagenome (GOLD analysis project Ga0214543, IMG submission 160094) | Root nodule microbial communities from cowpea collected in UCLA plant growth center, Los Angeles, California, USA - CNSS2 | ecosystem: Host-associated > Plants > Roots > Nodule | place: USA...
AGTAAATAAATCTTTTAAAAAAAATATTAAACTAACTTATTTGACAAATAGGCCAAATTCAAATTTAATATATCTCTCGTTTGTTCTTCATTTTTTTCAAATATTTAAAATTATCATATTTTTTGTAATTTGTGGTCAATTTAGTCCTTTTTGAAGATGTCACTTAAATAGTTAACGGAAGATAAACCATAATTGTCACGTGTGACTTCGTGGTTTTTTTCATTTTTGTTTAATTTAAAAAAAATGAACTTTTTTTTAATTTTAAAAATGTTGTCTACGTGTCGACTCAGCATTGTGACATGTGGTAGTATCTCATGATTTATATTCAATTTGGTCGCAATTTTCGTTAATTTTGTTCAATTTAGTCCCAATTTTTGTTATTTTTGTTCAATTCAGTCTCAATTTTGTTTCTATCCAAAATTACCAAATTTATTTTTTATATAAATGTTATATTGAAAAAAAAAATTTAGTAAAATTCAAATTTATTTTAAATATTTCTTTCATAATTTTTATACCAAACCTGACTATATTTTTGGAGGGAAATTATTATATATATTTGATTTTTGGTACATGTAAAAAATAGGGACAAAGTTAGTTTAAAATTAGAGGAAAAATTCTTCATTGTTTTTAAAATTAGAAGGAAAATTCTTCATTATTTTTTAAATGATTCAGTACAACATTTATATAAAAATTAAATTTGGTCAATTTGGAGAGGAGCAAAATTAGGACTGATTTGAACAAAATTAATGAAAATTGGGACTAAATTGAACAAAATTAACAAAAAATTGGAACCAAATTAAATATAAGCCACGAGATACTGCCACGTGTCACAATTCTTACTTGACACATGGACAATATTTTTAAAATTAAAAAAATTTAAAAAAAATTAAAAAAAAATAAAAAACCATGGAGTGACATGTGGTAGTTACTATTCACCTTCTGTTAACGATTTAAACGGTGTTTGCAAAAAGGACCAAATTGACCACAAATTACAAAAATTAGGCCCATGTTGAACATTTCGAGAAAATGAAGACCAAACGAAACAAAACTCACGAAAATTGGGACCAACAAGATATTTAAGCCTTGAAAGAAAAATTAAAAAACACACATATTTTTATAATTTTTTATGAGTGATCCAATCATCTAAAATAAAACAAAAATCCAAAAATTGAATTTGGTGAACCAAAACTTGTTTATTTCAACCCTAATTAACATAGTGAAATCTATTATTTTTCTCTACTACCTCATTTCAAGTGCATCATGTGAAACCCATGCTCCTTACCAAACAGAGAACACCAACTCTCCTTCTCTCCACTCTCCTCACACACTGATACTTCATCAGCCCCTTCTCATCCATAATTTTCCCTTCCTTCAATCAAAATTTCCTTACTCTTGCATTCAGGTCCTGGAAATGAAGCCCCTACTAGACCCTCTGTGGATTTTCAACCTCTGTTTCCCTCTTCAGAGTGAGTCAAACCAAGTAAAGCTTTTCCTTATTCTCCATACAGAATTCACTTCCTGTTTCTGAGTTAACTAGGTCTATATCTTCTTTTGCAACACTGTGTTGCATTTACATAGGTTGGTTTGAGGTTTTGTGCCCTCACTGTTGATGCAGTGTCTTGCCAAGTCAAAAATCAGAAATAGGTATGGGAAGCTAACCTTTCACTCAAATTTCGTATAAAAATTGTCAATTAGAGCTAGGATTGCATGATTGGGTGCTTGATTGATGAGTAGGAACAATAATGTGTGGTGAATTGCGATTTTGGCATGAACTGTGTGGTTTTGCATGGTTTTGCCAAGGCAAGCAGCTCTCGCCTGAGTGAAAATACCAGAAATTCACCCTTGTTGCTGCGTGAGGTCTCGCCTAGGCGAGCTGGTTCCGCTTGAGCGAGAGTCACTCTCGTTTAAGCGAAACAGCTTAGCCTGAGTGAGAATTTGCTCAAATTTGGGGTTGCTCTCTATTTGGGGTCTCGCCCAGGCGAGAGTGACTCGCCTAAGCGAGACAACTCTCTAGCTTAGGCGAGATCCTCTAGCTTGAACGAGTTTCACTACAGAATTTAGTTACTTCTCTGTTTTAGATTAAATGAAGCTATACTAAGTGAATTGATGTGATATTTGTCTCTTTTGTGCTCGAGTTTTTATGAAAGATAGTATACGTGATGGAGTTGTGTGGATTTGGTTCATTAGAGAATGTGATTGAATTAGGATTTCAAGGGAAATTCTAAAAGGGAAGGTTTTAGTGAATGTAAGGACATGAGGACTTAGTTTGGTGGTATCTTGACGCTCCAATAAACATTAAGACTCATATAGAGTATAATAAATTATGTCGGGAGGAGTAGCAGGAGGTCCTAGTCTATGGACCCGATCCGTCATAGACGCGAATGGGACTTACCCTGGGAGTGGTTGGGTGATAACCCTTTGTGGCCAAAACTCTGCAAAGTTTGGGAACCATCACAGGTGCAAGCCGCCAAGAGCTCCAATGTCTCTTACATAATTTGGATATTGAGTCTAGAGTCACGAATATATGTTGTGGTTGTGGTGGTTTGAATAATTCTGATAAATGTGATAAGCCTTGATTGATGTATAATTAATAAGCTGCATGATTTTCTCTAAATTAAGTTAGCTTACCCTTCCTGCATATGTTGTTTCTTTTTGTGTCTTTTCTCTTTTGCAATGATCGCCTATAATTGGTGTGAGAAGATAAAAGTGCAGGCGAAGACACACCCCTCCGGGATAGGAGTTGAGTGGTGACGTGAGCGATCCAGCAGTAGTATTTGTTCTATGTTTTGCTTAGATGTTGGGTGCTTGGTAACCCTTTCTTAGTGTAGGCTGTGTTGATAGACAATACATGTACAATTATTTTTGGGATGACTATATTGATAGTTTATACCAGCCTATTCCTATCATCTGCTTTGAATTATCATAATATAATATTTTGCCAGATAGTGTAAAAACTATTAAAACAGGATGTTACATTTTTGGTCTCAGAGCCTGGTTCCTTTAGGATCTGTAGGTGTGAGCTTGCTTAGTTTCTGTTGTGTGTTCCTCTTAGTGTCTTTGGCGTGGTTGTGGTATTTGTTAGCTAAACTGATGGTTCCTTTCTTTGTGTGGTCAGAGCTATGGCACCTAGGCCTCCTCCTCCTCCTCTTCCAAACCTAGATAATCCTCATTTGGTGGGAGCAATTGAGGCAATGATTGCAGCCATGCAGTAGCAGAATGCTAACATGGTGAATCAACAAAACCTAGCCTTGTAACAGATGGAGTCTGCAAGACTAGCAGCAGAGGCGACTCAGCAGAGGCATTTGGAAGCCCTGCATCAGCTAGGAGAAAACCGTTCAGTAGCGGGTTCTTCCCAAGCTCCACCACCACGAGTGCAAGACTAGCCCGGATGGAGCCGATCATCGGATGTAGGATATGGAACGAATCTATAATGCAATGAGATGTCCTGTAGAGAACAGATTACCATACATTGAGTACCTTCTTGCTGGAGAGGTCGTGCATTGGTGGTCCAGCATGAAGATGATGTTGGAAGATAGTAGGGAACCCATCACTTGGAAGTTGTTTAAGAAGAAGTTTTATGCTGAGTACTTCCCAAATAGTGTGAAGTACACAAAGGAGGTTGAGTTCTTGCAGCTGATGCAAGGAGACATGTCAGTATCAAAGTATGCTGAAAAGTTTAAACACCTGGGCAGATTTCACACCTTAAAGATGGTTGAGGACTGACAGTGTAGGAAGTTTGAGAATGGGCTGAGAGGCGATCTCAAACTCATGGTGGCTCCACTCTCTATCAAGGAATTCCCTGCCTTGGTAAAGAAGGCAAGAGTAATGGATAAGCTTAAGGTTGAAGTTGAAGCTCAGCAGTGATCTCAACAGAAGCTAGGAGGACCATCTGGGTCCACGAGCAAACACGACGACAGGAGGAAGCCATACTCTAAGCCTCAGCCTCAGGGGCCTAGGAGGTTTTCACATCAGCCTCAGCAGTCTTAGCCTTTTAGGCCACAATGCTTTCATTATGGAGGACCTCATATGAAGAGTGCTTGCCCCTAACTTGTTGGCAGGAGGACATGTCATAGATGTGGCCATGAGGGCCACTTCATCAAGGATTGCCCCGCTGGTAGGAGTACAGTGTCGAGGCCTCCATCACAACCTCAGCCATATCAGACGAGGGGAGGTGCAGAGGCAGCCAGATCAGGTAATCGTATCATCGCATCTTGTGTGATTGTTGGTAGGAGCTTACATGTTCTATATGATTCGGGAGCGACGCACTCCCTTGTGTCGGAATCTAAAGTGGTAGAGTTGGGTCTTCCGATGAGGGAACTCCAGTATGACCTGGTGGTGTCCACGCCTGCTTCTGGGTTAGTCAGAACCTCGATAGTGTGTGCTAGGTGTCTGATCGAGGTTGAGGGGAGCAAGTACAGGGTAAACCTTATTTGTTTACCTCTGGAAGGGTTAGATGTAATCTTGGGAATGGATTGGCTATCTGCCAATCACATTCTCATTGATTGCAACGAGAAAAAGGTGTTGTTTCCTAGCTTGGAAGAAGAATATTTGTTGATGTCCTCCCAGCAGGTGGATAAAGCAATGAAGGAAGGATCTCAGTGTTTCTTGATTCTGACTCAACTATCTGTTGAGACTGGAAGCATAAATACTGAAACACCTATGGTAAGGGACTTCTAAGATGTGTTCCCTGAGGACGTGCCTGGCTTACCCCCTTCTAGGGAGATAGAGTTCTCCATTGATCTGGTGCCGGGGGCAGGGCCAATGTCTATAGCACCTTACAGAATGAACCTCATTGAGCTAGTAGAGTTGAAGAAAAATATTGAAGAACTGCTGGAGAAACAATTTACCAGACCTAGTGTATCACCTTAGGGAGCGCTAGTGTTACTAGTTAAGAAGAAAGACGACAGTTGATGAGTCTAAATTTTTGCCCTCATTTAATGTTTAAATTTAAGGATTTAATTGAATTTTCTGTGCTTAAGGATTGATTTAATTAAGATTTATGATTATTGGATTTATTGAGTACGTAAGGTAAAAATGGCGTAAAAATTGACTTTAGTTGCATAAAATATTATTGGATATTCTAACGTTTGTTAATGCAACTGAAGTTTAATTTGGGTCATTAAAAGTGTGGATTTGAAATATTCAAAGTTACAAAATAAGTCCAAAATCAGGAAATTCTGGAAAAGAATAAATCAGGAGCTAAATGCACCCCCAGATTTTATTTACACATTCCTTCTAAAGTGGACCACCAAAAACCTGTTCTACCCCCCCAGTTTTCAATAAGTTGCACCCCTCCTACCACTTAAACTCCAATCAACCAGATGCTGCCATGTGGCAATCCCCACCTTTCAAATCAGGCCAACCAAATGCTAACATGCGTCATTATCCTTGCAAACTAATTTGCACCAATTAAACACTGCAACGTCATCATCTCCTCCATCTCACATGAAACCCTAACCCTAATTTCAGCCACCATGACCACCCTCCACGGCAGCTGTCACTCACGCCAGCAACCGCAACTCCACGCAGCAGCCTCTGCGCCTGCAGCAGACTCCACCATCTTCCTCGCACATCGTTCGCGCCACCACGACGCACCCACCGCGCTTGTGACGCACTCACCAGCCACCATCGCTCGTTGCCGGAGAAGAACCAATCATGGCAGCAGTTCGAACCTTAACCATCTTCTCGCGCCGTCTCCACCACAGGTCTGCAGCACCACCGTGAGCTTCTCCGCAACGAACTCTAATCTTCGCAGCATTATAAATCTATTTACACAACGTAGCAATCTCCATGTTCGTCCGCACCATTTGCGCGTCCATCTTCTCCATTGCAGAAACGAACCAGCATTTGCGCATCACTGTTCGTAGCAGTCACCGCGAGTTCTTCTACCCGAGAACGCAGATCTGCAACTGCGAGTAACACCTCCATTGCAGCAACAATAGCGTTCAACACACCTTCAACCAGCACGAGCAGCAACGTAAGTGTGAGAACCCGTTCCAGCAGCAACACGCACCAGATCCGCAATCATCATCTTCCTCGCGCACGTGAGCTTGCTGCCATCGCACAGGAATTCAAACAAATACATGCGAGGCTAGCGTCATTGCAACGAGCCTACAACAGCAGTGCCACCACCACTTGCCGGAGCCGTCGCAACGCATTCAGACCATGACAGCAACCACAAGCCTCCATGAAATCCAGGGCAGCAGCCAAAGGAGGAAGGAGGAGCAAACCCTAATTCTGGAGAGACTCTCTACGCCACGTGTCAGTCTATGATTGCACAGTCAAATTGGTCAAATCTGGTCAACTGGTCAAACTTTGGTTAAATTCTGGTCAATATTGTAAAAATGGTCAAATAAGAGGGGCAAAATTGGAAATTGGACAGAAATTAAGTTGCCAATTAATTAAATAAAGATAAAATATTTTAGCAACCGACAGATAAAGTCCAAGTCCAATTGAAGCCTACATAAAGAGGCCTAAGGGAATAGAAGAAGGGGACAGAGATACTTAGCAACTCTCTGGTTTTAGAGATACCATCATCCACCACATATCTCATTCTTTCTTTTCTTTTATTTTTCCTTCCTTCATCATATTATCATGTATTCCATCCAAGCCATGGAGGGCTAAGCTTTTAGGGTTGGTTCCACTATAATTTCTTAATTGGATTATGAGGTTAGATGAATTAATTTATTTGTTCTTTTGATTCTTATTGAGATTTATTTTTTATCTATGTCTTTTAGTTCTTAATCTAGTTAAAGCATTGATTTTTACATAATAGGAAGTTAGCATAGTGTTAAATCTAAAGAACATAACAATCATATGAGTCTATGGGTTTTTTTGAATTTTAATTAAGAAGTTACTTTGATTAATTTTTAGAAACTTTTATATGATTGCTTGAGTTTTTGCTAATAATTGAGAAGTTACTTTGATTAGAGGTAGAAACTTAGATTATAATTAATCAAGAAGTTACTTTGATTAATTAACTTTTGACTAGATATAAGGTCTAAAAGAATAGACATGATTAGGACTAGTAATGTTTAATTGAGAAGTTACTTTGGTTAAATTTACTAGGACTAATCTACAAAGTTCTTACTTTTAATTGAGAAGTTACTTTGGTTAAAAGTGAGGACGTCAACAAATTAATTAAGAAGTTACATTGATTAATTTGAAATCTTAAACAAGGAATCAATAACAATAATCTTTAGAAAACCAATGATGAATCCTATTTTGAAAGAGCAGTGGAATTGACCTATTTACTATTACTATTTTTACAATATTTTATTTGCGTGTCATTTATTCTTGGGTTAAATATGTTTTTGGTCCCTCAAGTTTCAGCGAAATTTGGAATTAGTCCCTCATCAAAACTTTTGACCAATTTAGTCCTTTATCTTTCAAAATGCGTGAATTTAGTCCTTTTAACCAAATTTGGTTAAGTTTATCTGACGTTTCAAGCGCGTTTCATGATAGTATTTAAATTATTTGAACTGTTTGACACATTTTTACTTCAATGTTAACTTAAATATTATCATGAAATGTGCTTGAAACGTCAGATAAATTTAACAAAATTTGATTAAAAGGACTAAATTCACACATTTTGAAAGATGAAGGACTAAATTCGTATAAAGTTTTGATGAGGGACTAATTCCAAAATTCACTGAAACTTGAGGGACCAAAAACATATTTAACCCTTTATTCTATGCTTATCAAAACCCCATATTTTCATGGTTACTAGTTTTAATTGCATTTTTATAAGAGTCAAATATTCGAATTCAATTCTGTATTCGTTGTGAGACGACTCAGGGTTATCTTAACCCTAACTAGTTTGTTCACTACTAATTTGGCAATACTGAAGTTGCTAAAGTTAAGTAGTGATAATTTGATCGCCTAACGACAGCGATATCAGCAGTTCTAGGCTTTGTGTGGATTACAGGCAGCTGAATAAGCTGACCATCAAGAACAAGTATCCCCTGTCGAGGATAGATAACTTGATGGATCAGTTGCATGGTGTTGTAGTGTTTTCCAAGATAGATCTGAGATCAGGATACCATCAGATTCAAGTCAAGTCTAATGATGTGCAGAAGACTGCTTTCATATCTAGATACGGGCATTATGAATTTGTAGTGATGCCTTTTGGTGTGACTAACGCCCCCGCCTTGTTCATGGACTACATGAACAGAATCTTCAGGCCATTCTTAGACAAGTTCGTGGTGGTTTTCATCAACGACATCTTGATATACTCCCGAACTCATGAAGAGCATGTAGAGCATCTAAGAACCATTTTGAGCATCTTGAGAGAGAAGCAGTTGTATGCAAAGTTGTCAAAGTGTGTCTGGATGACCTCAGTCCAGTTTTTGGGGCATATGATCTCAGCTAAGGGCATATCGGTGGATCTATCTAAGGTGGAAGTTGTGTTAAAATGGGAGCGTCTTAAGTCAGTGACTGAGATAAGAAGCTTTGTGGGGTTGGCTGACTACTATAGGAGGTTCATTGAGGGATTCTCTAAGATAGCGGCACCCTTGACACAACTAACTCGTAAGGATCAGCCTTTTCCTTGGACTGACCGGTGTGAAGAAAACTTCCTAGACTTGAAGCAAAAGTTGACTAGCGCCCTAGTGTTGGTGATCCCTGATACTAGTAGACCCTTCGAGGTTTAATGTGATGCCTCCCATCAGGGATTAGGATGTGTTCTGGTGCAAGATTGGAGAGTGGTTGCATACGCCTCAAGGTAGTTGAAGAATCATGAGAAGATTTACCCCACACACAACTTGGAGTTAGCCGCGGTGGTATTTGCACTGAAGATCTGGAGACACTATCTATATGGTGCACAATTCTAGGTTTTCAGCGACCATAAGAGTCTGAAGTACCTGTTTGACCAGAAAGAATTAAACATGAGACAAAGACGGTGGATGGGGTTCTTGAAAGACTTCGACTTCGAGTTGTCGTATCATCCAGGAAAGGCGAATGTGGTGGCTGACGCCTTAAGCAGAAAAATAATTCACGAATCTCATATGATGGTCAGGGAGTTAGACTTGGTGGAACAATTCAGAGACATGCGATTACAAGTGGTTCTAGGCGATGGTGTCATTAGATGCACTCATTTAACCGTGTTTAGTGATTTCCTTGTCCTGATAAAGGAGAGGCAACTATTTGACCCCAAGCTGCAGAGGACAGTGAAGTTGCTTGGCCCCGAGAAAGCCAAGGATTTCACGATAGGAAGTGATGGGGTGTTAAGGTTCAGAGGCAGGGTCTGCATACCTGAAGACTTAGAGGTGAAAGGTGTGATTCTTGAGGAAGGGCACAAAAGTCGTTTTAGCATGCACCCAGGCATGACTAAAATGTATCATGATCTGAAAGAATCTTTTTGGTGGTCGGGCATGAAAAAGATGTTGCTCGGTATGTGTCATCATGCTTAACCTGTCAGAAGGCTAAGACAAAGCATCAGAGACCTGGAGGGATGCTGCAGTAGTTAGAGATACCAGAGTGGAAATGGAATAACATTGTTATGGATTTTGTTACCCATTTGTCACGGACCGTGAGGAGCCACAATGCCATATGGGTTATAGTAGACCGTCTAACCAAGAGTGCCCACTTCCTAGTAGTGAACCTGAGGATGTCCATGGCAAAGCTGACACAGTTGTATATCAGTGAGATCGTGAGGTTGCACGGTGTGCCATTAAGCATAGTCTTTGATAGAGATCCACGATCCATCTCCCATTTCTGGCAGACGTTGCAGGATGCTTTGGGTAGTAGGTTGACTATGAGCTCAGCTTATCACCCTGAGACTGATGGTCAATCCAAGAGAACAATCTAGTCTCTTGAGGATCTCTTACGAACGTGCGTGCTAGATCTTCTGGGTGCCTAAGATGAGATCCTGCCTTTGGTGGAGTTTACATATAATAACAGCTTTCATGCAAGCATTGGCATGGTGCCATATGAGGCCCTCTATGACAGGAGATGCAGGACACCCTTGTGCTGGTACTAGGATGGGGAATCAAAGGTGGTGGGACCAAAGCTACTAAGGCAGACTACTAAGAAGGTCAAACTCATACATGAAAGAATGAAAGCATCCCAGAGTAGACAGAAATCTTATGCTGATCAGAGGAGAAGACCATTGGAGTTTGCACCTGGAGACCATGTCTTCTTGAGAATTACCCCGACTACTGGTGTGGGAAGGGCAATTCGCTCGAAGAAGTTGTCTCCTAAGTTCATTGGCCCCTATCAGATACTAAGAAGAATTGGACCAGTGGCTTATGAGATCGCCCTGCCTCCCCAATTGGCCAACTTCCACTCGATGTTTCACGTTTCGCAGTTAAGGAAGCATGTGCCTGACCCCTCTCATGTGCTTGAGGTGGAAGACTTGCAGATTAGAGGAGATCTTTCAGTAAAGGTTCAGTCTGTTGGTCTTGGCGATATCCAGACAAGACAACACCGAGGGAAATCCATTAGTCTAGTGCAGGTCATCTAGGACAAGAGAACGAGTGATTTCACCTGGGAATTAGAAGATGACGTGAGAAAGTCATATCCACACCTGTTCTCTGGTAAGTCTCAATTTTCGGGTCGAAAATTTTTTGTTGTTAGGGAGAATGTGAAGCCCATGCTCCTTACCAAACATAGAACACCAACTCTCCTTCTCTCCATTCTCCTCACACACTGATACTTCATCAGCCCCTTCTCATCCATAATTTTCCCTTCCTTTAGTCAAAATTTCCTTACTCTTGCATTCAGGTCCTGGAAGTGAAGCCTCTACTAGACCCTTTGTGGATTTTCAACCTTCGTTTCCCTCTTTAGAATGAGTCAAACCAAGTAAAGCTCTTCCTTATTCTCCATACAAAATTCACTTCCTGTTCCTGAGTTAATTAGGTCTAATTCTTCTTTTGCAAAATTGTGTTGCATTTACATAGGTTGGTTTGATGTTTTGTGCCCTCATTGTTGATGTAGTGTTTTGCCAAGTCAAAAATCAGAAAAAGGTAAGGGAAGCTAACCTTTCACTCAAATTTCGCATAAAAATTGTCAATTAGAGCTAGGATTGGATGATTGGGTGCTTGATTGATGAGTGGGAACAACTGTGTGTGGTGAATTGCAATTTTGGCATGAAGTGTGTGGTTTTGCATGTGAAAAACGATTGAAATTCTGATGGTTTCGCCCGGGCAAGCAGCTCTCGCTTGAGCGAAAATACTAAAAATTCACCCTTGTTGCTGTGTGAGGTCTCACCTAGGCGAGCTGGTTCCGCTTGAGCGAGAGTCACTCTCGTCTAAGCGAAACAACTTAGCTTGAGCGAGAATTCGCTCAAATTTGGGGTTCCTCTCTGTTTGGGGTCTCGCCCAAGCGAGAGTGACTCGCCTAAGCGAGACAGCTCTCTAGCTTAGGCGAGATCCTCTAGCTTGAGCGAGTTTCACTGTAGAATTTAGTTACTTCTCTGTTTTAGATTAAATGAAGCTATACTAAGTGAATTGATGTGATATATGTCTATTTTGTGCTCGAGTTTTTATGAATGATAGTATACGTGATGGAATTGTATGGATTTGGTTCATTAGAGAATGTAATTGAATTAGGATTTCAAGGGAAATTCTAGAAAGGAAGGTTTTAGTGAATGTAAGGACATGAGGACTCAGTTTGGTGGTATCTTGACGCTCCAAGAACCATTAAGACTCATATAGAGTATAATGGATTATGTCGGGTGGAGTAGTAGGAGCTCCTAGTCTATGGACCCGATCCGTCATAGATTCGAAAGGGACTTATCCTGGGAGTGGTTGGGTGATAACCCCTTGTGCCCAAAACTCTGCAGAGTTTGGGAACCATCACAGGTGCAAGCCACCAAGAGCTCCAATGTTTCTTACATAATCCAGATATTGAGTCTATAGTCACGAATATGTGTTGTGGTTGTGGTGGTTTGAATAATTCTGATAAATGTGATAAGCCTTGATTGATGTATAATTAATAAGTTGCATGATTTTCTCTAAATTAAGTTAGCTTACCCTTCCTGCATATGTTGTTTCTTTTTGTGTCTTTTCTCTTTTGCAATGATCGCCTACAATTGGTGTGAGCAGATAAAAGTGCAAGCGAAGACACACCCCTCCGGGATAGGAGTTGAGTGGTGACATGAGCGATCCAGCAGTAGTATTTGTTCTATGTTTTGCTTAGATGTTGGGTGTTTGGTAACCCTTTCTTAGTGTAGGCTATGGTGATAGACAATATATGTATAGTTATTTTTGGGATGACTGTATTGATACTCTATACCAGCCTATTCCTATCATCTGATTTGAATTATCATAATATAATGTTTTTCTAGATAGTGTAAAAACTATTAAAACGGGATGTTACACAACACATGTTGTCTTTAGTTTTTATTTTGTCTTAGGTAGAGTGTTTCCCAATCTCACTTACTCTCTTTAAGGCAAAACTTATGTGATTATGTGTGTGCTTCTATTTTATTTGTAGTTTATTTGGTGTAAGAAGTGATCAACGTCTTCAAAGATTTCAACTTAAAATTTTAATCTTTTATTATAAACTTTCTTATTTACTTTGTAAGTAATTTTATAATAAAAAAATGATTGAGTTTAAAAAAAAATCAAATTAAAAAAAAAGTTCGATTTACTAAAAAAATTGTCACATTAGAAAAAATTGATAAACTAATTATTTTATTTAAAAATTATTTAAAGGATAAAATTCAAAAATAAAAATGAACCTTACAAAGTAAATTATAAAATTAAATTAAATAATTCTTTTAACTTGTAAAATTTATTATCTATAATTAAAAATGTATTAAGTTTAAGAAACATTCAAATTTGAAAAATCGATAAAATTTAAAGAAAACATATTAAAGTAAAATGTTATTGTTTATTTTATTTTAAGTATATTTAAAAGAAAAGAAAATATTTATAATTTAAAATAAAAATATTTATTTTCAAATAAATATAATAATTAATTTTAAAGATAGATATCTTCTAACGACTTAAAACATTTTTCTTGGTTTTGTTGTTGAAAGGTATGCACGTGGTAACTTACTATTAATATGAGTGGGAATAATAAAGAGGGAAGAAGGAGTGATGGTAAACTTTTTGTCCTAAGTGGAGTTGCTCCTTTAATACATATAGTTTTATCAATTTGCACTTTAGTATGCTATATCTGGATATTTGCCATCGTGAATTTATAGTGGAGGACATAGAGAATATCGTATAATATAATATACATGGCTTAATTTAGAGTTTTATTATTTTCACACATAAATTTAGACATTCTGTAACATCCTATTTAATAGTTTTTACGCTACCAAATAAAACATCACATTATGATCAAACAAAGCAGATGGTAGAAACAGACTATTATAGAGTACTGATACAGTCATCCAAAATAACCATATAAGTTTCTATCGACATGTACAGTCTATACAAGGAAGAGTTAATTTATACATCTCAAGCTCCAAAGAACCTAACCCAAAAGCCACACTGGATTTCCAAGCTAAAGATCAGCTCATGTCCAGGAGAGGGGTGTCTTCATTTGGATTCTACTTTGCTCACACCAGAAGTGGGTGATCATTGGAAAGGAAAGACACACAAGGAAAATAACAAGGACAAGAAAGGGTAAGCTAACTGAAATAAGAGAAATCATGCAGTCCACATCATGAATATCATTCATAAAACATAACTCAATTATATAATTCTAGACTCGATATTTGGATTGTGTAAGTGACATTGGATCTCTTAGTGGCTTGCACCTGTGAAGGTTCCCAAACTCTATAGAGTTTGGGCACAAGGGGTTATCACCCAACCACTCCCAAAGTAAGTCCCCTTCGCGTCTAAGACTTGATCAAGTCCAAAGACTAGGATCTTCTACTACTCCTCACGACATAATCCATTATGCTCTATCTGAGCGTGAATGATTATTGGAGTTTCAGGATACCAACCAATACAGAGTCCTCACGTCCTTACACACACTAACATACTCATCTGAATTTCCCTTGAAATTCTATTTCAACCACAACTTCTCATAGCTCATATTCATCCAATTTCACCATACTTAATATTAGCAACAACATTCCACGCATGTAAGAGACTAATTGCACAAAATCAAATTTAAACATATAATGTCATCCCTTAAATAAGAACATCATACACCCTACTGTAATGATTCTCGCTCAAGCTAGAGGATCTAGCCCAAGCGAGAGGCCATCTCGCTTAGGCGAGTCAGTCTCGCCTAAGCGAGGCTCTAACAGTGGCAAAAATAAAAATTTGGGCGAACTCTCGCTCAGGCTAAGCTGATTCGCTTAGACGAGAGTGTCTGTCGCTCAAGCGACCTCAGCTCGTCTAGGCGAGGCTTCGCGCAGGAACAGGGGTGGGTTTTCTGGTGTTTTCGCTCAGGCGAGAGCTAGTCGCTTAGGCGAAAATACCATACTACTTTGTTGTTCCCACATGCAGAAACCCAGATTCATCACACAAATTTCAATCACACACTCAATCATATAGTTCAACATCAATTCAACACTTCAAACATGCAATCCAGACCAGAAGAACACATTTATGTACAAATTTAAAAGAGAATGGTTAGCTTCCCTTACCTCTTTAAAAGT
>Ga0214543_1009864_pt1 | contig 14562 bp, 14 predicted proteins | sample CNSS2metaG_FD_160094 | JGI IMG/M metagenome (GOLD analysis project Ga0214543, IMG submission 160094) | Root nodule microbial communities from cowpea collected in UCLA plant growth center, Los Angeles, California, USA - CNSS2 | ecosystem: Host-associated > Plants > Roots > Nodule | place: USA...
TTACCAAACTTACTCAATAAATCCAATAATCACAAATCCTAATTAAATCAATCTTTAAGCACAGAAAATTCAATTAAATCCCCAAATTTAAATATTAAATGAGGGCAAAAATTTGAACTCATCAATTGGCCATAGTATTAGACCTTGTTGAATTCTAGAACAGCCCTAGTTTCACCTTTCCTCACTTGCACACCTCTTGATTTGAGTCAAGCCACATCTTTCCATGCTTTCTTGTTGATCTCCATGTGGACACCCTTGATACTTGATAGCAACACATCATTTTTGAACTCCAAGTTGGTGAAAAACACCTTCACCAAGTCAGGATAAATTTTCCCTGAAAGTTCAAGGAAGGACTTCAACCTTTTATGCTTGAGTTGTTGAAATAGGCTCTCAAAGCCTTCAGCCTTCAGCCATGAAAACCTCAGCACCTTAGGAATGTTGATTTGCTTCATGTTTATCTCAATGAGGAACACTTAGATGTTATCCTCATGATCTTCGAACCATGCCTCCATTCTCCCATGATTTTCTTGGTTTGGAGACCTTGGGGTAGGAGGAGTGGAATGTTCATCATCAAATTGAGTGGCTCTTTGTTGACGACGAGGCATGATGAGTGTGGGTTTGATGAACCTGGTGTTTTTCCAGGAACTGATGCATTGCCTGAAGGTGGATGGCATCCGCCAAGCGACACTGAATAACTAACACCTTTAGTGGTTGGTTCTGTGTTGTGGTGAGGTGGGGTTTCTGAATTTAGAGTTTAATCTCTTTAGTTTAGATATTAATGTAAAAATGGTCCTAAGGGAACTATGGAAAGTTTACAGCATGGAACCATGTTTATATGTAAATGTTGAGTGAGTTGAGCATGTGTTAAATTGGAATAAAAGAGTATAATAGGGCTATTTGTATTTTGACATTGGCGGATTATAGTTCCTGTTTGGGGAATTTTCTTTTATGTGCATATTGTACCTTGGCTGGAAATCAATATGGCATGCTTACTTGGTAAAAGAATATGTGCAATTGAGGCTTGTTCAACATTTAAATGATGATATGATCTCTACTTGTGAATTCATTATGTATAGGATTGTGTTAGAGTGTGATTCAGTTATATTATTACGACTGGATGAGCATATGGGTGTTATGGACTGCATGCATGGTGATTGGGTTCTTTGGAACCTGTCTAAAGTGCCAAAAATCAGTTGTAGTGAGGCTACTAGTGTGGTGCCTGGCAGCATAAGGTGAGCCACCAGGCGATAGAAGGAACTAAGGAAGCCTTGGAATGTGTAGCGCCTGGTGGTGAGGAAGGTTCCACCAAGCGATAGCGGCCAGGACAGTGGTACTAAAATGCGTGGCGCTTGGCGGCGTGTGCTGGTCGCCAGGTGGTCTAGAACGATGTTTCACCTAATGACGCTAGAGTTGCGCTAGGCGATTCTGCGTGCAAAATAGTGTTGCGTTGGAGGATTTTACATAACTTTGGATGGATGCCTTGAGGAGATGACTTGCTAGGGGCCCATTTACGAGTTGTATGTTGTAATGGAAAGTTAAACATGTGACCATTTTAGGTTGCAGCTTGATGGTAATTGGAATTTCGGTGTGAGCGTGCTAGTTGTGGCTAGTACGTAGTGTTTCACTTGATTGCCCTTCACGATCGGAGCTGGTGAGGCTAGTTGTCTCGTGATAAATATAAATTGTGGTTCATATTGGGAAACTCCACTCGGTGTTGCGGATTATAGTCTGTAACTAGATAATTCCTACGTGCGATCTATAGGTGGTGGCTGGTAGATGGTGGAACCACGAGTTGGAGCTTGTGGCAACAAGAGTCATCTTAAGGATGTCATCAAAGTGTGTAGAATCGGGATGCACACAATAGTGGTTGCGATTTGTGTGTCATTGGATTATAGTCCTCAGAAGTTTTATGGGTTTAACTTGGTAATCACTGTAAGACCCAGGAAATTTATACAAATAATAAATAATAAAGTATAATTAAGGGTGGGTTGAGAATACCCTAAGGGAGTTCTTTGATAAACCCTAGACAAGGACTAATGGTAGCTCAAGAGGTTAGGAGTACTTGACTATTATGAGAGGACTTGGGTTCAAGTTTTGGGTATGCCATTAGTATGCTTATTTGATTCTATTTTATTTTACAAATATATTGTGAATGCGGGAGCATGGTTTAAGGTGGCATGTACGTAAGAATTGACGTGAATTATGTGATAGCTTGTTGGATGTGCATAGACTTGGTGGGTGGAAGGGTGCGAGTTCGAACCTTGGTTGGTATAAGTTATAATTTTTTTATGCTTAATGTTTTGCTAAAGAAGGAAAAGCTAGAAACTCTAGAAATCCTCTAAGAAAATATAGAGGCAGCTGTTGGAGAAGTAAAAACACTAGTTAATAGCCACAGACCTTTGCTATTAATTAAATTTCGTTTTGGTATTTTATTTATGCACTTTTGGGGTTGGAAATTGAGAGGGAGAAAAGAGTGAGTGAGAAAGCAAAGAGTCTAAGTGTGTGGCAGTAAGGGAAGGCAGAGAAAACGAAAATTTCAATTTAGGGAGAGAAAGGGGGTGCTGGAAAAGGAGCATTCGAGTGGGAGCAAGAGTTGAAGCTTTGGGGACGAGAAGAGATCATTGGGAGAGCACTAGGACCAAGGAAACCGGGTAAGGGGAGCTGCCCATGCTTGGTACTCGTGTTTTTTACTGTTCTGGAATGATTCAATGGCTTGACAGTTGAGTTCCTTTCATTTCACGTGAATTTTCGTAAATTATGGACATCTGCCCAGAAACCACTTGGCGGCTAAGAATGCTCCGCTAGGCGACACATCCATTTCTGAATAGATTTCTGGGTTCTGTGACGAACCGCCAGGCGACATGCACTAGAATTGCGTAATTTGTTGCGTTTTTTATGCTTCTGTCATATGTTTGGCCTCCTGAAATTATACGATATCAGTAATAGATTTTTGGCGTGATTGGATGATGATGTAATTATGGGTGGGGATGTGATAAAATTTGGGTCGTGTACAAATGCATGACTACTATGGATTATGTTTGATTTCTAATTGTAATGCACAGGAATCAGCAATATGTTATTGGGAACCTCAATTAAAAAAAAAGAAAAATGAATGAGCAGTGCATACTAAATATGTGAATGCACATGATTGAATTTGTGATGGAATATTGATTTGGGAACTTAGGGATATTAGAGTTCTTCCTGCGGGTGCGAGGAAAACTAGAGGTTTTCAAGTTCCTAATGCACCGCCCGGCGATATACACTATGCCGCCATGCGATACTGAGCTGCCAGTAGTGGGTTGGCGTGCTCAGTGGGAAACAAATTAAATTTATGGGTGTTGTGAATGACTGACAGTATGAAAATGAGGGTGATTGTATGATGTAAGAATTATAAAATGGGTTGTGTTGATCTTTGAACCATATTTAAGGGGTCATGAGAAAGCTTGAAATGAGTATCATAGTAGGATAGAATTGTATGGGTTCTTGTATGTCTATATTGTTGGTATGAGATTTGTGCCTAGTTGGAGTGTTTGTTATTTAACTGCTTAAAGTGACATATTAGTATTGAAGTAGAATGTGTGTGGATTGATGTTGAGTGTCCTTAATAAACTGTATGTTGGGATTTTGTGATATGAAAGTAGTGTTCCTGTGAAGAGGTGAGGTAATGGTATTATTGGAATACTGGTTGTTAGTGTCACATGCATAAGTAGGGGATTGATCCTTGTGTGCTTAAACTCCAAACATAAATATATGAGTACTTGCTTTGGTTGATGTTTGATGATTTGATGATTGTAGTATTGTAAATACTTGAAATTGGTGATCTGGATGTAAGACTGAATGATTGGATGTGTTTGGAAATCCCTAGAAGTGCCTAAACCAGTAGAAGATTGTTTTTACTAGTGTGGCGCCTAGCGGTAGGAGAAGCTCCGCCAAGCGATGAGCCACGAATAGGGGAATCACTGGGAGAGTGGCGCCCGGCGGCAGAGAGACATCGCCAGGCGATCTGGAGCCTGTTCGCCTAGCGGCGCTTGGGAAGCGTCAGGCGATAGCGCAGGGGCAGGGGTCCTTTGCAGATGGTTTTGCATGGACGATTGTGATGGCTTGGTCAAGGATATGTTGGATTAGTTACGAGTGGGCAGGTTCATAACGGAGATGTGAGATGCGTGATTGATACGGGCGGGAAGGTCCGTATCTATTGTACTCTTGTGTGAGGATACGAGCGGGGAGGTTCGTATGTTCCGTGCTCACACTTGAGGCTACTATGAGCAGGAAGGTTCATAGTAGGTGTTCACGCATGTTGGACTACGAGCGGGCAGGTTCTTAGAGTTGGACTACGGGCGGGGAGGTCCGTAGAGTTGGACCACGAGCGGGCAGGTTCGTGGGAGCATGATAATCCCTAAGGACCAAGGTAGGAAATGGATTTTTCTCATATAGGTTATGAGATTAGGGTGTAATGTTCTAAAGAAGTCAATAAATTAATAATTGGAATATATTGGGTGAGGCTTAATGTTTAGTATTTTATTAACTGTATATTTTTCTTTCTCAACTCACCCTTCTTGTTTGTGTGTTTGTGTTTGGCGATGATCACGTGACTTGTTACGTGGGAGCAGATGTGAATTCAGGTGAGAACGCTGATGCATAGTAACGGAGCGGGGCAAACGATGGGAGATTTTTCGTTATATTTTATTTTCATGCATTTTGTAACAAACTTTATGATGCTTTTCTCTATTATGAACATGTAGTAAAGATGGAGTAGTATGATCGGACTATCGCGAGAAAAGTTTTAAATTTTCCTGCGCTTGGGAACTTTATATAATGTTTGAATTCCAAAGGAAATTTATATGATATATGCTTTATCTAGTAATATCCATCTGGGGTGTTACAATCACGATTTGGGTTGAATTATACTGTTATTTATTTCTATTATCTTGAGCTCACCCTATCTATTTGTGTTTAGCGATGGTTGTGTAACTTGTTACACAGTAATAGATGGTGTTGAAGGTGAGGACGTGGATGTTTAGCGCCAAAGAGAGGGCTAGTGGGGATTTTACTAAAGACTTGGTTTTTTTTTCTTTGTATTGCTTTTAGTATTTTGGAACTTGAATTATTATGGTTTGGAACATGGTTTTGGTAATACTGTAAGAGCCAAACATTTTGTATTATTGGCACGATAAATAAAAATTTAAATTCCCATGTTTTGGGAAAATGTTTATTAAATGCTAATTAATTAATAATATTCTATCTTTATTTATTTAAATTAGTAATATCCGGTTAGGATGTTACATTTTGCAAGTAGGGGTTTTGATGGGATAAGCTCCTCCAAGCTATATGATTCAAGCCAAGGGGAGACTTTCATATGGGTGGTGGTTTGCGAAAGGTTAATGGTGGTGGAAATATGGTGTGCATATGTTGGTTTTAATGTGATGAGATGATGACTCCTCTTCCAAGCCATATGATTCAAGCAAGGGGAAAGGCTATGATGGTGTTTGGTGTGCTCTCAAGAGAGGTTAGGCCAACTCTTAAGAGATGATGGCTAGAGGAAACCTAGAGGGGTACTCTAGCCTTGGTGATCTAAGTTGAGTAGTATGACACAAATTTGGCAACATAAAATACTAAATTCAAAGGTAGTTTTTACATAGGGGACACCTCTATTTATAAGCTTAGGTAACCCTAAAGGTGTCTCACAAAAAGGAGAAGCAAAACCCTAATTCTACAAACTTGGAGACCAATGCTAAAATCCTTTCCATTAGGAAGAGGACACATGGCCACTAATCCTTTCCACTTGGAGCATTATGTGTGGCCACTAATACTTTCTATTAGGAGCATGCCAATGGCAAGAGCATGTGTCTTTCAAAAGAGAATAACTAGAGACCACTTTAGCCGAGGGCCCACAAGCTTCTAGAAGATTTATGCTCCAAGCTAGGTTTTTACCCTAAATCCAAGTGTCTCCTTAGGGCCCATCTGCTCTAGGCCTTACACTACAACCTGAGGCCCAAATATAAGGCCCAAAATAAATCTTAGACTATTTGGCACATTATTGAAGATCCAAAAGAAAACCTTGTACTACTAGCTCCAAAATACACATAATCTACTAAGAACTCACTAATGGGCCATGATGATAAGAGCTTGGGCCCACCTTCTATAGACGAAGTCCATTCTTCTTGTATTTGCTTGGTCATGGCTAGGGGGTATGCCATCATCCCCTCCCTCTTACAAAGGATTTATACTTAAATCTTCATGTTTCTTCATGACAAAATACTTTTCTTATTATTGGTCAACTTGTGTGTCATTCTTCCCAGATCAAAGATCCATCATTACAAACTCGTCATCACACCTTATTCTTACATTGTCCAGTGGTTTTTGTGCCACATTGCATAATACATAACATGCATACGAAAAAGAAGACCAAGGATGATTGTGACTACGAGACATTCTCTACTTCAACCACCAACTCTTCAACAAATCCCTTCTTATGCGATCAAGGTGAAGACAAAAATGGAGATTAGGGCTAAAGGCAAATATCCATTTAAAGAAAACCAATGCACACGTAACAAAAAAAATGCCACTGTATAATTATGGGTATGAAAATTAACAAATTTGGGTACTAAATTGACACAAGCTTAAAAGTGGGTACCATTTTGAAACATTCCCACGAAAGTGGGTATGTTGTGACTAATTAAGCCTATATATAAAGATGATTCTTTCATAATTCCAATTTTACCCTTTACTATATAATTATTTATTAAATTTTTAAAAATTAACACTTACTTTTACATATTTTCTATAAAACTATTTATCTTCTCTCCTTTTTTTTCTTATTCATCACCAGTTATTTCTCATCTTCTTTCCATTGGTTTCACTTTATTTTTAATAAATATAAAATTATTTTGTATATTAACTTAATAACATTACAATATCATCACCCACTATTATAATATTATGCATATTTAAAAAATGCATACACACATGTTGCTAGTGAGATAGTGTGTGTGTGTTTACGCCAATATAGTATAAATACAATAATAAAAACGGAAATAGAAATCAAAAGAAAAAAGAAATAAATATATACCTTCTTTTAATTATAAAAAAATCAGAAGTGAATAAAAGCATAAATAAATAAAAAAATACAAAAACAAATAAAAAGCAAAGATAATAATAAAAAAAATTAAAAACAACAAGAATTAAAAAAAATTGTGAGAACACTATAAAATGGACAAAACAATATGAAAACAACACCAATTTGATCATTCACTGTGGTAGGTGAAATAAAAGCATATTAAATATATGATCCATATTAAATTATATTCAATTTTAAATATATTTTTTAAAATAAAATGAAGATATAGAGATTTAAAAATAAATTGAAAATTAAATTAAGATATTATCCATGCATATCTCAAAATAAATTAACATAAAAAAGAAATAACAGTAACAAGAAACGATGATAACAAGAAAAACTATAATAATATTTTAACTAATTTCATAAAATACATGTAAGGCCCATTTATTTTCTACTTAAATCCTTAAGGGCTGCCCCAAAGTTGGTTGGGCATAGGGCTGGCCCAAAAAGGAAACAAGACCCTAAGTCTGCCCTAGTCTAATCCATTCACTTCATTCCACAGAAAACGCAGTCGTTAAGTCCCTAACTTCTTCCCCAGAGCTCTGCTAGGGTTTAACCCCATTCTCGGTCTAGTGAGCTTAGTTCATCTTCTTGATTTGTGTAAGTACTCTACGACTCATACATCCCTTTTCCGTTCATTGTTCACTTTTCTAGCAAGGGTTTCATTGTGAGCTTATGTTAAGACTCGTTCCGCTTTTCTGTTCCAGCTCGCTCATCCATTCCTGGAACTGTTGTGTCCTGCTGTTGGAGTTGAACCCTTTTTCTAGCTAGTTCCAGGTAAGGGAAGCTAGGATTCATGTTTTAATTCACTTTTTGCATGCTTTTGGTTCTGATTCATGTTTCTGGTGATAATGTATTTCTTATGATACTGTGAAAATGCATTGGGTGTTGTTATGAATGAGTTCCTGGTTGAACACGCGTGGAACAGTGGGAGAGAACTGATATTCTCGCCCAAGCGAGCTCGTCTCGCCTAGGCGAGAATAGCAGGAACTCGCCCAGTTTTCTGCTCGAGCGCTCACCCAGGCGAGGGGCTGTGTTTTTGAGCGACGAACTGTCTCACCTAGGCGAGACAGCCTCGCCTAAGCGAGAGCTCGCGAAATCCTCCAGGGCCATTGTTGCAGTCTCGCCTAAGTGAGAGTCTGCAGCTTGAGCGAGAGCACTCCTCTAGCCTGAGCGAGGGCTCCCAGCTTAAGCGAGACCTAGTTTGGGTTCTTGTTGTGCTTCGTTTCATGAATATTGTTGGTTGTTTGATTGGTTGGTTCACTGATTTATTATATAAAAGGGATGGATATGCATGCACTATGTATGTTATGGGTAGGAACTAATGAATTGGTAATGAGCTTGGCATGAGATATGATTGATGGTTGGTCATTATACTAAATGACATGTTAATGGTATGCATAGGAACTTCATGATTGGTTGATAATGTATGAGTAAGGTTTGTGTAGGACGTAATCCCATGACCCTTGTAGCGGGGGCTCGTGGTGGTGCCTCATCATATGGACATAATTATGTGGGCCCTTCTAGGGGGGATTCCACGGTGGTGCCTCAGATATTGGACCTAATTCCATGAACCTCAAGGTGAGAGTTCATGGTGGTGCCTCAAGATCAGGACGTAATTCCACGAGGGTAACGTGGTAGTGCCTCAAGGTCAGGACGTAATTCCACGAAGGCCACGTGGTGGTGCCTCATGTAAAGGTGTAATTCTGTGAAGACCTCATGGTGATGCCTCATAGTTAGGACATAATTCCACTGTCTCGTGGTGGTGCCTCATTATGCGTATCCGGAAAGTCTAGTCTTGAAGTTTTGAATGATTTGGTATATCGCCCATTATTTATGCTTGAATATGTAATTGTATGTTGAGTGTATGATATGAGGACTTTTTCACTAGCTTACCCTTTGCTTGTTTGTATGATTGTGTGTGGTTTCCTCCTTTGCGATGATCATCAATCTTATTGATGTGAGCAGATGTGAGAACCCCTGGCAGTGGTAACGATAATAGAGATGTCGTTATGGATGGCAATTCGGGGCGGGCCAAGCGGGCTGGCCCGCAGGAAAAAACGCAGGGTGGGTTAAAATATTGAACCTGTTGACCCTTAGTGGCCCGATAGCCCGTTAATAATTTAAAATAAATAGTGAATGAGCAATTAGGGATGGTTGGCGTAGTACTTAGGTTAGGTCATGTGTGTGAGTGCTCACAAAAAAATCATGTTCTTTCTCTTCCCTTCGCGGAACACACAACGAAAGACCTAGTGCCTCCCTGAAATAGAAACAGTCAGTGGCGCCTTCTCAACTCCTTCACTCTCCAAACACCCAACGGTGCTTCCTCCACCAGTCGAAGGCAACAATGCATCCTCCACCCGTTGAAACCAGCAGCGGCTCCTCCATTGTCTAAGCCAACGACGCCTCCTTCACCATCGAAGCCCACGACGTGTCCTCCACCGTCGAAGCCAGCAGCCCTTCCTCCTCCAACCCTCGAACAAAGGCAGCGATCCCTTTTCAAGGTATGTATATGACTCCTCTTCTACAACCTAGTCCTTGTTTTGTGCTATTGAATTTAATGTTGATCAAATGGACGACGGATAGTGAATTAATTATGTATTATGCCAGAATTTGTTGTGGTACCGATTGAATTTTATGAATCAAAACATGATTTGATTGAGATTCTCAATTAATAAAAGTGGGGTGTTTAATCTGCTGTTGTGCTATATTACTACTAAATGTTGGAGCTTTTTTTGTGTGATTGTGTGTCCTCCTTTGGTACATTATGGTGTTTTAGCTTTCCACATTCTGGAGTTTTTTCTCTCCTCTGTGATAAATATTTAATTACTATTGTTTTTATCCTTTTTAGTTTTAAAGTTTTACATAATTTAATATTACACCTTTGAATGTTCTCGTGCATTTATTTTTCATTTTATGTTATATGTTATACTTATTGTAAGACCCATGAAAATTAATTAATTAAATAATTAATTAATTAATAAATGCGGGTAGAAAGAGCCTTTATGACATTAATTATTGTTTGATGTGATGTGGAAAAGTACTAGCTTAATTGGTTGAGAGTACTTTAATTGTGTGAGAGGACTTGGGTTTGAGTCCTATGTATGCCAATTATGTGTTGTGTTTTATTATTAATTTTTAATAATATGTATTTTTTTAAGTGTAGTTTTGGAGGGAATATGAGAGGGCAAAAGAAAACCTAGAAGGGGAAGCTAAGAGGGGGCTGAAAATCATTCTATAATAATAATTAAATGAGACTTAAACATACCATAAAGCCTAAATTCGTTTTAGCCCTTTAACCCAATCGTAAGAAACATATAAAAGGCAAATTTAAGGTGGAAAGGAGGGTTTCTGAAATTCTTTTCGTTTTGGCTTGGGAGGAGAGCGAAAATTGAAGAGTGAGAGGCTGAATTGGGTGTGTAAGGACTAAGTTGGGAGAGAGAGGTGGAAGCAAAGAATTTGGTGAACCAAGGAATCCCTATTCCCTTCTCAATTTCAATCAAGAATTCAGGTTAGGGGAGTTGTCTTTGTGCGTGTAAATTAACTGATGTGTGTGTTATGATTATGGATTATTGCCCTTCTCAAATGAATTCTGAATGATGTAAATTTTGTATCCTATGTACTGTAATTGTGAATTGGTTGGCTTGACATTTGGGTGCAAAGCCTTTTATGCTTATATTGGGTATAATGAGGGTTTTGGTATGGAATTGGGTAGGGATGACTCAATCTCGAGTTGGGGTAATATGAATGGATGAAATAACATGTTTGATGTTTGCTAGCCATTGTTTTATGTCGGGCAATGATCGACTGCTGTTTTGGTATGTTTTGTTGTGCGAATTGGGCAAGATTGGGTGAATTGAATGCGTGATCAGAGTTGGAACCCTGCAAGTCTCGCCCAAGCGAGTCCATTTCGCCTAAGCGAGAGTTGTAGAGTCTCATTTTTTGTTCTGGTACGTGTATCTCGCCTAGGCGACTCTGGACGGGGTTGAGCGACTTGGGTCTCTCGCTCAGGCGAGAGACACTCGCCCAAGCGAGGTCGCGAGGAAACTTGGATGTTCTGAGCGTGACTTCTCGCCCCGGTGAGAGGTTTTGGGGTTCTAAGCGACAGGTATGTTTGCTTAGGCAAGAATGGCTCGCCTAAGCGAGGTCTCGATGAGAGTTGACGGTTGTTTGATTGCATCCTCGTTTAGGCGAGGTGTGTGTTGTTTTTTAGCGATGGTATGGCTCGCCCAAGCGAGATAAAGTGGGGAAACCACTGTTTTAAGCTCGCTCAGGCGAGGTGAACTAGCCTAAGAGAGAGTGAGGGTTAGCTTGGGCGAGGGTCTCTGGTTTAAGCGAGTTTATGTGAATTGCCATGTGTTTGTGTACTATTTGGATTGTTTGCTTGTTATTTCCTAAAGGATAGGAAGTATATGCTTGTGTGTGTGATGTTTGGGCTTGAAGGACTAAGTCCAATAGGGGTTTGGGATGTGCTTGAATGGTTGAACGCATGATGGGCATGGAACTGGTTGAGTTCCCGTCGGCTACTATTGGGCGAGGAGTCCTTGGTATGGTGATTACATGTGTTGGACGCACGATGGGCAAGGAACTGCGATGTTCCTGTCGGCTACTATTGGGCGAGGAGTCCATAGTATGGTGATTACGTGCGTGCTAGGGTCCAAGTCGAGAAGGCTTGGATGATTTACTACAGACGAGGAGTCTGTAGGGCAGGACTATGAGCGGGATAGGCTCATAGGGTTGGACCATGAATGAGTTAGTTTTGTGGGAGCACAGTGAAGTCCCAAGACCTAATTCATGTATATGACTCATGAAGGACTATGAGGTCATGGTTGGGTAATTTGAAAATCATGAAATTTTAGTTATGTTATTTTGGGATGGGTGACATATTTATTTCATGTATCTGTTTATATATTATGCATAGCTCACCTTTTTGTGTGTGTGTGGCGATGATTGGATAACTCGTTATCCGAGAGCAGATGATTTGACAGGTGGGTCAGGAGATGCATAGACTCGGAGTGAGGGATAGCGGGGGATTTTGTTTATATGTTATTATTTTGATTTTGAGATAAATATGTAATCCTTTGGGAGCCATGTGAATATTATTTTAGTTTTATAAATTATGGACTCCTGTTTTTATTACATGTATATCAAAGTTTTAAATTTCACGTGTGTTTGGGAAATAGTTTTATATTAAATGAGGTATTTATTTTTATTTCTGATTGTATTTATTAAATATTAGTAATATTCCTTAGGGATGTTACACTTATCAAATGTCATGTATAGTACACTGTGATTAATAATTAATTGTCATGGTGATAGCATAAATGAATTATAATTGAAATAATAGAATGAAAAAAAAAGTAAGCAAAAGAAACTAGAATAATAACCATTGGAAAATAGAAAAAGTTACAACAGACATGCACTGTAATAATTGGTTCATAGAAAGTTAAAACTTTTAAGTTATGGTTGAGTGTATTATATATTATGTTATCTTATGGCTGAGTGCATTATATTTATGATTTTGTCAAATTGTTTGGAGAAGTTAGAATGGACAAGGATGAAATTAGTATTACCCCTTTGTGAAAATGAGGTTGTTCAAGAGCAAACTGAAAAAAATTCTGAAAAACAATTTGAAACTATTGAAACTGATAAAAAGAAAAAGATTGGGACATCTGAGTGTTGGAAGTATTTCACCAAGATTGAGGTTGACAAGGATGGAAAAGAAAGGGCAAAGTGCATTGGTTGCAACAAAATATTTTTGTGTGGTGGAAGAAAATATGGTACGTCTCATTTGAATCGTCATGCTGTGAAATGTGATAAATATAAAACTGAGGACATTGGGCAAATGATGTTAGACATTAATGGGAAATTGAAGGCGAAAAAAATAGATCAAGGAGTGCACCATCAATTATTGTGTGAAGCAATTGTGGAACACAATTTGCCTTATAATTTTGTTTAGTATTCTAGAATTAGGAAATGGATAAGCTACTTGTGTTTGGATGCAGTTATGGTTTCTAGAAACACAATTAAGGCTAATATTGGAAAACTGTACATGAAAGAAAAGATTATACTTAAGGATTTGCTTCTTTCCATTCCTAATAGAATTTGCTTAACTTCTGATTTGTGGACTTCAATTAATATTGAGGGTTTCATATCTTTGACGGCCCATTATGTTGATGGGAGTTGGATGTTAAAAAGCAAGATTTTGAACTTTTGTCACATGCCTCCTCCTCACACAGGTTTTGAGTTGTCCAAAAAGATTTATGAACTTTTACAAGAATGGGGATTAGAGAAAAAAATATTTTCAATCACTTTGGACAATGCTTCGGCTAATGATGTGCTCCAAAATAGCTTAAAAAGTTAACTTATGCTACCAAATGGTTTGATATGTGGGGGAAAATTCTTTCATGTTCGTTGTTGTGCACATATTCTGAATTTAATAGTTCAAGAAGGATTAAAGGTGCTTGGCAATGCTCTAGATCAAATCAGAACTAGCATAAAATATGTTAAGGGCTTAGAGGCTAGAATGATAAAATTCAAACAATGTTGTGAGAGGTTTACTGATATTGATACATCACGTGGGTTGTGTCTTGATGTCCCCACACCTTGGAACAGTACATACTTGATGCTCAAAAGTGTTCTTAAATATAGACAGGTTTTTCTAAACTTGCACTTGATTGATGAATCTTACAAATTTTGCCCCTTGGAGGAAGAGTGGGAGAGGGCTGAAATAATTTGTAGGTTCTTAATGCCCTTTTATGATATCACTTGCTTAATTTCTGCCACAAGCTACCCTACCTCTAATTTGTATTTTCTACAAGTTTGGAATATTCAAAGGATGTTGATGGAAAATGTAGATGATGAAGATGGAGTAATTAAGAATATGGCAGAATTGATGATGCTCAAATTTCAAAAATATTGGGATGAATATAGCATTGTGCTTGCTTTTGGGGCAATTTTAGACCCAAGAATGAAATTGGAAACATTATCCTTTTGTTTTAAAAAGATTGACCCACTTACTTGGGAGTCAAAAGTGGAAAAAATCAAGGGAAATTTGTACAACCTATTTGCTGAAATAATACTAATGGTTTGACAACATCATCAAATGTTCAAAAGCGCAAACATGCACAATCCTCATCCTCATCCTCACACATTGATACCCTTTTTGATGTAAGTTGTTTGAATAATTCTTTTTAGTTCACTTAATTTTATTTTTGTTGCAATTGTTCATTATGTTATGCATTTGACTAATTTCAAATATTATGATAGGACTTGAAAGAGTGTAAACAACAAGTAACTAATAAACCTGGAAGGACACAACTTGACATATATTTGGATGAACCCACTTTAGAATTTGACTTTTTGGAGCAAATGGATGTCTTACAATGGTGGAAAAATAATAGTCTAAGATTTTCTGATCTATCTTTAATGGCTAGAGATGT
>Ga0214543_1009868_pt1 | contig 14554 bp, 7 predicted proteins | sample CNSS2metaG_FD_160094 | JGI IMG/M metagenome (GOLD analysis project Ga0214543, IMG submission 160094) | Root nodule microbial communities from cowpea collected in UCLA plant growth center, Los Angeles, California, USA - CNSS2 | ecosystem: Host-associated > Plants > Roots > Nodule | place: USA...
TATATATATATATATATATATTTTTAAGTTATTACAGAGACAATTTTTTTTTTACTTTTCTTCATCTTAAATATAAATTTTATGTTTAATACTATAATTAGTGTTAATTTAATAAGTTTCCAAAGATATTTTTTAAAATAAATGATCTACAAATAAGGATATTGAATTTCCTAAAAACAACTTTTATCTTTAAAAATGTTTGATTTAATTTACAATATTATATTTTTCAAAACATCAAATTTGTAGGAATATTATCAAAATGTTTTCTAAAATATTTCAAATACATTTGATTATATTTTAATTTTAAAAAAGAATTATAATTTTAAAAGAATGAAAACAAAAGTTAGGCGATATAATTATTAAAATTAACATTTCACATATTTATAAAAATAAAATTATAATTAGGGATGACAAATATATCCGTGACTGTGGTATCCATAAATAAATTCTGAATGGACAATTTGTATCTGCGAGTATTTGTTACTCGTGGATAGCATGTAGCAGGTATTTTAATACCCATCTATAAATGGATCGAGTGCAAGTATCGTACTATCTGTACCCGTGGATACATGTTATCTGTAAAAACTTAAAAATAAAGTTTAATTCATGTTTTATTAAGTTAAATTTAATTAAAATTAAAATTTTATCTATATTTTATTAGATTAAATTTAAGTTTAATTAAAATTTAATTTATATTTTATTTTATTTTATTTTGTAATGTTATTTAAATTTTAGTTTTAAAATTCATGATTTTTTTTTTTAAATATTTACGAGATCCATCGATGCCCACATATTTTAAAATATCTACATATATTTTCTAAATAGGTACCCGAAGGGTAAATAGACAGGTAGCGGGTGGACATTATCCATGTCCGATCCGACCCATTGTCATCTATAATTATAACATAGAAAACAATATTTAACATAACATGGTAAGAATGGAAACAACAACATAAGAAACATATGGTAAGAATGGAAACAACAACGTAGAAAACATGTAAGAAACATATTCTCAGGATCAAACTTGCAAGAAAAAAATTTTAGTATTGAAATGACCGTAATTCTAGTTTTATATGCACTACTTGTCCATAATTTTAATTTTAATTTCAATTAATATTTTTTTAAAACTCAATTTCTAAAATTTCTCAACTAATTAAAGTATTTCATAATTGGTATTAAACATAAAAACTACATAAGTATGTTTAAGGTATTACATCATTCCTCAATAATGTACATAAGAAAGTTAAAAAAAAAACATAATGCTTAAGCAAAAGAAAGAGAAACTTAATGTAATATAATAAAAATCAACATAAATAGCTTCAATTTATATACATTCATTTAGAACTATCTGATTATTAATTCCTCTCACCTCCACTATTCTCTGTTCAAGTATAATATACAATCATTGCAAGTGGATAAAACCATAACAGACACAAAAGATAAGGATAAACTAGAGTTATTTAAAATTATACTAATAGTTATACATTGTGACCATAATAAAATAACATGCATATAATTATACTCACACATCAAATTCATAGTACAAATCAAGAAATATTACAATATTATGAAGGCACTTACAATATTTTTATAGGACTTAGTGTATTGATTAGAATCTGAGACCTTGCACCTGTTATACTCACCCCCGCCCCCTTCAAAGCTTATTGTCATTTCATGGTCACGTCTTATACCAAAAAGTAAATTAGGTAAATCACCTATAGGTAGATTTAACCTTCAATGTCAAACTAGTTCATTCAAATACTTAGTAGAGTCAGGATAGTCTCACTATGGATCTTTGACATCAATACACTCCACACAACATCCAAATAGTAACATTTCCACCTTAAAAATCACTACCATTTCCTTCCATATCATTCAAGTCAAACTAGAGTAAAAATTCAACTACTTCAAAATGCATACAACATTCATACATAGTTCATACATCACATTCTCATATAATATTAATTATCACATGTCATACATATGTATTTTACTTCAATCGAAACTCATTACATATCATTTAATTCAATTGAAATATTAATAATGCATCATTTATTTGCAATAGCATAATATTCACTTATAATATTTCTATTAAGTACAATGGAAAAAATAATTATACTCTAATCATGAACCTTAAATCAAAGATCCTAACTGTCAAACTGAATAATCATATTTCAAAAACTAGTCAAAATTTAAGTTTGATCAACGACTAACGAATCAAGAATCAAAGTTTTACCAAAACAACCCAAAACCCAAAGTAGGGTGGCACCTAGCGCCCAACACATGGTGCCGAGCACCAAATCTCTTGGTGCTCACTATGAAGTGAGCACCTAGAGCGACCAGGGGATCGCTTGACACCACCAGAGCTCACTAACGTTAGTTCTGCGAGTGGTGCCCAACAACTTTGTGGTATAATTCAACGATCAGAGTTTAACTCCGAAATTAACTTGAACAGGTTGTCAAAATTGACTATTTGTGCAACTTTAGTCCCTTCTTAGTTTAAAATACCTTATTTTAGTTGAAAATAATCATCATATAAATCAAATTAGGCAATAGCCAAATCAATTAAGGTCCACAAACAACAATACTAAGACAATCCAAAATTCATAGTCCAAGTAATAAAATCTCAATTTAATCATTTAAAATCTAATAACTCAACCATTATATCACACATTAACATACTACACATATTTTCATTCAATTCAACCCAATCACATAGTTTCATTCTCTATACAACAAATTATAACATTCTAGAATCACACATTGATCACAACTCATCTTATAACAATATATTTAAATTTGAAACTAGTTTCCCCACTACAAAAAATCGTGTTAAATACGACGGTTATTTTGTGCATAAAACGACACTTATGACCGTCATATTTTGCACTTGTGGCAGGTCTGCATACCGCCACAAATTCTGCCGTCACAATGTATAATATGGCAGTCTGACGCGAACCGCCGCAACACACACCATTTAATGCACTGCATAAAGTGGCATTTAGAAATTGTATATAATGACAGTTAAACTGTCATAATTTTTTTATTTAAAGACAATTCTCGTGCAAATAACAACACCGAACAATGTCATTATTTACACTATTTTGTCATATTTCTCATAAATGCTCTCTAGAGTTGTGTCTCTCATAAAATGACTTAACTATAACAACAAAACTCCAAATTAGAATCTATGCACATCATTATGATTATAGATCAAGAGATATTCACTTTAAGCATAGTTGAGCCACATGCATTGAGAAATTCCTTACAACTCAAAAACCTATAACAATCATAAAAATGGTAAAAGGTAAACTTAGTATGTTCTTCACACAATTTTAGATCTTAAAAAGGGTAAAGAATGAGGCTAAAAGTATAGAGAGAAGGTAGAGAAAAGTTAAGAAAGATAATAACTTTTATAAAATGAATTTCGATTAATATAAAACTTATTTATAGCTTTACCTTTTTATTATTAAAATATTATAATTTATAGTGTCATCTTTTAAAATTTACTATTACTTTTAAACTATTTTCTAGGTTCTCACACTTTTAACCATCATTTTAATATTTAATTAAACAAAATTATACAGTTTTTTTTTCAAATAAATTTTTTTCTCATACCATTTAATATTAGATGATATCATCAAACCCACTATTTTTGCATAAATTTATACATATAACTTACCCATTCAACACATTCCAATTTCATTTTCAATTTCCAAAATGAAAAAAAGAAAATGTAATATTGCAGCTTCCATATCTTAAAGAATGAAAGTAAAAACAATGGGTGATCTCCATAAAATAAAAAAGATATTGTATGTTGATATATGGGTTGATAATAGGTTCATATATAACTTGATTATTTCCAGGTCACAACCGTAAGGCCCACTTATATTCTCTGCCCTAATGTTTAAGTGTTGCCCCAATCTAATGGGTCTAAGGGTTAGCCCATAGGGTGTCCAAAGCCCATAAGACAGACAAACCCTCTCATTCTGTCCTCACTTGGAAAAAAACAGTACTCACTCCTCTCCCTTTTCCCTAAAACAGAGCTTTACTAGGGTTTGATTCCCTCTTGTTCACACTAGCTCAAAAGCTCACCTCGTGTCACGTAAGTTGGTCCTTAAACTGTACTCCCTCCTTTCTAAGTTTGTTTTCGTGGTTTTGTTAGGGTTCATAGTAGTAATCCTGTTATTCTTTTTGTGTCGTTGTTCCAATTCCTAAACCTGCTCCTGAAGCTGCTGGGTTCATTGGCTTAAGGGTCACAATCTGTTATTAGCCTCTTTTCAGGTAAGGGAAGCTAGGGCTTGCTTGTTTACTTCGGTTCTTGCTTATTTTGCCATTGTTTTCACGATTGTATGGTTGATGTGCTATTGTTAATGTTTGGATGGCTTTGTATTGTTGTTTGGGTATGAATGTATGGTTGTTGTAGGGAGAACAGTGATGAGATCTGACATTTTCGCCCAAGCGAGCCTGTCTCGCCTAGGCGAGACTAGCAGAAACATGCCCAGGTTCATACTCGAGCTCTCGCTTAGGCGGAGAGCTCTCGTTTTGAGCGAGGTACTATCTCGCTCAGGCGAGAGGGGCTCGCCTAAGCGAGAACGTGTGGGAGCTTGAGGCACGTCGTTGTAGTTGTAGCCCAAGCAAGGAACCTCACCTTTGGGCGATGGGTGGCCTCGCTCAAGCGAGAACTCGAGAGTCTTTTAGGGTTCTCTGTTGACAGTCTCGCCTAAGTGAGGACCTGTAGCTTGAGCGAAAGACCTCTTTCGCCTGAGCGAGGGTCCCTGGCTTGAGCGAGACTGGTGCGGGAATTGCTCCATGGTTGTTCTTTTTCATGCTTTTGGTTGTTAATTGTAAGTTTGTTTTGGATTACCCTATTTAAAGTATGGAGTATATGAATATGCATGTAAGATCTGATTGTATGGGCTGGAATGGTGAGTTTGGCATGAGTTTGACATGAAATATGTATAGGATGATTGGTTATAAAGAGTGACATGGAATTGGTATGAATGATGAGGTAAATTGATTCATGGAACATGTTGTAGGTATGGTTAGGACATAATTCTAGATAGTTTCGTGGTGGTGCCTCATTGGTTAGGGCGTAATCCCATGAATTTCTAGGTGAGATCTCATGGTGGTGCCTTAGTTGGTCAGGACGTAATTCCATAACCCCTGTTAGTGGAAGTTCATGGTGGTGCCTCATTTATATAATTTAGTAAGGATTCAAGATAAGGATTGCATCTTGACGCTCTAAAGAGTCAGTTAGTCTCACATAGAGCGTACTGACTCTAGTGGTGAGAGTAGTAAGAGGCCTGAAACATTTTAAGGGTTAACCTTGTGTGTGGAAAATGAAACAATATAACAATTAGCTCGTGTGGGACGTTACAACAACGTTCAAAAATGTCATGGAAAAACAACAATAACAACAACAAATTTAAGTTGATTCTTTTACCAATCCCTTATCAAAATCAAAAGAAAAAAAATTAAAGTATATGTAATTAAAGTATAAGTTAATTCTTTCGTCAATCTCTAAGACGATGGAATTTGGACACTCCAAAATTTTTACTTTTATTTGATACGGACTTTTGCCTTTTTTTTTTCTTTTTTAACAAAAATAGAAGTATCTTTTTTATAACCATTTTATCTTTATATAAGAGTTGTCACATGATGTGAAACCAAGTTTATCCTTACCCATAAGATGTAATAGGAGAGAGAATCTGAATTAGATTCCATCAATGAATAGTTCTGCGGGAAAAGCTGCAACAGTGGAAGTAGAAATAGAGTAATTGGTTGAGAATGTTAGCAGTTTTTGGGATGCTACGACGATAACAAATAACCAAGTTCTCTCTCATGCGTTGGAATTTGGATTTATTAAAAAAGAACAAGATGAAAAGAAAAGGTGGATACACGCGAGCCATTGCACATTCCTATGTAGCCACCTCATATCTACGTGGACTCTTCAACGTTACAAACGTTCCACGTTTCCTGCTCTTTAATGCTTCTAACAGCTTAATTTACAAACTTTTATGACATGGTCAATTGTGGTTACGAAGTTTTTTCTTTAACATGTAAACTAATTTAGTTTCTGTTCAAAGTCCAATTTTATAGTAATATTTTTTGTCTGTTTGATTGTTACTTTCACAATTCCAAATAAATATTAATGTTATGATATAGGGATGAAAGGATGAAATAATTATCCTCATAGTACTTGGTTTAATAATTAATGTTTTATTAAAACTAATAATATAATTTAAAAAAACAGAAATATATATTTGTGACACACGAATATAATAAGTGCATATAAAGATAATAAGATCGATACATTTTATAAAATATATAAAATTATTTATATTATTTGTTGTCAAAATAAAAAATTATAAGTTATTTTTATCATAAAAATATTATTATTTTATAAATTAAATACTTGATTGATAAGTACTGGTAAAATATCACATGATTTAAATCGAAATATTGGTGCATTATAGTATTTAATAACATCATATAAATAGTTTTATCTTTTTTATATTTGTATCAAAGATAATACGAGTTTGTTTAAAAAAATGGTTTATAAAATGTTTAATTACTCTTTTAGTCCTTATTTTTGTTCAAAAGTGTCAAATTGGTTATCAAATTTTTTAAATTTCAATTTAGTCCAATTTTTAAAATAGATGGAATTTGGTCTTTTTAGTTAACTTTATTGAAACGAATAAATAATTTTTTATCAAAATTGACACTATGATTATGTTAGTTACATCAATAAAGCAAATAATCATTATTAACAACTACAATTTTGATAAAAAATCTTTGATCCGTTTCAAGAAATTTAACAAAAATACCATATTACATCAATTTTCCAAAAATTAGGACCAAATTGACATTTTAAAAAACTGGATGACCAATTTAACACTTTTGGACAAAATCAGTAATCAAAAGATAATTAACTTATAAGCTTTTAAATTGATAATTAACTTATTAAGTTAGAAGTTTCCGTGGATTTGTTTTAAAAAATAATTTATAAAACTAACTGATAGTGGATAAGCTTTTAACTTGTAAGCTTTATTACTTAATAGGGAGGTGGTTTTTTTTAAGTCCAAATTCACGAGTCAATTTTTTACCATAAATTCATTCCGGATGAACGAATTTTTAGTAGTTCACAATGAGCACGACTTTTATCTATATAACAAAGTTTTAATGTTTTCACATTTTAATGAAATATTTTTTCTTAATTAATATTTAAATTAATTACTCTTTCTTTCTCCTCTAATGCAATAACTTTATTCAACCATATATAAGGATATCTTAATAAAAATTTTAATTATGTTTTTTAATATTTAACTTTATTTAATGTTTTTATATCTTTGAACCAAAGTTAAGGGTATAATGATTATTCATTATTTATGAGTTTTTAGATTAAAAAAATTTAATTAAGCTTATGTTTTTTCATCAATTTAAGCATTTTAAATTAAATATTTAATAAGAAATATTTGTTATATCACTACAAGAAAATCATAAATTAAAAACCAATTTAAAAAAAAAAAGTTAGTTACTATAATGACCAATTTAGATACTAATTTATAAAATTAAAAATTATTAGTTACTAAAATAATCACTATTATAGATAAAAAAATTATAATTGATTACTAAATTAGTCACTAATTAATTAGAGACTAATTTAGAAACTAAGTCATTTTGGTAGCCAAGATCTTGGTAGGTAATTTTTAGTGACCATTTTTGGTTGCCAAAATTATGCTAGCTAATTTTAAAGATCAATTTAGTGACCAATTATAATTTTTTATTCATACTGTGACTATTTTAGTAACCAATAATTGTTAGGTTTATAAATTGGTATTTAAATTGGTCATTATAGTTACTAACAATTATTGTTCACTAAAATTAGTTACTATTAAGATTTTTTTTTGTAGTGACTATTTAAAATTTTTATACTTTTCAATTAATTTTTTTGTCAATGATATAATTATTTGATATTGTAATCTTAAATATACCAACTTGAACAACAACAAAATTTGATGTTTAGAAATTTTAATTATTTTTTATAAGAAAAATGTCATATTATTTTATAAATTAATATTAAAAAAGAATTGATTCACCATGTGTGTTTGATAAAAAAAAAAACATAACTTCAATTTTTCTTTTTACCCAAACTCATAGTGTTTTATTTAAAACTAGAAGATCAAATGACTACGCTATTCCAATTAATATAAATTTTTTGGATAATAAATAAATAAAAGCTTTTAATAGACACTTAATTTTATTTATTTTATGAAAAAAATTAAAATTTAATTTAATCTTAATAAAATTATCTTAAAATGTGGTAATTTCCTTAATTTATGTAGAAAACTTTAAACTGCAGTAATTATAGAATGGATGGATTAAATGAATCAAAACTTTATTATATTCTTCTCATTCCTTTCTAATTGTCGGATCTTTTAAAAAAAAATTTAAATGTTCTTTCTTATATTTCCAAAGAATAAACTTGTAATTATTTTAGGGCCGAGAAAGGAATTAATTGTATTCATAATTTTCATGATTAAGTTTATTGACAACAAATAATTAAAGCATTTATGAAATGTGTTGTATTTATCCATTCCACTATGCAAGTTGAAGGCATTACATGGAATCAGGTTGGAAAAAAAAATTAGAAAGGAAATAAGAAAAATGTTTTTATTTGGTTTACTAAAAATAAAAAATTACCTCAAGTTGACCACTCTCATCTTATTTCACTCGCTGACTCCATGCAACTTAATTGAAGTGTTGTGTTTTCCTTTCTTAACCCTCACCCATTTTCTCACCTCTGTGCCTATAAAACACCACCCATGTTCCAACATTTTCCACACCTGATATAGCAACAAGAACAAGAGAGAGGAAAAAAAAGAACACACACAACACAAACCTTAATCTCCTCCAAAACCAACATCATAGTAGAAATGGCCACACGCGTGATTCCTCGCAGGATTTTCAAGGGATCCCGCTACAACACGTCCACCAAGCCCCTCAACACGGTGCATCCCTCTCTGACACCTGCCATCACGCAGCCGGCGCTCTTCGAGAAGCCGCCAAAAGCGCCGGCTGAGGCGGCGCTCGGGATAGACGACGCGGAGCGGCTTTTCGCATCGGTGTCCACCGGGCGGCTGCTCCGGTCGGCAGCAATGCTTCATGCGACGGCGGTGGGGCCGATGGTGGACCTGGGAATGTGGGTGACGAGGTCGCCGCTGTTCCAGAGTGGGCTGCCGCGGGATCTCGTCATGTACGCCACGCGCGAGACGTTCTTCTCGCACTTCTGCGCCGGCGAGGACGCCGTCACCGCCAGCAAGAGCATCGGGGCGCTAAACGACGCCGGCTTGCGCGGCATGCTCGTGTACGGCGTGGAGGATGCGCACGATAACGAGGGGTGTGATCGGAACCTCAATGGGTTCCTTGACACTGTTACTGTCAGCAAATCGCTTCCACCTTCTTCTGTAATTGCTTCTTTTTCTTCATTCTCTTTGGTTTTTCATTTTTTTCTTACATGCAATGGGAGAATGACCGAGATTTGGTTGAGTGGGTCCCACTTGACTTCAGTGTTTTTTTTTTCTTCTTCCGAGTTTTAGATCCCTTCCTAAAACATCTCTTATCAGTGAAACTTTGTTTATAATTAAAAATAAAAGAAAAAAAATTAGTCAATGAAAAAAAAATGGGTGCACGAAGTTTTGATGATGAAAATTTTACTAGAACTGAAAACCTCAGTTGATAAAATATTTTTGTAGCCTTCTCTGACATGGGTTTGGTTGAATTCTGCGCCTTTTTTTTTTCACAGATAAAAAATAAATTATTTTGAAATGACACTTTTTTGGGGATAAGTGTGAAGCAAATGTTCTATTTTTCTTTAATTATGATTTTCAATTATTACTATTTGTCGGAATTTACGGTGTTTCAATGCTCTCTAATATTTTTTTTTACAACTAATTACGGTGTTTCAATGGTCATTAATACTTTTTCTTACAACTAATTGGGTGTTTCAATGCTCTTATTTTTTTTCTATATATGTTTACTTTATTTTGATGGTATGCCAGATCATAATTTTGAGATGCATATCGTTTAACGTAGGAAAGAAAAAAAGTGTGACCACTTGTTCAAAATGAATCACTGTGTATTTTATTGCCACGTGATTTTGCATATTAAAAAAAAATATGAGTTTGGCAAGAAAAAGGGGTGAAATTGACCAAATTTTGATCAATTCTTTTGCATTAGATTAAAATTGGTATTAGTATTTTGGGTAATTTGGGACTCTGCAACGAAACGCGTACGGTGCGGCGTGTTTGATTTTTCTGTGATTGAATCTACAAGTGGGTGCCATGCACAAATCATTTTCAGAAAATCAACGTTATAGTGTGACCACTTGAGATGCCCTTTAAGGTCATGTTTGGTTTTCTTTTTTTTTTTTTTTTCGATGATATTGATGTGGGATGTGTTATTTTGGTCCCTCTCAGAAAGAGGACAATGGTGTTGGCAGTTTGGTATTGCTGCTGCTGCTGCACATGAGCTGTGATTCACACTCATGCCATGAAAAAATTGCAGAGGGTACGAATTGAGAGAAAAAAATTGATACCTTTTCATGACAGTACACGGCACTTTTACCAATTTCAAACCAAGTTTTTAATGATTTCATTGTCAATTTTCTTGCATTGTGTTTGGTAGGCCATGCGGTTGACGTGTTTGTTGTAATGCTCATGTGTTTTTATGCGTTTTCTGGTGTTTAACTTAGCAGCAAAATTTAATCTCTGATGTGACAGGTGAGCTTTAACATTGTGAAAATCACAGCAATATGCCCCATGGCATTGCTTGAAAGACTCAGTGACCTTCTAAGATGGCAACAGAAAGACCCTTCATTCGTTTTTCCATGGAAGCAAGATTCTCTCCCAATTTTCGCAGAAACAAGCCCTTTGTACCACACACAGAAGAGACCAGAGCCTCTAACCCCGGAAGAAGAGAGTGATCTGCAACTTGCAAACCAGAGACTTCTTCAACTCTGTCAAGTGTGTGAGGAGGCTAACATGCCTCTGTTGGTTGATGCTGAACACACTACTGTTCAGCCAGCTATTGATTACTTCACATACGCTGCAGCCATCAAGCACAACAAAGGTAGCAACCCAATTGTGTTTGGGACCATCCAAACTTACTTGAAAGATGCCAAGGACAGGTTGTTGCTGACAACAAAGGCAGCAGAAAAAATGGGAGTTCCAATGGGTTTCAAATTAGTGAGGGGTGCTTACATGTCCACAGAGAGTAAATTGGCAGAGTCTTTTGGACATGCATCCCCAATTCACACTACCATTCAGGACACACACAATTGCTTCAATGACTGTGCATCATTTATGCTGGAGAGGGTTGCCAATGGACCTGATTCAGTTGTTCTTGCAACTCATAATATTGAGTCAGGTGTTTAATCTGCAATTACAAGGCTATTCATTTTCTTATAGTTTTCCTACATTTGCAATGCTGGTGCATGTACTGTATTCATGCTAAAGTGTTTGATATGGTGTGTGTAGGGAAATTGGCTGTGGCAAAAGCTCATGAATTGGGAGTTGGAAAGGTGAAGAACAAACTAGAATTTGCACAACTATATGGAATGTCAGAGGCACTTTCATATGGTTTAAGCAATGCAGGGTTTCAGGTAAGCAAGTATATGCCATTTGGACCTGTGGAAATGGTGATGCCTTACCTCCTTAGAAGGGCTGAAGAGAATAGAGGGCTCTTGGCTGCTTCAGGCTTTGATAGGCAACTTATGAGGTGTGCTGAATTCAAGTTTTTGTTCATTAATCTTTTTCTGACATAGAAAATATTTGCTTTGATGTTAACAATATGATCATTTTTCTCTGAACAGAAAGGAGTTGGGAAGGAGACTAAAAGCTGCAGTCTTCTAATCAGCTAGGAAGCATGGTTTCATTCACCTTTGTAAATGTAGAGAGTTCTGTGATCAGATAGAATTGTGCTTTAAATGAAATGAAAATCTGCATTATTTAGGTGCTTTTGTTGGAAACACAAGTGATTCTTTTCTGTCTTCACTCTTGAGCAACCAGGGTAAATTAGAATGTGTTGAAGTTAAGTTGGAAAATGTGAATAGTAATTTATAATGCTCAAGTGAGAGAAATTTTTAACCTGGCTTTTAAGTCAAGTTGGTTTGTTTCATTTAATTATCATAAAAACTTCCACACTTAAAAGACTTAAAATTGATTAATAATGTTATGCGCAATGGATGCAAGTGATTATGTAACAACAATCAAATAAAAGTTGTCATCGACAAGTTCCCGGAGAATAGAAAGTTTGTTCCCGGATAATAGAAAATTTTGTCTTCTTTTATTAAATGGTTTTGTTAACAGGTGTAAACCGGATAAAGATAATTGATATGTATTAAATTTTGTAAAAGTTTATTATTAATTTTGATATTAAATAAAATCTTACATAATAACTCTTAATATTGTTTTATTTTATTTAAAAGGAAAAATTGTCATAAATATTATCCATATATTTAATATTTTATTTAATGTTTATGAATAAAAGTTAAAAAATAATTAAATAATAAAATAATTATATTTTAATATTATTAAAAAAATATAATTAAACATAAATTTTTTTAAATTAATAGAAATATAAAAAAAATAGTGTTATATGTTTAAAAAGTTAAAAAAAATTAAAATATTAATTTGAGACTTCGAATATAAAAAAAAAAAATTATCTAAACTGTCAATAAAGACGTTAAAGATTTTGAAGTTATTTTGTATCAAAATTATTGTTTTAAAATTTCAAAGAATAATTGTCTTTATAAAATCTATGATTTACATTTATATTATTTTAACTAATAAACTTAATTATTTTAACTTTTAATATAAAAATGTATATTAATTATTGTTTAATCACGACACCAGTTAACACTATGCTTTATTCAAAATTCAGTGAGAAGCATTAATAATGTTTTAATACAACCTTTATTTCCGTGGATGCTTAAATAATGTTGACATTTCTCTAATGTTCAGGAATACTTGTTGACATTTCTCTAATATTAAAGGTAGTTCATTTTTCTGGTTTGGCTAGAAAGCCGATTTATCTAACATTTAAGATTTTGTTTTTGGATAACTTTCTTCATAAAATTTTAAAAGAGAAGAATAAAAAAGTGAACAATATTCCCCAAGTCAAAATTAGTTTACACAAATTTAAAAAATAAAAATTTCCAAAAATCATGAGAGAGATTTCTAAATTTATTTGTTATAAACTAAATTTGTAATAAAATAATTAATACCCTATTCATTCCATAACCCATTCCATGCACAAGTTTAATTCAATTCAGTGGCTCAAAATTTCAGAAGTCATTGAACTCATCTCATCATATTTTAATGTTAAACTTGAGTTACACTTTATGTTGTTTTGACTGGGTTTAGTATTTTATATTAGTTTTTTTCATTTCCCGTAAAAAAACGATAAAACGGATAGAACCTCACAGAATGATAATATATATCCTATATTATTTTAAAATTTATAGTTGTAACAATATATTGATACGAGACGTTTTTTAATTAATTAACATGTTACATCTCCACATCTCAATATATATTATTTGTTTTAAAATATATCCAATAAAATCCACTTTAATTTTGAGGTTAATACTTCTTTAAATCTATAATTTATATATATGGATAATTTTGATTGTGGAGTCTTAAAAATGAGAATAATTTCAATTGTAAATCACCAATTAGCCATTGATCAAGGTTCGACCATGCTCTTAATGACAACAACACATTCAAATCAAAATGGATTAATTAATAGTAACATGTAAATCATGGTCACAATCTCTAATTTGCACAAACTTATTTTGTTCTAAATAATATATATTTTCATAAATTTAATGTTCCTGAGCTTTCTTCCTTAACAAAATAATATAGTTTCTTAACCATGGTCGGTGTGAAAAACAAATCTCAATATCTAAATGCTTGTAGATTCCATTGAAAGGCTGAGTCAGAAAAAAAAAAAAAAAGAGTTCTTGAATAATCACCGATTATGCAAGCTTATCTTGGAAGAACTATGAACAATTTTCTTTTTCCATTAAAAAGATAAGATTGGTTCAACAAGATAGCCTCCTAACCAATCAATGTCATGATAATTACGAGTACAATATTTTTATATATACACCATCACGTAATCACTTATAATAAGTGATTTGGGTAATATTTTATCGTTACTTTATCCTTAATTCAACATTTCTCGATCATTTATGATATACAAGAATTATATGACATAAGACTTGTGTTGTGTTCATCTTTTACTTTTGGTTTTCCCTTGTTTGATTCCATGGAAGAACTTTCACGTCATTCTCAAAAATTTCACTTTCACGGTTTCATTTTCTACGTTTCTACTATTTGGTTGATAGATAGGGAGCATGTCCTATTCCCTACTTGATATATATGAACCAATAAGAACACTTTATTAAGAATATATATATATATATATATATATATATATATATATATATATATATATATATATATATATATATATATATATATATATA
>Ga0214543_1009872_pt1 | contig 14549 bp, 10 predicted proteins | sample CNSS2metaG_FD_160094 | JGI IMG/M metagenome (GOLD analysis project Ga0214543, IMG submission 160094) | Root nodule microbial communities from cowpea collected in UCLA plant growth center, Los Angeles, California, USA - CNSS2 | ecosystem: Host-associated > Plants > Roots > Nodule | place: USA...
CCCCCTCACTCTCTCTCCTCATAGTGCTCATATACTAGGATTTGGACCACACAAAATCAGTCAACTTGGAATTGGTTATTTTGGGCCGAGTGCTGCGCCTTATTGCTTCTTCAATTACGCTGTGTTTTTCTGTCTCAGGCCCAACATTTCCCTCTGTGCTCATGTCTGCATTTTTTCTCGTTACAATATATCTTTTCCATATTACTCTATGTAGAATTTTGGCAAATATTTACTTGAGAATCAATGAATTTCGACTCAAAAATTTCTCTGCTCCCAACCAACTTCAACCCTGATTCTGAGCCATATATGGGAAAGATGCCAAACTCTTCTATGCTTGCTTCACTATTTTCAAAAATAAATGCTACATTGCTGAAGAAATGGCCATGCACTTCAGCTATTGCATCAAATTCAATAATGTCATGATACATATATAAAACGTGATTCGAAGTTAAACTTTCGTATTCCAACAATTTCTGGAGCCAACCAACCCTTATGCCATCTTGATAAACAGAACACGAAACATCAGACTGCAAAAGTGATCCCTTAGAGAGAATGATGCAATAAATGAAACCATACAATTCAGTTTTCCAAAGATAAGGAATAGTTATTGAAGTCTCTGTTGTGTGAAACGCACACTCATCAATCACATGGTCTCCAGGAAATAAATACTCTTCGTCATAACATCTTAGATAGTTCTTGCGTAAGTAGGGTATGCGACTCTGCAACATATGCTGCAAAACTAGCCATTGAGTCATGTATGAGTCTAGAGAAGTGCAGTTACTAGCACTCAACTTCTCAAGGGAAGGTGGAAGCTTTGGCAAAGACACAAGTTTCTTACAATCATCTAACCAAAGCATTCTCAATGTTGAAAGGCTTTTGATGTTCATGGATAATCTCTCAGCATTAGATGCCAATGCTGTGTGGGAGTGCTTGTGAGAGCCATGAATTCTTGGTTCATCGGTTAACTCATGGAGATTGCGACAACCCGTTAGATAAAGAGCTTTGAGCTTCCTTTTGTGCCAAATTGATGATGGTATTGAACAAATAGCAGTGAAAGCTAAGCTCAATCTTGTCAATTCCTCTGATGTCACTGAAAATTTTCTTAGTGATGAACAACCATAGAGGTTTAGTACACGAAGAGATTTTGAATGTACTTGGACCTCACACAAGCTCTCACAATAGCAAAGAGAAACATTTTCAAGTTTTTCTGCCATGGATAAGTCTGGAATCTCAGTCAAGTCTCGGGATCCCCACAGGTCAATCGTCTTCAAATTCACAAGGTTCTGTTAAAAAATTGTTAAATTCAAAATCATGGGTCTCAACTAAAAGAAAAATTTAAGAAAAAATTGACCGAGACCATAAATGTAGTGCATATACCTGAACACCATCCCAAAGTTTTTTAAGCTTGCTACAACGCATGCAAAGCTCCACAAGTTTTTCAGCACAGAAGATAGATGGCAAAGACTCAAGACAGAATCCATCCCAATGAAGGTACCTCATTTTATGAGACAATGTACTGAGACCATTAGGAAGATACACATTAAATATGTTAAACTTGCTCCAACTATGGATTTTGAGAAATCTCACGTTAGTCATCTTTGCAAGGAAATCAGAGCCCAAATAGAGATCCTCAATTAATGTGGACAAATCTAAAATTATGCCTTCAACAACATCGGTTCCCTAAACCAAACAAAAAACAAACTTGGAATAATCATTAGCAAGTACTAGCTAAATTCTTGAGAGATACTTAAATTAACATATAGAAGCAAAAACACTTTCAATTTACCTTGTTATATTTGAAGACTTCATACACTTCCTCATGTTTCCACAACCGACTTCGTCTTCCCGGGTCTTCCACACATTCTTGATGAACAATTTCCCAACCCATTTCTTGTATCAAGTCATGCATTTCTAGTTGATTGCCACCTGAAATTGTTATCAGAGCTCTATCCAGAAGCACTTCTATACCAGATATTGCAGAAAAATCAAAAGCTTCCAACATGTTTGTTACATGATCTCTCTGGTTTCCTCTAAAGAAGCATGCAATGTCTAGAAATATGTCCTTCTGAGAGTGATCTAAGCCATCATAACTTAATTTTAATACACTGTGAATTTTCTTATTTGGAAACTTTTGGAGTTTTCTCAATTCACATTCCCATGCTCCCTTACTTCTTGAACGAAGACTTGCACCAAGAACTTTCAAAGCCAAAGGAACACCTTTGCAATAGGAAGTTGCACTTCTTGATAGATCTTCATATCCATGCTTAGGTTGTTTTTCTCTAAAAACAGTCAAACTGAAAAGTTGAAGTGAGTGATGAAAGCTCAATTCCTTGACTTCGTATATTTTATCAACTTGGCTAAATATTTGTTTGTTTCTACTTGTAACAACGACTCTGCTTCCGAGTCCCAAGAAATCAAAATCTTCAATTAGATTTTCTAATTGCTCTGAGGTAGCCACATCATCCAAGACTATGAAAACTTTTTTGCGTCCTAGCCTACTCAAAACAAACTTGGTTACTGAAAAGGCTACATCAAAACAATGATTTTTCTTCCCTAACAACTCAGAAAAAAGTTTATTACGCAAGGCTTTGACTCCATGCTTATCTGATTCTTCCCTTACATTTTCGAGGAAGCAGTGACCTTCAAACTCGTGAGATAGTTTGTCATATAGAGCACAAGCAAGGGTGGTTTTACCTATTCCACCCATGCCCCATATTCCCAAGAGTTTAACTTCATTTGACCCTACTTTTAGCAATGACTCAATCTTTTCATAGTTTTCCTCAATTCCAACCAATCCTTTGTGGCAGTTTGGGTATATAGGAGCCAACTTTTGCAAAACATCTTCAACAATATCCTTAAGGAGTTCAGATTCAACCCTTGCATGTGAAAAGGGAAACATAAATAAATGATGTGTAGATAGTCTAACAAATTAAAAAATAAAAGAAGCAACTATAAAATTACTACACATAATCCATGACCAACAATGGTAGTGCAGAAGAGTAACAAAAATGTGTTGAAGATCATGGTGATATGACCAAATTAAAGTTTGAACTAAACCCAAATCAAAGCCTTTGTTTTTTCTAGGCAGCAAGCTTCTCAAGCAAACTAGTATGAAAGGGGTTTATGCATGCTTAGAACTAGTATGAAAGCTTCTCAAGCTGTGATAGACAATTGTATGAATTCTTAATTTAAAATCAAATTTGGCATAATTTAAACCCAAATTTGGACAACTCTACTTCACTCACTCTCAATTCATTTAGTTTACCTGTAAGTTTGAGAGTCCCATGCAGCTAAATTGGCTGCTTCAGTGAGAGCAGCTTTCCATTTGTTGCACATGGGTTCTTCCTTATGTGTTACAAAGAATTTCTCATAGCTTCCTGTCTGCTTCCTTACATGGGATGGATCTATGTCATAGAACACTGGTATCACAATCTGTCCTTTTTCTTTCTTACATTCCATAATCTTTCTGAGTTCACCCAAGCACCACTTTGAGGAAGCATAGTTCTCTGAGAAGATGACAATAGATATATGAGAATCTTCAATTACTTGGATTAGTGTTGTTGAGATCTCTTCTCCCTTTTCAAGCCTATTGTCGATAAAGGTTTCAACTTTCTTTTGCTTCAAAGCATCATAAAGATGGCTTGTGAATTTCTTGCGGGTGTCCTCACCTCGAAAGCTTAGAAACACATCATATCTTTTAGAAGATACCACTGAAGAAGAGTAAGAGGATGAAGCAACAACACCGGTAACTTTCTGCTCAACCATTATGAATTTCAAGTGTTGCACCAGCAATGATCATACCTCATGCACTTTCTCACCAGGGAAAGAATAACAAAACATCATTTATCAAATTGATAGTTTGATTTTGAGGTGTTTTTGTGACCCTCAGAAGTTTATTTTGCCTTGGTTAGTAGCTTGCTTATCACTTGGGAAAACTTATGCTCCGTTCATTCAAACGTAACATGAGGTTAACCTGACAAAATTGACATCAAATAGAGAAGAACTTGAATCTTCAAAAATAAGTTCATCACATCATACACAGTCATGCAGATGACATCAAGACATTCTTATTTTCTAGTTTGTAACCATTTAAAACATGTTTGACAAGCATATCGATTACAACTCAAAAATCTAATCAGATAATTGAAATTAGGTTTAAATTAAAACAGAATTGTAGAAGACCAATCTGTACTGGCTGTGCCCTTAGAACTATTGTCAGCTTAATTCAAAGAAAGACAACATCCAAATTGAGTATGACCAGTAATACAAAGAAAGTAGACGAAAATATTTACGCATTTCAGCGAACAATTCATATTCACTATTCCTTTTGTTTTGGTTTTTTAGAAGTTACTTTTCAAGTTAGACACCACAAAACCACTCTTCTCAGGAGGAATTCACATTCTTAACCCGTTCTCTTTCAACTAAAACATGGGAAAACAGGAAGAAATCATATTAGTCAAACTTTTCATCTTTTACTGTTCCTAATTGATGGTAAAATTGAGAATAGAGAAAGAACTTACCACTGACCCAATCCAACTTCTTGCAACAGAGAATACACTGATTCTTCACTTAAATACCAGAGCTTCTTGGGCACAACAAAGATAACTACACCAGAATTTTATAGTTCATATGAATATATTAGTTCAAAATGTTTAAACTCTGGCAAATATGAAAGAAGAATTAGTGGGCAAGTGTTGATGTTGAAGAATTTTGGTGGTGTCTATGTCATGGATGTTTCCAAGTTTCCTACTTTTAGATTTTCACACATTTAATTTCTCATGACTTTTTGGGTATACAAAGTGTTGACCAATGGATTTTAAGCAGTGAACATACACATTCAGATACGAAAATGATATTTAGACACAAAAAGTGGACTCATTTTTGACACAGGGCCCACATAATATTTAATTTTTAATTTAAAGTTTAAAAAATATGGAAAACTGAATCCAGGCACTTGTGGGTCAAAATTTAAAGAGGGAAAATTGCTCTCCCAAATCCAAAAGCTACACCCGATTTTTCCATCACCACAACACACTCCTTCTTCATTTTCTACCTATGGGTTCCTTCCATTGGAGAAAAACGCAAGCTTGATAAAATAACTTCACCGTTTCAGAGAGAGAACGACCACCATCACCACCAAAACAGTGTTCGTCGAGTGGGTTGCCTTTGTCATGGAGTAGAACGAGAAGATACGAAAAGCGAAAATTAGTGACTAAGAGAAGGTTGTGTTGGTAGCCTTAAATACCATTTTCGATTGCAGTAATAACACCTTTGTATGGTGATCATGAAAAAAAGTCTCCTAAGTTACTTATGATGAATGTGGGGAGTTGTGATGGTAAAAATGGGGAGTTATGTTGGTTATTATGGTCATTAATTGCAGTACTTAAAAAAAACAAAAAAAATTAAATGTCACCACTAAATGTTCAGTGTGGACAAAATATAAGACAAAATGATTTCCATTGCCATTAAATTCAATAGCACATTCTTTGGATGGTGTCCATGAAAAAAAGTCTCATAAGTTAATTATGACCTCTGTGGGGAGTTGTGATGGTAAAAGTGGGGAGTTATATTGGATATTTTAGTCATCAATTGCGGTACTTAAAGAAAAAAAATATAATGTCAACACCAAATGTTCAGTGTGGGCATAATATAAGACAAAAGGATTCCCATTATCACTAAATTTAGTAGCACCTACTTTGGATGGTGGTCATGTAAAAAATCTCCTACGTTACTGATGACCCATGTGGGGAGTTGTGATGGTAAAAGTGAGGAGTTATGTTGGTTATTTTGGTCATCAGTTGTAGTACTTAAAGAAAAACAAATTAAATGTCACCACCAAAATATTCAGTGTGGGCCACCATCCAAAAAAGGTGTTATTACTGCAATCGAAAATGATAGGGAAAACTGAACCAACTTGGATTTTTTTTTCATGGGCACCATCTAAAGAATGAGCTATTGAATTTAGTGGCTATAAAAATCGTTTTGTCTTATATTATGTTCATACTAAATATTTTGGTGGTGACATTTAATTTGTTTTTCTTTAAGTACTGCAACTGATGACCAAAATAACCAACATAACTCCTCACTTTTACCATCCCAACTCCCCACATGGGTCATAAGTAACGTAGGAGAATTTTTTACATGACCACCATCCAAAGTATGTGTTATTAAATTTAGTGATAATGAGAATCCTTTTGTCTTATATTATGCCCACACTGAACATTTGGTGTTGACATTATATTTTTTTTTTCTTTAAGTACCGCAATTGATGACCAATATATCCAACATAACTCCCCACTTTTACCATCACAACTCCCCACATAGGTCATAATTAACTTAGGAGACTTTTTTTCATGGACACCATCCAAAGAAGGTGCTATTGAATTTAATGGCAATGGAAATCGTTTTGTCTTATATTTTGTCCACACTGAACATTTAGTGGTGACATTTAATTTTTGTTTTTTTTTAAGTACTGCAACTGATGACCATAATAACCAACATAACTCCCCACATACATCATAAGTAACTTAGGAGATTATTTTTATGGTCACCATACAAAGAAGGTGTTATTACTGCAATCGAAAATGATATTTAAGGCTACCAACACGAAACCTTCTCTTAGTCACTAATTTCCGCTTTTCGTATCTTCTCGTTCTACTCCATGGGAAAGGCAACCCACTCGACGAACATTGTTTTGGTGGCGATGGTGGTCGTTCTCTCTCTGAAACGGTGAAGTTATTTTATTAAGCTTGCGTTTTTCTCCAATGGAAGGAACCAATGGGTAGAAAACGAAGAAGGAGTGTGTTGTGGTGATGGAAGAATCGGGTGTAGCTTTTGGATTTGGGAGAGCAATTTTCCCTCTTTAAATTTTGACTCACACATGCCTGGATTCAGTTTTCCATGTTTTTTAAACTTTAAATTAAAGATTAAATACTACGTGGGCCCTGTGTAAAAAATGAGTCCACTTTTTATGTCTAAATATCATTTTCGATTCAGATATCGCCAATAAATATGTTCATTTGGGTATTATCAAAAGTAAAATGATATTTTAACCCACTTTTTTTGACCCATTTTTAAATCATTATTTTAATTACTATTAGATTATCTTTTTTTATTCTTTTTAGTGATGTGATGTGATGATCTAATGGTGATTGAAGTGGTAAGTTAAAAGTGGGTCAAAATAAGTGGGTTAAAGTATCATTGTCCTTATCAAAATTTGTCTACATGATTAGGTGTGGGACGAGTACGGACATATATATATATATATATATATATATATATATATATATATATATATATATATATTTCTGCCCTACATATTCCTATTTAAATTATTAAAATATTGATAATTAATTAAGTAATTATATATATATATATATATTATATTTTTTTATTTCTTCTAATTATTTAATTTGTCATGAAACTCCTTCGTATCTCCACTATATTTTTCATCTTATCGTAACATTTATGTAATTATGTTGAAATTATGTATGTCAATTAAATTTTTTTTGTCTCATATTTGAATATTTCTATTATTTTTTAATATTTTTATTTATTTTATATTTTCCTTTTCACCTAAGAATGTTTAATACTCTCAATTTAAGTGTTTAATAGCACAAACATTTAATTTACTAGGTAATATAAAAATAATTTTTTACTTATTATTATTAATTTTTGTTTCATTTGAAGAACTCTTTTGTTTCACTAAAACAATTTTTTATTTTTCAACCATTGAGTATATATATATATATATATATATATATATATATATATATATATATATATATATATATTTAATATTTGAAAAGTTTTCCTAGATCTCTAAGATATTTTTCATCTTATCATACCTTAATTATACATTTGTTTTTCTCTGTACGATTTCTTTCAATAGTCTTTCAAATTGTTTTTAAATATTTGTTAATTTTATTAATTACTTTTTATTTTCTAACCCATTTTCAATCATAATGTAATTTTTTCACTATAATTGTATAAATAACTTTTATTTACTGCAATACAAACATTTAATGTAATTGTCATGAATATATTTTGTATCACCATCCAACATATATTGGAGTTCAAAAGATACATGACCTATGTTAAAATTTTATTATAATGTTTATTATTTGTTCTTTGTGTAAGCCCCATTTTCTTTCAACTTGTGAGTTTTGGGCCTGGCCTTTTCGTAGGCCAAGGCCAGACTTATAGGGAACCCCTGCACTCTACCAGCTCATTCACTCTCACTTGTCCCTTTTGCAGAAACTGTTCCCCCTCACTCACCCTTGAACTCCAATTAAGGCTCTGCTAGGGCATAAGTTTCCTCTCCTTCCAGCTAGCTACTCTACTTAATACTCTCAGGTAAGTTGAACCTTAAATTCATCTTTCCTCTTTCCGGTTAAAAGACTCTGGGTTCGTCTTAGGTTCTCCCTAATACCCATTATGTGGGTTTCAGTTCTGTAGGTTGCTCTGGAACTCGTTTGCTCTTTCTCGGGTTGCCGTTCTCTATGTTAGTATCTCAAAAAGGTAAGGGAAGCTAGAAACTTGGTGTTTTTAAATCATTTTTGCTTATTTCTAAACTGTCTCTGGGTTTGTGATGCTTGAATGATGTTGTTGGTTGTATATGAATGTTTGGTGCGTGTGTATGTTGTGCGAGAAGTTGCATGTGCTAACAGGTGAGAAACCTGCTAATCTCGCCCAGGCGAGTGACCCCCGCCTAAGGGAGGGAAGCAGGGACTCACCCCTGGATTCCAGTTCGTGTTGTCGCCTAGGCGACTAGTTTTAAATTTGAGCGAGGTGCAGTGTCGCTTAGGCGAGACGCTATCACCTGAGCGAGAACCCGCTGTCCAGTGTTATGGCACTCCCTCGTATAGCTCCTCCTCAACCCCCTTAGGGTGACGAACAAGACCTAGCAAGGGCGATCGAGGCTATGACAGCAGCCTTGACGCAACAGAGCAACGCCATGTTGCAGCAGCATGAGGCGACGATGCAACGCCAAGAGGCCTCCCTGGAGCAGCAACACCTGGTGATGCAACAGGTGGAGGTTGCTAGGCAGGCTGCTGATGATGCCCAAAGGCAGCATATGAATGCTCTCCGCCAGTTAGGGGAGAATGCTGCTGGTGCTCAGATGTATGGTCCTCATCCCCAACCTCCACCCCCTGAATGGAGTTTAGAGGATTTCTTGAAGCACCAACCTGTCAAGTTTGATGGCAAGACGAGTCCCGATCAGGCGGACCAGTGGATGAATGACATGGAGCGCATCTTTGATGCCAATGTTGCCCCAATGAGAGCAGACTTGCTTTCACAGTCTATATACTCACAGGAGAGGCTGAGCATTGGTGGGCTAGTATGAGGCTGGTTATGGAGGAGAGGCTTGAGGAGGTCACCTGGGAGGCCTTCAAGAGGAAGTTCTTGTCAGAATATTTCCCTGATAACGTGAGATACGCTAAAGAGGTGGAATTCCTCCAGCTGGTACAGAGGGATAAATCTGTAGCTGAGTATGTAGAGAGATTCAAGCATCCGGGACGCTTCTACACCATGTCGTTGGATGAGGAGTGATGTTGCAGAAAGTTTGAAAATGGGCTACGTGGAGATATCAGGTTGATGGTGGCACCACTTTCCATCAAAGACTTTGCAGCTTTGGTGGAGAGAGCTCGTGTTATGGAGCGGATGAAGGCTGAGATAGAGGCTCAGCAGGTTTAGCAGTAGCAGAAGGCTAGTGGATCATCTGGGTCCCGACCTAGGGTGGAAGAGAGGAAGAAACCCTATTCTAGGCCGCAACCTCAGGTGGTTAGGGGATTCACCCCTCAGTAGTCATCAGTGCAACGGACCACATTTGAGGAGTGCATGCCCGCAGTTGGCAAGCACACGGAGATGCCATGGTTGTGGGAAGACGGGGCACTTGGTTAAGGACTGCACCTCCTCCAGGGGGATTGCAGTGAGGTCCCCGGCGGAGGCGACAGGCTCAGGTAATCTTGTTGTTGGGTGTTGTTTGATTGCGGGAAAACCCCGATGTGTGTTGTTTGATTATGGAGCGACACACTCTTTTATGTCAGAGTCTTGTGTGCATGAGTTGGGTTTGCCGGTTAGTGAACTACAATTTGATCTTATGGTGTCTACGCTGGCATCTGGGTTGGTCAGAACGTCTTTCGTGTGTGCTAGATGTCCAGTGAAAGTAGAGGGGCGCATGTCTAAAGTGAACTTGATATGCCTACCTCTACAAGGCTTGGACGTGATCTTGGGAATGGATTGGCTCTCTGCCAATCGCGATCTCATTAATTGTTGGGAGAAGAAGTTGTTGTTCTCCGACATAGAGGAACCAGAGTTGTTGTCCTCTTAGGGTGTTTTAAAAGAGATCAAGGAGGGTGCTCAGTGCGTCTTGATCTATGCTCAGTTGGAGGTGGAGAAAGAGGAGAGAATAACGATAATTCCCGTCGTGCGAGAGTTTGAGAATGTGTTCCCTGGAGAGGTACCAGGTTTACCCTCGAGGAGAGAAGTAAAGTTCTCAATTGATCTGGTACCAGGAGCTGGTCCCGTGTCGATAGCTCCTTACCGCATGGCTCCTGCAGAGTTGGTAGAATTAAAGAAGCAAATTGAAGAGTTACTTGAAAAACAATTCATAAGGCCTAGTGCTTCACTATGGGGAGCTCCAGTGTTACTGGTCAAGAAGAAGGATGGCGGTTCAAGACTATGTGTGGACTACCGTCAGTTGAACAAGCTGACCATCAAAAACAAGTATCCCTTGCCAAGAATAGATGATTTGATAGATCAGCTACATGGAGCATTGGTGTTCTCCAAGATTGATCTCCGGTTGGGTTACCACCAGATCTTGGTGAAGGTAGAGGATATCCAGAAGACTGCCTTTAGATCTAGATACGGGCATTATGAGTATGTGGTTATGCCATTTGGTGTGACAAATGCTCCAGCTTTGTTCATGGATTACATGAACAGGATCTTCCGCCCGTTTCTAGATAAGTTTGTCTTGGTCTTTATAAACGACATACTCATCTACTTCAGGATGCATGAGGAACATGTCGAGCACCTGAGGATAGTGCTTGGTATCTTAAGGGAGAAGCAACTGTTTGCCAAGTTGTCGAAGTGTGACTTCTGGATGAGGGAGGTGCAGTTCTTGGGACACGTGATATCGGCTCAAGGTATAACTGTGGATCTAGCTAAGGTGGAGGCAATGATACAGTGGGAATGTCCCAAATCCGTGACGAAGATTCGGAGCTTCGTGGGTCTAGCTGGCTACTACCAGAGGTTTATAGAGGGGTTCTCCAAGATAGTAGCACCCCTGACTCAGCTAACCAGGAAGGACCACCCTTTTGCATGGACTGATAGGTGTGAGGAGAGCTTCAGGGAGCTTAAACAGAGGCTAATGAGTGCTTCAGTGTTGGTAATTCTGGATGTGAGTAAACCCTTTGAGGTTTACTGTGATGCCTCTCATCAGGGCCTTGGGTGTGTCTTGATGCAAGAGAGGAAGGTGGTGGCTTGTGACTCAAGGAAATTGAAGGTTCATGAGAAGAATTACCCTACTCATGATCTAGAGCTAGCGGCAGTAGTTTTTGCTTTGATGATTTGGAGGCACTATCTTTACGGTGCGCAGTTTCGGGTGTTTAGCGAGCATAAGAGCTTGAAGTACCTCTTTGATCAAAAAGAGTTGAATATGAGGCAGAGGCGGTGGATAGAGTTCCTAAAGGACTATGACTTTGAACTTCTCTACCACCCAGGAAAGGCGAATGTGGTGGCAGACGCACTGAGTAGGAAGACAGTGCATGTGGCGCACTTGATGATAAAAGAAATGGAGTTGCTTGAGAGCTTCAGAGACATGAAGCTACAGTTTGAGTTGGAGCCAGAATCCATTAGATGTAGCACCCTGACTATATCTAGTGACTTCCTGAGTTTGATCAAGGAGAAGCAAGCATTGGATGCTAGTTTGCATAGGGTAAAAGAGCTGCTTGGGTCAGACCAGGCCAATGAGTTTGCCTTGGGAGGTGATGGTGTGCTAAGGTTCAGGGGCAGGGTTTGTGTACCAGATGATGTTGAGTTGAGGAGGTTGGTTCTTAAGGAGGGACACAAGATTCGTCTTAGTCTGCATCCTGGCATGACTAAGATGTACCAAGACCTCAAGGAGAACTTTTGGTGGCAAGGCATGAAAAAGGAAGTTGCATAGTTCGTATCTGCCTGTTTGACTTGTCAAAAGGCGAAGGTGGAGCATCAGAAACCTGGCAGAACGCTTCAGCCCTTGGATATTCCGGTGTGGAAATGGGATAGCATAGCTATGGATTTTGTTACCCACTTGCCTCGCACCGTGAGAGGGCATGATGCTATATGGGTGGTGGTAGATCGACTAACGAAGAGTGCTCACTTTTTGGCAATAAATCTCAGAATGTCTATGGCCAGGTTGGCCCAGCTCTACATCCGAGAGATAGTGAGACTTCATGGAGTGCCCAATAGCATAGTGTCTGACAGAGACCCCCGGTTCACTTCAAGGTTCTGGAAGACGCTACAGGAGGCTATGGGTAGTAGGCTGAGGATGAGTTTTTCTTATCATCCTCAGACGGATGGCCAGTCAGAGAGGGTGATTCAGTCCTTGGAGGACTTGTTGAGGACGTGCATCCTGTATCATCTTGGCAGTTGGGACGAGGTGTTGCCACTAGTGGAGTTCACCTATAACAACAGTTACCAGACGAGTATAGGGATGGCGCCCTATGAGGCTTTATATGGGAGGAGGTGTATGACTCCCTTATGTTGGTACCAGGATGGCGAGTCGGTTTTGGTAGGACCTGAGTTGTTGCAACAGACCACAGAGAAGGTGTAGTTGGTGAGAGATAGGTTGCAAGCATCTCAGAGTCGGCAAAAAGCCTATGTAGACCAAAGAAGAAGACCCTTAGAGTTCGAGGCTGGGGAACATGTGTTCTTGAGGGTGACCCGAACCACTAGTGTGGGGAGGGCTATCCACTCAAGGAAGCTGTCTCCTAAGTTCTTGGGTCCGTATCAAATCTTAAGGAGGATAGGGCCCGTGGCTTATGAGATGGCCTTGCCACCCCAGTTGGCTAATCTCCATCCAGTCTTCCACGTCTCACAACTACGGAAGTATGTTTTTGACTCATCACATGTGTTGGAGGCGGAGGATGTGCAAGTCAGGGAGAATCTCCGAGTAGTGGTACAACCTGGGGCAATCGAGGATCGCCAAGTTAAAGAGCGGAAGGGAAGAGCCACCAGTCTGGTGAAGGTCATCTGGAACCGTAGGACGGGTGACTCTACCTGGGAGCTAGAGGAGGACATGAGGATTTCTTATCCTCACCTTTTCTGGTAAGTCTCTTTTTTGAGGACGAAAAATTCTGTTGTTGGGGTGGTTGTAAGCCCCCTTTTCTGTCAACTTGTGAGTTTTGGGCCTGGCCTTTTTGTAGGCCCAAGGCCAGCCTTGTAGGGAACCCCTGCACTTCACCAACTCATTCACTCTCACTTATCCCTTTTGCAGAAACTGTTCCCCATCACTCACCCTTGAACTCTAGTTAAGGCTCTGCTAGGGCATAAGTTCCCTCTCCTTCCAGCTAGCTACTCTACTTAATACTCTCAGGTAAGTTGAACCTTGAATTCATCCTTCCTCTTTCCGGTTAAAAGACTATGGGTTCGTCTTAGGTTCTCCCTAATACCCTTTCTATGGGTTTCAGTTTTGTAGGTTGCTCCGGAACTCATTTACTCTTGCTCGGGTTGCCGTTCTCTGTGTTAGTATCTCAAAATGGTAAGGGAAGCTAGAAACTTGGTGTTTTTAAATCATTTTTGCTTATTTCTGAACTGTCTCTTGGTTTGTGATGCTTGAATGATGTTGTTGGTTGTATATGAATGTTTGGTGCGTGTGTATGTTGGTTGAGCGAGAAGTTGTATGTGCTAACAGGTGAGAAACCTGCTAATCTCGCCCAAGCGAGTGACCCCCGCCTAAGCGAGGGAAGCAGGGACTCACCACTGGATTCCAATTCGTGTTGTCGCCTAGGCGACTGGTTTTAAATTTGAGCAAGGTGTAGTGTCGCTTAGGAGAGACGCTGTCGCTTGAGCGAGAACCCGCTGAAACCTTGTAGTGGCTATTGTCGCGCTCTCGCCTAGGCGAGAAGGGGTCGCCTGAGTGAAAGTAACCATTACGCCTGGGCGAGGACCTTCAGTTTTGGCGAGAATTCGTGACAGGGGCTGTTGTGTTGGCTGATGTGACTCCGTACTGTGTTAATTAATTTCTTTGCTCATAGTATGTGGCCATGCTTGGTATGTATGCATGAATGGGACTGGAATGAAAGTGTTATTATGTAATAAGCTATGATTTCATTGGATTAAACGTTGGTATGCATGTGATAAGTATGAAATGGGAAACATGATATATTTGTGGGTGGAATTTCATGAGAATTGGGTGATGGATAGGCATGTGAATAGTATTGGTGAGGGAGTTTCATGGGAAACCCCTAGTGATATGTATGTATGTATATATATATATATATATATATATATATATATATATATATATATATATATATATATATATATATATATATATATATATATAT
>Ga0214543_1009876_pt1 | contig 14546 bp, 7 predicted proteins | sample CNSS2metaG_FD_160094 | JGI IMG/M metagenome (GOLD analysis project Ga0214543, IMG submission 160094) | Root nodule microbial communities from cowpea collected in UCLA plant growth center, Los Angeles, California, USA - CNSS2 | ecosystem: Host-associated > Plants > Roots > Nodule | place: USA...
TTGAAATCCAGATCCATTAAATGGATTTTAAATGGATTGGATTTTTAATAAAATGGATTATAAATGGATTGGATTGAAGGAAAAGTGGATTGGATTAAGAAAATTAGATTTTTTGCCCACCCCTAATGTTTCCTTTTTCATTTCATCTTCTTCCTTTGTCCTCCCGCACCATTCCCTCCATCTCCTCCCTCCTCACTATTTCTGGTTTCTTTCCAGAGTTGCCAATTGACTCTTTTGTTTTACATGATACTCAACTGTTTCGTCTCTATTCAAATTCACATTTAACTTGTACAACTTTTACATCTTTATTTAATGTGTGTCTTATATTAACTTGCATTTTCAAACTAACAGTGCAACTAAGGGATGCAAAACTTGCATAAAGTAGGAGTGGGCATGGATTGAATTTTTAATGATTCAATCCACATTCATTATAGATCCAAATAATTGGATTAGATTTTCGACCCAAATCCATTTTTTTAGCAAAAGTAATTTGGATTTTTTTTAAATTCAAATCCAAATATTTGGATCAAAATTTAAATTCAATCCAAATATTTGGATCAAGTTCAAAATCTAGAATCCATTTTTTATAAAGAAATTTAAATTGAATTTTTTAAAACTTTGTCATTAAGGCCCAGATGACCCGGATGAGCCCGACGACCCGGATGACCCAGACAAGCTCGACAACCCAGACGAGCCAGACAACCCGGACGAATCTGATGACACGAACAGGCTCGATGACAAGAATGGGCCCGACAACTAGGACCGACTAGACGACCCAGACGGACCCGTCAAAATAGTCGGGCCCAATCAGGTAGTCGAGCACGTTCGATTTGTGGGGCCCGTCTGGGTCGTCAAGTACGTCAAGGTCGTCAGGTCCGTCCGGGTCATCAGGCTCGTTCGGGTCCTCAAGCTCGTTTGAGTCGTAGGGCCCGTCCGAGACGACGGGCCCATTTGGGTCGTAGGGCCCGTCCGGGTCGTCACACACATTCGTGTCGTCGTGCCATCTGGGTCGTAAGGCCCGTGTAGGTTGTCAGGCTCGTCCGGGTCGTCGAGCCCGTTTGGGTCGTCCGAGTCGTCAGGTCCGTCCGGATCGTTGAGCCCATCTAGGTCGTAAGACCTGTGTAGGTCGTCAGGTTCGTCCTGGTCGTCGGGCCCGTCCAGCTCTTTGGGCCTACCTGACCCGTTCGGGTCTTTGGGCCGCCTGACCCGCGTGACCCGTTCGGGTCTTCGGGTCCGTCTGACTCGTTCTGGTCTAAGGGGTCGCCTTACCCGTTCGATTCTTCGAGCCCGCCTGACTCGTTCGAGTCATCGAACCCGCCTGAATCGTTCGAGTCATCGGGCCCGCCTGACCCGTTTGGGTCTTCGGGCCCGCCTGAATCGTTCGGGTCTTCGGGCCCGCTTGACCCGTTCGGTTCTTCAAGCCCGCTTGACCCATTCGGTCATCGGGCCCGCCTGGCCCGTTTAGGTCTTCGAGCCCGCTTTGTCCGTTCGGATCTTCGAACCTGCCTGGTCCGTTCGGGTCTTCGGGCCCACTTGGCTCATTCGGGTCTTCGGGCCCACCTGGCTCGTCGGGTCATTGGGCTCGCCTACCCCGTTCGGGTCATCAGGCTCACTCGAATTTTTCGGATCGTTGGGCCTGATCAATTCGTTCGATTTGTTGGACCCACCTAGCTCGTTCATATCTTTAGGCCCGCCCAACCTCTTATGGTCATTGAGCGCCCGATTCGTATAGGTCGTCAAGCAAGGTCCGTCCAAGTCTGAATTTAGCTTAGTCCATCTCAACCTTTAGTCTAACCCAACTAAAAGTTTAAATTGAAAATTTGGATTGGATTTTTTGGATTATCCATATTTAAAAATCTTGATTTATAAAATGGATATCCAATCTATAAAATATATAAAATGTAGATTAGATTGAAATCCAGATCCATTAAATGGATTTTAAATAGATTAGATTTTTAATAAAATGGATTATAAATGGATTGGATTTGAGCAAAAGTGGATTAGATCAATAAAACTAGATTTTTTGCCCACCCCTAGCATAAAGGTAAAAGGTTGAAATAAAATGGTTGACAAAATTGATGAAATCATTATATAAATATATAGGATGAGTGAACCATGCAGAAGAGTGATTTCTATTTGCACAAGAGTTCAGTGCAGAAAAAGTTAGTCAGCCCCGGGAAGAAGCTTAGTGCTAGATTGGCTGGTTGTGCCAAAACCTCTTACAGAAGCAGGGATGATTCTGGACGGTGACAGCACCTCTGCGAACGAAAAGTTATAAGAATCTGTTCCTAATCTACTCTGCAACCACCCTTTGTTCCCAGAGAATCCATCAGCAACAATCCATGTGTTCTTGAAACCAAGGCTGGTCAGTGTTCTTCCCACTGTTTTTGCCACATCCGAATACCTAATGTTACAACAAATGCTCAAGTTAACACGAAAAACAATGGAATAGAATCAATCAAAGTGTAGACATGGAAGGAAACCCACGAGTCCAGGATCACAACGTTGGTGCCTTTGTTGATTTTCTTCAGATAAGTAATCTTCAAAGCCACTATTTCAGCTTCCAATTTCTTCACATTCTTCACCTGCCCTCTGACCTTACTCGGCAGTTCTTCCAACCTGAAAGACCAAAACAAGTGACAGTAGAGTCATAATGTTTTTGTTTCTCCTAGAAAATGTTCGGTAGTGGATAAAGCAATAACTTACGGAATGGCAACCATCCTGTTTTTAGCACTAGAGGGAAGGCGAGGGATACCAGTCTTGTCCTTGTCTTTCTCGGACCTGATATCAATCAAAACGTAGTTCTGTGCAGATATCAAATCAAGGGCTTGAGCAGGAGTTAGGTCTCCTACAAGGTCATGGAAGCAGAAGTGTTAAGTTAAGGCTCCATAATAGCTTAGTCCATGCATACAAAAAACAAGGTAATTTGCATCAAAAGGAGTCTTTAAGGTACCTTTGTAACCACGAAGATTCGAGGATATGACAGACCAGATAGGAGGAATCAGTAGGTAGGCAACAAATAGTGCTCCTGCAGTTCCAGCAATCACTGTTGGGTCTGAAGAGGATAAGGTTTCAACGGTTGAAGAAGCTATTGGCTTCGCAACATCAATCACCTTGGTCGTTTGTTGTGCAGCATCTGCCACTGTCTGATATCAAAGACACTATCCTCATCAGGTTCACAAATGTAGCTTTTCAATCATTGATTGAATAAACTGTTAGTGAAAAATAAAATGCATGTATATAAACATATTCTAATTTAAGGTGAACACACTTTCGCTGAGAACCAAAGAGTAGTTTCTAAAGATACAAAATTCCATTTAAAGAACTGATCTTTCTTAACATGATATTCCATTGTGTGAATATGTCAACAAAGATTATCATTGTGTTTGTGTCTAAACTTTATACTACCAAATGACTAACTTGCATTGTAGTTATAGTTCAGTCACAGCAGAAACAACAAATACCCCTAGAAACTCAGCGTAACCACAGAGCCTAAAGAAAGTAGAAAGATGCAGTTAGGGAAATAAACCTTAGCAGCAGTGATAACAGGTTCGGTATCGACACCAGAGTTTTGCAGCGCTTCTTGGGCCTTCTTGGAAGCTTCAGAAATGGCAGGAGAAGCATATTTCAAGGCCTCTTCCCCAGCTTGCTGCACAATCGGCAACGCCGTTTCGATGCCAGGTTTCAGAGCGTTCCCAATTACCTCAGCAATACGCTGTGCCGTGTCAAAAACACTCGAACCCACTTCCTGAACCTGATCAATCGTTTTCTCAACCTATAAATAAAACAATTAAAGTTAGATTCTTTACAAGATAAACAAATGCTACAAACTATTTCAGATAATGGGTAGGCGAGGAAATCGAAAAAAATTACTTGGGTGAGAGACGAAACAATCTGGTCCTTGGCGATGGAGACAGCGGCTTTGGCTTCGTTGGGAGGGGCGAAGAGAGCGAGGAGCGAAATGGTGGATGAGGTTGGCAGTGCTATGTGGGTGCGTCTGAGTTGAGGTTTGGTAAAAGTGGTGACTACTGTGTGTGGAGAAGGAGTTGGAAGAGAAGGTCTTGGAGAAGCTGAAGCAGCCATGGCAGAAATCTCCATTGGTGGTTGCTACTCTCTCTCTCTCTCTCTCACACACACACTCCCTTACTCAAAGATTCTTTGCCACTGAGTTTAGAAAGTGATTGGTTGAAGGACGAATGATGAAAAAAGTGAGCTAGAGTGATGAGAGATGTGTGGCCGAAATCCACTGTGAAAGTTTCATTGTTCTTTATGTCCACCTATGCACCATCTATGTTTGAGGCTGCAAAACTATCTCCACTCCACGTGGCATGAACTTTCGTGGAGAACGATAATTCAAACAGTTTGGTAGACCCGATTTGAGTCGAGTCTCACTTCTTTCTTTCTTATTTGTCTTTCAAACACTCGAGTTTAATCGAATCATGTCTGAGGTTGTTCAAAAAGACCTTAAACTATTTTCGCCAACTCACGTGATTTGATTTTCGTGTATTATGTATGATTTCATGTTTGACTTATCATAGGTATTAATCAATATAAATTCATACAGGTGTGATATACATAATATATTTGATAATTGATGAAATGATGTTTTGCAAACATGCTTTTTTTGTGTTTTCACTGTGCATCGAAAAATCACAATCCTATAACACAGCATAATCAAATTTCTGATATGAATAATACCTGATGCAAACATGTTTCTGCTAAAGCATATTTTTCTTGACAAAACTAAGAAAATGTAAGGGTGAAATTAGTAAAAACGGAACTAAGGATAATAGTTTGTTATGGTAAATGTCTTTTGAGTTGAGTATAAACAAATGGCTTTTTCCTTATTGCACACCTTCATTATTACTAACTGCACAGCATACCTTCATTATTACTAACTGCACAGCATACTAACACAAAAAAATTAAAATATTTTCTCTTCTGCATCATGTCGTTGTCACTGTGACCACCGTCATTGTTGCGCCATTAATGCCTCACCTCCATTTTACACCGTTGAGGAAGAAGAAGACTAAGACCTCGTTCTGAAAAAAAAAAAAAAACAATTGTCAAATGCGCATTTCGTATGTTCTGAAAAATTCATTCTAGAAAGTATTATAATCTAGAAGGTATTATATGTGTTTTGTAAAGCTATGGAATTTTTTTTTTAATTTATAAAACAAATAATTCGTAAGTATTTTTTCAGAAGATAAAATAGTCATTTTAAAAGTTATGGGGTGCAGGAAGAAAAGCCTAACAAATTCCATCACTTTCCGTTGGGCTTCATAACATTTTAGGCCCAAAAAGAATAAAAGAAATTAAAATGACAAAAACATAGTTAAGAGTACTTAAATGTTTATTCTGTAACTTAAACATGAGAAATAAATAGACTAAAGTGGCTCCTGGAACTCTTTTTAACATTTTAGTTTTTTTTAATAAAAAAATATGGATACATTAGCATTCAAATTCAAGTCAAATTTTAAGTCAAGTAGAATTTTATTGGAAAGAATTCAACTCAACTCATTTTCAATTATAGTTTTTGTTCTCTTTTTAATATTTTTTCAAGTTTCACTGAAATTAAGACTGAATGTTTCACTTAAAAAAGTTTAATAAAAACTATGTCTAATTTTTATAAATATTGAAACAGGAGAGTTAATTTCAATTATAAATATTAATTAGTATGATTTAAAAATCACAGTCGAAGTTCCCCTATATACAGACGAGGAAACAAAAAAAAAATCATTTCGGTCTTCTCATTCTTCTAATTTTAATTTTTTCTTAAAAGACATCCAAAAGTTCAGTGTTGATAATTAATGGAAGAATCTTCTCTGTCAAGATATTGATAAACCTCTGAATTATATCCAATAATTGATTTATATAACAATGAAAAATCTAAAAAAACACAAATGAGACATAATAATTCTACGAGATTCTTGAGTCACATGCATGATTAAACTGTCTTATAATTGTAGATCGAGGTGTATGAGCAATTACTTTAGTTGTCTTAAAATCTTTACTTACTTTATATTTGGATAGATAGTTTCACATTTTTTTAAATATTTAAATATATTAAATTTTAAATTATTTTCTTTTTTAAATATTTTACTTAGATAAAATAATTTAAATTTATATATTTATTTTTATTTAAATAAAGTAATAATTTATAAAAAATATTTAAATACTATCTAATTATTAATAATTCAAATATATCAAATATTAATGATCTTATTTTATTTTGATTGAAAACACCCAAACCTTAATCAAATCAACAATTAAATTAAAAAATAAAATATAAAACTTTTGAGAATATAAGAATTTTAAATTTGTACTCTTTAAGTAAAATTTAAAATTGTATTATTTTAAATAATTTAATTAATTTTAAAAATCTCGTAAAATTTCTTAATAAAAATAGCATATATTCTACAAATATATTTTAAAAATTATCTATAAAACTAAATTATCTTCTTAAAATTTTGTATCAAATCCCACATTATACTCGAAGTGGTAGCATGCAGCATGCAATCGTCTGTGAGAGAACATCCAACACAAAACGACGTTGCTTAGAACAAAACATGCTCTCGATCAAGCATGTTTTTAACCTAGCTAGCTTTCTTTCCAGCTGTCACATGTAGAAGAGTAGTGTTGACTCTTCAATCATCTTAATTTTACATTAAATCATCTTAACTCTATTAATTACCGTGTTCGAGTTAAGACGAACACAATATAAAGAGAAAAAGTTATAAATTTATTGTCTGAAGGTTTAAAAATAAACATCTCTTATATAATTTTCTCCATAACTTTATCATGATTGAATATTTTCAATATTTACTTTTGAAGACCCACATCATAAAACATCACTTAAAGGACAACCTTACTCATCATAACTTTTATACAAAACTAAGAATCAAATCCTTTTGTAATGATTTCAAGTTAAAAACTGCTAGTAACTTGTGTTACATTTTAGATAGTTTACTGAAATTTACATGGGCTACACATTTTAGTAATTGCATGAGTGGCATTCAAGCCTTCTTAAATTGATCCATAAGCAAATCATCAGGGCCCAAAATTTCTGCGAGTCTTTTTATAGATGTTAAAATGACTTTTATTATTTTTTGTAATTTTTTTGTTATAATTGTTTATTACCTTTAAATATATAGTTGACAATTATTTCTTTTGAAATATCTTTATTTTGGATGTTTAATTTAATTTATATGTTTGTAATACTGTATAAGTTCACATTTCAATTTTTAACTATTATTTTTATTACATTATTTGATGAAGTAGGTGAATAGTTTGATGGTACTCTTGTAAAAGAAAATATGAGTGCATTCAATTTATTTTAACCTAATAAATTAAAATAAGCAAACATATTTAAGTGAGCCGATTCATCTAATTATAAGCTCCCTAAAAATATAAGTCAAGTAGTTGAGATAACTTATTTTTAACTTAATTTTTTCTTGAGCCAACATGTGATATCTTTATTGTTAATATATCTTATATCTAAAGATGTTAAAATAAGTTTCAACACGTAAGTCAACCTAATCCACCAAGGGTTCAAATAGAGTTGGGTTGAGAAAATTTCATTTTTTTTTAAAGTGGGTTGAACTGAACTTGACTCACTTAATCCACTAGTTAAATGGGTTTGAGGTAGATTAACCCACCAACAATTTTTACATTTTTTAATTTTTTTTTGTTATAATTATTTACTACTTCTAATTATATAGATTCACAATTTCATCTCTTTAAATACTAAAATGTTGTTTTATAATATTTGAATAGTTTGAATGTTTGATTTATTTGCTTGCGAAGTTACATACATTGATACTTTAATCTTTAACTACTATTTTTATAATAATATTTCGAGAATTAAGTGAACACATTGTTTCCATTCTTATAAAAAATAAATTTAGTCAATTCACTCTTATTATAAAGTAATAAATATATAAAATAAATTGTAAAAGAAAAAAAAATCGTAAGTGATAATCCATCAACCCATAGGGGTCGAGTCGGGTTACAAAATTTCTGATTTAACTCTTTTCTAGCTCAACCCGCGGTAAGTCAACCCGTGTGAGCCGGATTGACTCACTTTTACACTTCTATTAATATCCTTAAAAACTAAATTAATAAGAAAATATTTGTTTCATGGTATAATTTTAGTTTATCTCTAATCAATCTAATCAATATGAAATCTTCATACGATATCGCACACTGCAAAAAACAAGACAAAACAACTTTACTTACAAGAGCAGAAAGCATTGGCATCAAACCATATGATTTCTGTCCCAATTGCATCCTTTCTTGCGTCTGCACTATTTAAGATTTGGTCATTAGCCTTGTTTTATGCACTATTCGACAACACATACTGATATACCTCATCCTCATATAGAGGCTCAACATACTAAGGATATGTCAGTAATTGCAATTTTTTTATTCAAAGGAGTCTAAACAAAAATTACAATTAGTTTTTACCAATAAAACATGATTGGCAATAGGTTAATGTTTTTAAAAGAATAAAGAAGAAACATAAGTTGAGATAATCCAACAGGTAAACTACCCACTGATTCATCTGATAATATGCAGTGCAGCAGAATTGAGAATAAAAGCATACTTGGAAGAACTAACTATGACAACAAAGACATCCATTATGTGACAAATGTTCCATATTAGTTGTTAATTGGAGTCAGAAAGTGAAAACTAACACGTGGGTTCTGTTTCTTTTCGGACTTTTGAGGTGTGAACTTTGTTTTTTGGCTGTTGGAGTCTTCCCTCAAGGGTACTTGTTAAAAAAAAACTTCATTTTTCAATTATATCAAAATCAGAACAAAACCAACTTATATCAGCTCATTCCCTTGGATTTTTCTTCACCAAACTTCAACCATAGCAAATGGCCTTCTATTAACAGGTGTCAATATACCATCTTACCCTGCTTTTCTGTCTAAGTAAAATTGTAAATTACCATCCTATGGAATGTAATCATGTAATAGAATAGTTTCTCAATAAGAACAGACAAAAGTTATAATTATAATAATGCAATAATCTTTTATTGTCACAGTAATCTCAATATGATAGAAATGTATCAAAATTCACCTCAAAGTTCGATAAGAAAAATAACATTTTACTTAATAATAGGTTTTGGGTTTTTTTTTGTGCCAAACAAATCACTTTCCATAATTATGATAATAAGCGAGTTTTTAAAAAATTACAAATTTAGGCAAAATGTACTGCGGGTGGACATTTTCTCATTCAGAAATCATGAGGCCCATGTACGTTTTTTGGATCAAAGGAAGAAATCGTGAGGGATTGGCGATATTTAAGAAGAAATCGTGTGGAACCGGCATCTTTTCAGCTGAAATCGTTTAAGGAGTACGTTTTATATGCTGTAATCGATTAGGGAATACGTTTTATATGCTGTAATCGATTACTTTATTATGTAATTGATTACTGAATGAGTTGTAATGTTTTTGGATTTAATATAATCGATTACATAAATATTATAATCTATTACAGAATGAGTTACCGTATTTCTAGATTAAATATAACTTTGTTTTCTTCAAAATTACGACTGTAATCGATTACAGTAACTTTGTAAATTCTGCCATTACATTCTGCCAGTATATTCCTGGCATTAACTGATGCTGAACTTTTACAATTTTGTTTCTTGTAGTTCATCTTGAATAAGTTTAGTTCTACCCGATAAACTATACATACATATATGTATATATAATATTGAACTATGCTTCAGAAGCATGCCACATTTAGATGTATTCATATCACAATTTAAAGGAGTAGTTAGAGTAGTGTTTATCAACATCCATGTTTCCAATCTGACACGGATGTCTTTTAAAAAGTATTTCTTTCTGATAAGATTCCATAATTCTCCTCTTTTATTGGTGTTTAATTATTTCTGTATAATAACCTTTGAAGAAGGAAACAAACCCAAATCCGACAAATAGCATGCTATAACCTCATCATCGACATCATCGTTACATCAAAGCCTTTATAGTGACCAGTGTTCACCTCTTCTCATATGTATGCTAAAAGTACTCTCATAGTACTCTCATGGAAAACATAGGCACCTCAGAACTTTCACACCAATCTCAAAACCAAAACAAGAATCTTCCCATGATGCCCTATGAGAAGAGAGTGATGAAGATTCCAAAAGTAGGAAAAAAGATTGAGAAAAAGTTTCTTGGGGTTAGACAAAGACCTTCAGGAAGATGGATTGCTGAGATCAAGGATTCCTCACAGAAACTAAGGCTTTGGTTAGGAACTTTTGACAAAGCAGAAGAAGCTGCCATGGCTTATGACTGTGCTGCAAGGCTTCTTAGAGGGAGAAATGCCAAAACAAATTTTCCAAACCCTGGAATCATGAACACTCATGAACAAGATTATTACAGCATTTTGGGCAAGAATCCAAGGTCTTACCAACTTCTTAAACATGCAGTTATGAAGAACCATGCACATTCAGCATCTCTTTATTCCACATTCATGCCCTGGAAAAACCAGATCATGATGAGAGATGAACATGACATCCTTGTTGAGGAAACTGTAGTTTGTTCCATTCCCGAACAAGGCTCTGCCTGCTGTGGAATTTCGTATGGAAGTTCTAAGGTTTATTCTTCTGTTGTTGTAGCTCCTTCTTTCGGTGTTTCTTCTCATGATGTAACCCCCTAAGATAGCATGTCTTGTTGCAATTATTTCTTTTTATGTCTTTCTTGAACCCTATTTTACTTCACAAACAGATATCTGGTTATCTTCACTACATATATGATAATTATGATATCTGTTACATATGCATGCTATCACCAGATGATGATGATGATGATACACTCACCATGTGATGCCGTAATTGTTATTCTTTTCTTGTTTTCATGGAACTCTTCTTTTAATTTCTTGATTATGAACATGTTTGGGTGTATCATTGATAAACATTTTTAGAAGAATAAAAAATAGGAAGGAGAGAGAAGTCAGATTTCAATTTCACAGGTATTATGTCACAAGCTTTTAGCTATCTTATATACAAATTCTAATGTGAATAAAAGATGTTTTGCCAATTACAGAAGTTGTTTTCTGCAAACATTCTCCACCACTCACACATAAAGAAGTGTAGAGACAAAAGTCATGGTAGTTGACTCTGTAATGGATGGATTTTCTCATGGAGTCATGAACATTAATCGGAAGAGAAAAAATATAGTTTATAAATAATACGGCAAATCAAACTATTTCGAAACAAGTTTTTTTTTTTTTTCATAATTACGTAGATGTCAAAATGAATTTTAATCCGTAAGTCAATCCAGTTCACCATAAATTTGAAATGGATTGGGTAAGTTCAAAACGAGTTAGGATAAAAAAATTTTAATTTGTTTGAAGTAAGTCCAACTCATTTAATCAACTAGTTAAAAGAGTTTGAGTTGGGTTGACTTGTAACTCATTAAAAATAATATTTTAATAGTTTTTTATTAACATTATTTATTATTTTTAATTATATTGGTTCAAATTTATTAATTTTTTATTAAAATTATATTTTACTTTTAATCATATAAATTCAAAATTTGATTTTTGTTAAGTACCATAATATATTTAAATAATATGTAAATATTTAGATATTTAATTTATTTGTTTGTTAAATTATATTTATTGATATTTTAATTTTTAACAACTATCTTTATTATAATATCAGCAAAATTAGATAAATATTTTGATTCTAGTGTTATAAAAAAATTAAATTGAACCAATTCACTTGTTGTACTACACTAAACCTATAAAATAACTAAAAGAAAGTAAAATAAGTAACTAAGTCAATTCATCAAACCTTTAATTGATCCAACCGAATTATAAGATTTCTCGCTAAAAAATAAATCGGGTTAACTAACATGAAACCTTTTTAACTAGATCCTTATTAATGACATCCTGGTAAGACTTGCTAGAATATTTATCTCTAAAAGCAGTCTTCATATGATAAAGTACTTCATACCAAACTACGAATTAGTGCGTCAGTAATTTCAACTCATTTATCTGTTTTTTCTATAATCAACAATTAATAATTAAATTAAATTAAAAAACGAGACATTGAGATTGTCTTATCCATAAATGTTAGTAGTGTCAGGTTTTACAGAGGGGGTTTCACTAGGAAAAATAACACCAATGAGATGTGGGACTTAGACTCACAGTTGGATTCCTAACAATCTCCCCCTCAAGGGTGAGTCCTTTCAACCACATTGGTACACTTCCCCTCTAGCGGAAGCTGCCCAACCACGAGTACTCCTTTTCTGTACCGCCCTTCTTCTTAACGGGACACGCTTACCTGGAACCCTTACCTAGGACTCTTGCCAGGAAGACTTTCGATACTAGGACCACACTGGTATTGCACTCGTCTGAGCCGATATTAACCATCGGCTCTGATACCACTTGTCAGGTTTTTAAGGAGGAGGTATCACTGGGGAGATACAACACCAATGAGATCTGAGCCTAACCACATAAGACACTAACACCACTCTCAACCCAAAACCTTAAGGCAATGGGTTTATGGGTCTTGATTCTTATATAGTGCTATACTTTCTCTTTTTTGGTCAATGTGGGACTTAGACTCACACTTGGATTCCTAACAATTTGAAGGGCACTTCAAAGATGCATTTGTCCTTTAAAAGAAGTAATCTCACTTTACAAGGGTTTTCTGATGCAGATTTGGGAGATGATTTGGATGGTAGAAAGAGCACAACAGGTTATAATTTTACGTTGGGTGGCACAGCTATCAGTTGGAAATCCAAACTTCAAGGAAGAGTCTCCCTTTCAACCACTGAAGTTGAATATATAGCTATCTCAGAAGCAGCAAAAGAGATGATATGGTTGAAGAATCTTCTAAAAGAATTAGGAAAAGAGCAAGATGAACCTTCATTGTTAAGTGACAGTCAAAGTGCCATTTGTCTTGCTAAAAATCCAATTCTTCACTCCAGATGTAAACACATTGAATTGAAGTATCATTTTATCAGAAACTTGATAAATGATGGAGATTTGATTTTGTTGAAGATTCCAGGTGCAGAGAATCCAGCTGATATGTTGACCAAGACAGTCACAACAACTAAGTTGAGGCTTTGCATTGCCTCAACTGGCCTTCGAGAAAATTGATGATGAAGGCACTACACTAGGTGGTAATGTAAATCAAACCCCAAGTGGGAGAATTGTTAGAATTATGGTGCTTGATTTAGTCCCACATCGCTTAGAATAGTGAGATGTGGTTCTCTATTTTACTATATAAGAGACTCTATGTAAAGCTTTAAGATACACCAGAAATACAAATACTTCCTAGTGTAGTCGTGGACGTAGGCATACACATTGTAGCCGAACCACATTAAATTCTCTGTGTCTATTTTTCTCTCCTTTATTCTTTCCTTTATTGCCTTGTTCCTAACAATTGGTATTAGAGCCATTTTTCTTAGTATGCTCTGTGGTTGCAGCATTGTCTGATCTTCCACATTAGAAAAGATTTGGTTTCTATTTTTCTTCTTGGGGATCTCAGTTTAGAGAAGTAGTGGGAGCTTTGGTCAAAAGCCGCAATAGGAGCTTTGGTCAAAGGAAACAATAGCTTTGGTCAAAGGCAGTAGGAGCTTTGGTCAAAGGCAGCAAGAGCTTTGGTCAAAGGCAGCAGGAGCTTTGGTCAAAAGCCGTAGCAGGAGCTTTGGTCAAAAGCCGCAGCAGGAGCTTTGGTCAAAGGCAGCAAGAGCTTTAGTCAAAAGCAGTAAGAGCTTTCGTCAAAGCAGCAAGAGCAATGACATTGGAAGAAGGGAAGGTGAGGATTGAGAAGTTTGATGGCAGTGACTTCGGGTTCTGGAAGATGCAGATAGAGGACTACCTGTATCAGAAGAAGTTGTATCTACCCTTAACAGGGTAGAAGCCAACTGACATGGAGCAGGCGGAATGAGATTTGTTAGATCGGCAGACACTCGGTGTGATCCGGTTGACATTAGCCAAGAATGTTGCGTTCAACATCATGAACGAGAACACAACCGTAGATTTGATGAAGGCATTGTTAAATATGTATGAGAAGCCATCTGCAGCCAATAAAGTGTATTTGATTCGCAGACTAGTCAACCTAAAAATGGGTGAAGGTAACTCGATTACTAATCATATTAGTGAATTCAATACAATTATTGCACAGTTGACATCAGTGCAGATAACATTTGATGATGAGGTGAAAGCATTAATTTTATTATCATCTCTTTCGGAAAGTTGGAGTGCAACTGTTACTGCAGTTAGTAATTCTGCAAGTAATAGTAAGTTGAAGCTTGATAACATCCGTGACTTGATCTTAAGCGAAGATGTTCGCAGGAAAAGTTCAGGGGAATCTTTCAGTTCTAGTTCCGGTTCAGCATTGAGTACTGAAACTAGAGGAAGAAGTAGCCAGAAAGGTCGTAATCAAGGCTGGGGCAGATCAAAGTCTAGAGAGAAATCAAAACCAAAATTTCGGAATGATATCACTTGTTGGAATTGTCAGAAAAGGGGTCACTTTACAAATCAATGTAGGGCTCCAAGGAAGAACAACAACAAGAGGC
>Ga0214543_1009878_pt1 | contig 14542 bp, 13 predicted proteins | sample CNSS2metaG_FD_160094 | JGI IMG/M metagenome (GOLD analysis project Ga0214543, IMG submission 160094) | Root nodule microbial communities from cowpea collected in UCLA plant growth center, Los Angeles, California, USA - CNSS2 | ecosystem: Host-associated > Plants > Roots > Nodule | place: USA...
TTTGTCCTCTCTCCAACCTATACCTTCTCTAATTCTCATTAAATTATTAAAATATTCATAGTCTATTGAGTAATCATATATATATATATATATATATATATATATATATATATATATAATATACACGCACATTTCTATATTTTATATTATATATATTCTATTTTTTATTTCTTCTAATTGTTTTGTTTGTCATGAAACTCATATGTATCTCAAGATATTTTTCCTCTTACTAAAACTTTTGTGCAATTATATTCAAAAGGTGTATGTCAATTAAATATTTTTTGTTATTGTTAAAAGGGGGAGCTACTTCAACTCATATGTAGATGGTTTTGATGATGTCCAAGTCCACACATCATGTGAATTACTAGTTTGAAATTAGTCCTGTTTTGTTAGATTGTGCATTAGGGTGTTAGAGCAAAAATATCATATGTAAAACAAGCTTGTATTGAGTTGTATTAACCATCAAACCCTTTCATGTGCATTCATAAATTGATTAGCTATTTAACTAATGGATTAGTTGAGGGACTAAGGCAGTTAAAACACACTCGCGATAATCCATTAGGTAAATTACTAATCCATTAATGACTATAATGAACTCTGTATAAAACCAGTTTCTGAAATCAGTTTTAAGTGTGGAGAAAAATTACAGATTTCCTGAGAGACTTTCTGAGAAACTGCCTTCTGAGATTTACAAAGTTCCTAAGCATTATTGATAGATCATTGAAGTAAAGATTCAAGAAGGTTGATGGTGGATTCAATCTTGATGGGCCAAGCTTGGATCTAGGAGTCAAGTGTCAAATCTGCACTACTACTAGGTGTACTCGTTTCTTGATTCTTTCTTGTTGTATTTCTGTTCATAGTTGAATTCACTGTGTAAAATGAAGGGCTAGATGCAATTGTGTGGATGCATTGCATCTAGGGGGAGTTCTTGATTTGTAAATCAAACTCCTAAATCTTTAGGGTCTTGAATTATATAGATGTTCTTGTAATTCTTGGATCTCTTTTGAGTTAGTGGAATCCTCCTAAGTGGGTTTACTTAGGAGAAGACTAGACGTAGATTCATTTTGAATCGAACTAGTATAAACTGTGTGTTCTTGGTTTCTCTCTTCTTTTACATCATTCTTAATTGCTTTACATAGTCCATTAACACAGAACTGCAAAATTGGCTAATTGGGTCATAAGGGTTAAAGAAACCTTCAAGATTCAATTTAACTAAGTGAAAGACTCAATAACCAGTTCAGATCCCCTTCTTGGTTAAGATTATTACACAGATATGTTTTAACAATTGGCACCAGAGCTGGTTAATCGCACGATAATCGATTAGAAAGATCCTGATATGTCTAATACATCTCAAACCTTTGCTGAAGGGGCATCCATCAACAGGCCACCTCTGTTTGCTGGTGAAAACTACCCTTTTTTGAAAATTAGAATGAAAATTTTTCTTGAATCAGTCAACAAAGGGGTCTGGGATGTTGTAGTTAATGGACCTTTTCAACCCATTGAAGTTGTGGAAGGCAAAACTGTTCTTAAAGAGTTCTCACAGTGGACTCTTGATGAAAATAAAAGGGCACACTATGATGTTAGAGCCAAAAATATTATTTCCTTTGCACTAACTTTGGATGAATTTTATAGGGTATTTGTGTGTGAATTAGCCAAAGAGATGTGGGATGTTTTGGAGGTCACCCATGAGGGCACGAATGAGGTAAAAAGAGCAAGGAAGAATACTCTCATTCAGGAGTATGAAATGTTCAGAATGAAGGCTGGAGAAAGCATATGTGATGTACAAAAGAGATTTACATACATAGTAAATCACCTATTAGCTCTTGGCAAGATCTTTGACAAAGAAGAACTGAATATCAAAATCTTGAAGAGCTTAAATAGGACATGGCAGCCCAAAGTCATTGCAATTTCAGAATCTAAATACCTCACTAGCATGAACATAGCTACACTCTTTGGGAAGCTAAGAGAACACGAACTAGAGCTTGGAAGACTCAAGGAAGAAGAGGATGGAGAAAAGAGGCACACAATAGCCTTGAAGAGTGTTGTAAAATCTACAGTAAAACTAAAGAAAGCAGAAACTATAGATGACTTTAATGATGATTATAACTCTGACAGTGAAGCCTTGAGACTAATGGTAAAGGGGTTCTCAAAATTTCTAAAATACAAGAACAAAACTACCAGTAATTCTGTAGAAATTAAAAGATCCTCTAGGAAGCAAGAAAAACATGTTCCAACCTGCTATGAGTTTGGAAAAATGGGACACATCAAACCTGAATGCCCTGTCCTCAAGCTGAAGCAAAAACTAGAAGAGAAAGGTGAGGCAGACAAGCACAAGAAGAAAAGGAAAGCTTACAACAGTGACTCCAGCTCATCTAGTGAATCTGATGGAAGCATTGAGGAAGAGACCAACCTCTGTCTTATGGCTGAAACAAGCTCTTCTAAGAGCAGTGTGAGTAGTTTCAACTCCAATGATGATGAAAATATCTACTATGAATTACTTGATGCTTTTAATGAATTGCATAAGGAAGCCACAAAATTGTAAAAGTCAAATAATAAGCGTAGAGGAGAAATTAAATGGCTTAAAGGTAGAGTAAAGCAACTAGAAGAGGAAAATGAAAATCTGATAACAAGTCTTCAAAAACTAGAAAAATCTAAGAAACACTCTAGGTCCAAAGATGGCACAAGCTCTCCCCAATGTGAAAAATGCCCAAGACAACTAGAAAAGATAGATTACCTAATGAAAACTCTCTCAAAATTCACTTTGGGAAGATCAAACCTTGATGCAGTGTTAGGATCTCAAAGGAGTGTGCTTAATAAAGAGGGAATAGGTTACAATGCCAAATCTAATCCATTAGGCACTAGAAATTTTCTAAATATGAGTAAACCAACATCTGTCATTGCTCCTACTGTTCTGAACTTGGTCATGCATCAAATTCCTGCTATTTTAAAAATTGTGGGGTTCCTAAAGGAGAGTACAAGTGGGTACCTAAAGGAACACCTCAAACCACTAACATGAAAGGACCCAAGTTCAATTGGGTACCTACATCTTCTCTTTAATCTTTTTTCAGTTGTGTCTTGATGCAAGGAAAACAATGTAACTTCTATATAATGGATGCTCAAGACACATGAAAGGAGATGTGAAGAACTTCTGCAGGGTATCTTACAAAGCCAATTAATGGTCATGTTACAAGAGGTGATAATAACAAAGGTCAAATTTTAGGCATTGCCAAGGTGAAAAGTTCCTTTTCTATTCTGATCAAGTATAATTGTTGGTTGAAGTACTCCCATATTTTGAATTTACTACATGTTTATTCACTAAAAAAGAAGTAAAATGTGCATTTTTCATATTTCTGCATAAATTAATCCATTAGCTAATTCTCTAATCGATTATCGTTTTCCTGTTATGGCTCATTTGCTTTTGAACACTACATAATTCATTAGATTAGTCATCTACTAGTACTGAAATTCTTAACTGCCTGTATGCACTCTGATATTCTTGTTGTTGGACTTGTTTATACATCCTAATGATCTTGGTTATATTTGCTCTTGGTTGATGCTTTTATTTGTTGCTTTTATCTGCTACATGTCTATACTTCCATAAATTTTTGCACTACTGATTTAAACTGATATTGCAATACTTAATTGTTGATTTGATTTATGGTTGTATGCACTCTAATGTTAACTTGTGCTCCTGATTTCACCTACTACGTTATTAGTACTGTCATATTTTGTATTGTTAATCTGTGATGTTCATGGTATGTGCTGGTTTGGTTGTGTTACACCCCTATGCTCTTATTACTAATGTCCAAAGGGGGAGAATGCTAATTTTTTTCTATATTGCAGGACACATAATGCTGCTATGTTACAAGACATATTTTGGCCATCATCAAAAAGGGAGAGATTGTTGAAAGGGGGAGCTACTTCAACTCATATGTAGATGGTTTTGATGATGTCCAAGTCCACATGTCATGTGAATTACTAGTTTGAAATTAGTCCTGTTTTGTTAGATTGTGCATTAGGGTGTTAGAGCAAAAATATCATATGTAAAACAAGCTTGTATTGAGTTCCTTTCTCACTGAGGAAACTTGGCAAAGGTTTCCAAGCCGTAGTCCAAGAGGCAAAGGTTGTTTGCCTTCCTTTCAAACTGACTTGCCTTATCCTATTGGGTGAAAGTACTATTATTGTTATACATTTGTGCTTCATTTAGTTTTGCGTATCAGTCAAGTTTCAGGTCTGTGCCTGATGCCTGGACCAGAAAGCTTTCATGGCGGGGGCAGAAACGGAAGCAGGTACGAATAGAAGAAGGCCCAGAATAGCCAAGCCAAATGGTTCGACCCCGTCCTTGGCCTCGGGGAGTGGCGAGCATCACAGAACTTTAATTAAATGGCATAAAAGGGGGGCTTTCCTTTGTTAGAAATCCACAGACAACATTCTGGAACTTCCAAACCAAAGTAATGCAACATGAGAAGTTTTACGTTACGCTTCAATAGAATGAATTCGGTCGGTAAGGGTAGAATACGCCGTCGTAGCTCCTGTAGAAGTAATAAAAATCAAAGCCGTAGGTGGGTATTCAAATAAAGGGGAGCACCTTGCTATCATGAAAACGCCAGTTGTGACCATAGTAACTCGCACCAATAACAACATTGAGCGGCCGGAGATTGATTGAAAAGGCAGCCGCCCCTCCCCCCGCCTACCTACTCGTGCTCGTAGCTCAATCGGAGGTTAAGAGTGTGGTCCGGCGAAAAAACAGAAGTCGTCCGTATCTTTGTGATACGATAAGGGTTCCAGCTAGATATGTATGATTCACCCGGTACTTGGTACTGGTAGTAGCATCCGTCTCTTTCCCCTCCCTTTGTATGAGTAGAGAGGCTGAGGGGAGGTCTACTAAAAGGGTTATCGAAGCCTTCATGACAAAATAATAAACCTCTGGAAGCGGACTGTACCTCTTTAACTAGCTAATCTTGAAGGTGACTCTTTCATTGTAAAGTTCCAGAATGCCTAGAAATGCAATTTAAACAGAAATGACTTACAAACGTAAAGACCCACAATTGCGAATTTAAGCACTTTAAGCAGTAACTCCTTTGCTCCAAATTATAGATTTCCACTGATGTTAAATTCCACTAAAAAGGGGGAATCAAGCAACGAAAAATACCCTAACCAATAATGAAAAGTAAAGAAATCAAATAAATTAACTTAACCTAAACCCTAAGTTGCTCACCATACAAGATTATTCAGCGGTGAGAAAATCGAAGACGAAGCAGCGGTGAGAAAGAGGAAGGTGAAGACGAAGTAGCGGCAAGAAAGAGAAGACAAAGACGAAGCAGTGATGAGAAAGAGGAAGACGAAGATGAAACAACGACGAAAAAGAGAAGATGAAGCAACAGTGGCAACAATTGAAGTGAAAAGGAAGGCGACACAGTGATGGTTTAGAATTGAACGAATGCCCTTCTCACTCTCGAGGGCATATTTTTTTCATTCTCATGAGGGAAGGTTGTCTCAAGAGGGAAACATTTCTTTTTTAGTTTCGAAGGAGGGAACGAAAAAGATTTCGTGCCAATTGTTTTTTCTTTTAACTTAATAATATAGCTCACATTTTTATCTTTAAATTTATCTTTTTAAATTTTACATTTTTTAAAATTTATTTTAGGCCACATTTTAACCTTTAGGCTACGTTTTTTAAAATTCGTCCACTCTTTTTAAAGATAACATTTAAATAAATGTGGCTTAAAATATCTATGATTTTAAAACTGTGGTCTTTAACCATCTTTAAACCATGTTTATAAAACTGTGGTCTTTTCTATGTTTAAGCTACAGTTTTTTACATGTGAACAAGTTTAGTGTGGCCTAAAGCCAAAAATGTTGTAGTGCGCGAAACTCAAATAACAAGCTAGTGCAACTGATTGTTTCAAACAATTGTATACAACTTTGTGGTACTTGTTTACACAATTGTTGTCCCATAAACACTCTTGGAGCACCACGTAATTAGAGACAAAGTCATTGACATCAACATTTTTTATGACACAATTCATCTTGGATCTAAACTCATTCTGTATCTCCCCAAACTTTGCATTTGTGTACTTTTGTTGAAATTGACGTTCTATCAAGGAATGAGTTGCGCAAGAAATAATTGTGTTGATTGACGCAAACTCAGTTTCACATTCCTTTTCTGCTTTGTGTCTTAGTGCGTTGTCATATTGCACAACAAACTGATGCAATGTGGTTGTGGAATTGATAAATCCATCAAAGAAAACATTTAGGCCCTCACTTCGCTGTATGGTTGACATTCCAGCCAAAAATTTGCTCTTCAAGTATGCCGACACCCATCTAGATCTGTCATCATATAGTGTTCCTAGCCATTCATTGTTTTGTAATTCATATTTCATCAAGAATTGAGTCCAACCACTTTCAAACTCAAGGACACTCATATACCAATTTCTTAAATTCGCACTTAATTGCTTTGTATTGGGAGTACCCTTGGAGCTTCTCGGGAATTTTTTTCATTATGTGCCAAAGGCACCATCTATGCCTTGTATTTAGAAAAACAATTTCAATTGTGTTTTGCATAGCTTTGCATTGATTCGTGATAATTCCTTCAGGTGACTTATTGGAGATGCATCGACGCCAACATTGAAATAACCAAACAAAGGTGGGTGTATCTTTTAATGACAACAATCTACATCCAAATAATATTGACTGCCCATGGTGATTAACATGACAAATGGTGCAAATGATATGTCATACTTGTTGGTCTAATAAGTTGTGTTGAATGATATCACATCTCTAAATTCTTCGCATGTTGCACGGCTATGCACATCAACCCAAAAAATGTTTGAGATGCGATCATCTGAATCCAAGTCAATGTCATAGAAGAAGTCATGGTTCAATTCTCGCATGTTTGAGAAGTGTGTTATCAAAGCCTGCACATCACCATCCTTGCACAATCTCTTGCGTTGCTTTCCGATGTAATTTCTGACATCATGCTCAAGAAATTGAATATTTTCAAAGCAACATGCTTCGCAAACTAATGACTGGAAACTCTTGTTAATGCGCACACCGGCTTCATCATTCATATCTAGTGTCCTCTTGACCTGTATGGCTATTTTTTTGTTTCCACGTATCAACCTCGACTTTTTTGCACTAAGGTCATGGTTATGGACATTGTTAATGTTGCGTATATTCCACTACCCTTCCTTTTTCACACCGCTAATTCTGGCAGGATATTGTTTTCTTTGTGTTGGGAGACTTTTTAATTATGGAGGAATTGTGAAGTGACACTTCCCTTCATGACTGCAAACTAATTTGATGAAGCATAACTCATTGTCTTCTCCTTTTGATGAACTTCTAATTCTAACACCAAACCAACATTTAATAGCGTACTTCCTATAAAATTGCTTCAGTTCATGTACACTTTTGAAAGTCATGCCAACTTGAGGAACTTCTTTGTCAATGTTATCTTCGAGGGGTTTAATAATATCTTCAAATAGGTTGTCGACCTCAGTATCTTGAAATAAAGGAATGTCTTCGAGATATATTGGGTTAACATTTTGACATGTACTCGTCACATTGACCTTGTTAGTAATATTTAAATGAAAAATAGTAAAAAAATAACATCCACCAAAGCAAATAGTAATCACGCACATTGCGCATACAAATGTTTCGTTTGAAATTAACATTCCAGTACAATGCATTTCAGTTCCACCATTAAAGTAACAATTTTTATGAATTTGTATTTAGGTCAAAGCTACAAAACGTTAATAATAATGACAATATTTAATAAACAAATAAATGACCAACTAACCTTTCCGCAACAATAACTCCATGTTGTCCAGGCTTAGTAGATGTGCATTTATGTGCATCTTGGCAAAGCTAGTTAATGAAATCATTCATGGTTCATGGAGTATGAAGCATTGGTGGAACAGAAGTAAACAAGACTTCAGGCAATGAAACAGAGACATGAGGTAGGTGAGAAATAAAGGTGGTGGATAACTTAACTTCTGCAATAAGTTAATGAAGGTAAATATTGTCTTTTACAACGTTTAATGTTTCCAAAAAATTAAATTATCTGAGCTTACAAATAGAAGCAACTAATTGAATGCATTCACTCTCCAACGTTGTAGTTGTACCCACACATAGGTTATTTGCAAATTATCAGATTTACTTGTCCAATTCTTCAAAATATTATTTTGCATTGACATTGTTTGTCTTTTGTGTTAATAGATCGTTTTGGGAAAAAAATAATTCGACGAAATGGAAGACTTAGAAAGTGTTGATGGTGAATAAGATATTTCAAACTCTTATTTGACAAGAATTTACGCAAATGGAGAAATGAAACAATGTGAAGATGGTGTTCATTTCGAAGGTCCTACGCCAACTCTATTCTGAATTGCATACAACACCACATTAAGGAGTTTGAAGGAAAAATTTTGTCAGTCTTTGCACATACCAGATGGTAATAACATTAACAAGTTGTTACCGAAAATCAACGATGAATGGAAAATGGTGTATAATTTATAGTGCTGCTGACTTATCAACTGATGAGGAAGTTATCGCAATGATAATGAGTAAGCTCACATTTCCCATTAACACGATTATTGAACTTTTTGTCACCTTCACAAGGTCACTAGATGAAATACTTCGTCTATTACATAGGACACCACATTGTTCTTCATCAGATCTTAGAGAGAAATAGTGTACGAGGATGATACTATATTTCGGTGGACATATGAAGTGGGCAACTATACTGGAATGCCCATATGGACACGGTCTAATGTTTAGATCCAATGTAGTGGTGTACATGTCCATCTCCCATGTTTGCACATTCGTATTGGATAAATCTCACATGAAATTGGGTGTAGAGATCGGAAAGCAGTGATTGAAATTAGCTACCGTCGTGCGGTTAAAGTAGTGAAAAATTGTTTATTTTATGACATAGTTGAAATCAAATATGATAGCGATGTAGTCCAAATGATTTAGAGGTGGAAGGATGTCCAACGTATAAGTAAACATGTCATTCATCCACGCACTTCGACTGACATATAACTGTTCATACAAAGAAGGGACATACGTCCATCAACACCACAAGAACATTTTGAAGATATCCAACCTTGGTTGTATAAGAATGCAAAAGGAGGATAATCACGAAGAACCAGATTGGATTATCTTTAGTTAATTGTTTATTAACTTTTGTAAGAAGTCAACAATAAGTCCGTCAAAGTTGTGTTTCTTATGATGCAAAATATTAAGAGAATTTAAGACCTTAATTGAATGTTTGTCAATGGTTTCGAAATATTTAAATTAATTAATATTGCATAATGCCACCGTTTGCCATTCTATTTAAACCAATTGAACCATAATGCCACCGTTTGCGTCATAATGACATTCAATATTGTGCACAATCGTTTTCTTCAACCATATCAACTACCACCTAACAAATATAAATGCGGTCAAACGTTTAAACTCCTTCAATGCTCATTAATGTGTCTATTTAATGTGTTTCATGTGGAACTCATCTCCCTATCTCTTTTTGTTTGTACATTACTTTTGGACCCACATTCTTGTTGAGATATGGCAGCCATGGGAAGCGGCAACAACAACAATATATTATGGACATTCAACACAATTCATGTTGCCTATGTGGTAAGTACAATTGTGGACCCATAATATTACATTTTTAAGCACCAATATTGTGTTTCCAATTGCCATCACCGTTGTTGGTTGAAATTAGAACGTTGCATATATTGATCGCCATTTTACAATGGCTTCTGAGGATGAATTGGTTGAGGAATGAGAGTTAGTCGATAAAAAAGGCCAAATCCACTGAACTTAGCATGCAAAGGTATTTGCGTCATGCCGCCACTGAGTTTCATGACACAATCTTTTGTGTGAGGTTGACAAAATATCAAAGTCGAGTCTCTCATATGGTATATGTCATTTCAAGTTTTCTATTTTCATTAACCAAATGTTAACCTCACATTAATTAGGAAACTAATTTTTTTTGGTTTAATTACTCGGATCATACCCGTTTTAGTTCGAAAATTTCAAAATGGTACCCACTTTGAACTTTGTCTCAATTTAGTACCTAATTTTGATTATTGCATCAATGTAGTACCCTCTGTTAAGTCTTCACAAACGATGTTAACTACCTTGCCACTGAATTTTGATGTGTTTTTTTACTAAAACAGTGGTATGGACCCAATCCAAAACACATCCAAATAATTCCATTAACGGGAATCATCAGGAAACAACTCAAACAAGTAACTAAAAATGAACATAGAAAAAATAACAAACATTTCTGATCTTAGAATTTATTGTACTCTTCTATCTCAATAAGTGTGTCTTTTTGAAGTCTATGTTTCGTACGAGCAGTACTAGAACTGGTTTTGACGTATTTTCTTACAAAAACAATGGTATGGACCCAATCCAAAACACATCCAAATAATTTAATTCACGAAAATCATCAGTAAACAACTCAAATAAGTAACTAAAAATGAACATAGAAAAAATAACCAACATTTGTGGTCTTAGAATTAACTGTACTTTGCTGCCTCAATAAGTGTCTTTTTGAAGTCTACATTTGGTACGAGCAGTACTAGAACTGGTTTTGAAGTGTTTTTTTTACAAAAGCAGTGGTATCGACCCAATCCAAAACACATCCAAATAATTCCATTAGTGGGAATCATCGGTAAACAACTCAAACAACTAACTAAAAATGAACATAGAAAAAATAACCAACATTTGTGGTCTTAGAATTAACTATACTCTTTTACCTCAATAAGTGTCTTTTTGAAGTCTACATTTGGTACGAGTAGTACTGGAACTGGTTTTGAAGTGTTTTTTTTTACAAAAATAGTGGTATGGACCCATAGCAAAACACATCCAAATAATTCTATTAACGTGAATCATCAATAAACAACTCAAACAAGTAACTATAAATGAGCATAGAAAAAATAACCAACATTTGTGGTCTTAGAATTAACTGTGCTCTTCTGCATCAATAAGTGTCTTTTTGAAGTCTTCATTAATCCATGTGTATTTCAATAATGAATTTTCATTCTTTTTAGATCCAAATACATACCTAGATGTCAACTTGGTCTTAAAACCACGAAATTTCTCAGCCACTGATGACAAATTGTGTTTAAGCGTTGCCACATTTGGGATATCAAATGTTAGCTGCAATATAGAAAATGTCATCAATAATATTTAACATGTTATCAATAAAATCAAACTATGAGGTTAATAACATTAATATTAGTTACCAATAAATCCTGCTATATCATGTTCCGATCAATTTCAGTGACATGTTAGTGTGATATTCTCTCCCGTGCCAACGTCCCTAAATAGCTTTTGAAGATGTCTGCATAAGGACCTGTAGGGACTCTAGTGTTGACGTCAATATCGACATGTGTTTTTTGACCATTAGCTCTTCTAATTAAGAGTTGTCTCAACCTAATGGCTCCTCTAGTGGGTTTCATATTGGGTGCTTCATTCTCTGATGAACTAGGATGTTTAGTCATATATCTGCGAAATTAAAAAATCACAAAACATTAATAAGTAGCACATAAAATCATATATAAAACATTATTTACCAAAACACGTAAATTTTTACAAGAACATAAAATTCTTACATAAAGTTATTGATTGATGATATGTATATTCCCTCATCGTTATCTTCTCGAATTATGTGTACATCATCAACTAGAGGGACTTCATCAATATTTATCGATCTTTTAAATGGGTGAGTATCAGCAATATTAAGATTACTTAGATTCTCTTCATTAGGATCATTTGTTTTTTTCCATGAAGAGCGACAAACCAATGTTCAGACGCAGGATCTTTAACATAGAAAAACCTTATATTCTTGTTGTGCCATGATAGATGACTTGTCTCGATAACCCACCTTTCGAAAATCAACTAGAGTCATTCCTGATTCATCCATTTTGACACCAATCTTATTGTTAACCCACTTACATTTGAACAGTGGAATAGTAAACATGGTATAATCAACCTATCATTGATCCAACTCATTCGCTAACCACATCAAAGTCTTAAAAGATTTTGAATGTTTCAAAACCTCAAATTTAAACCAAGGCATGGATGTTCTATTATGCTCCATCAAATGTCATTCTTATTGTCTTGGATTGTTCTCTTTCATAATGGCTTTGTATGCAAATAAGTAAGAGGTGATCTTATCTGTGTAGTTCAATATGTCTAGATGTGCTTGCAACAACTCTTCACGATCTTTGCTAACCACACTCACAATTCGAATGTTGTTACTTATAGAACGCCTGTTCAACCATGATCTTTGAGGAACTCCTATCAATTTTTCTTTTGTGATGTAATCTGAACAAAACTCGACACTTTCTTCAACAATATACCTTCCGATCATTGAAGCTTCTAGACAATTTTGATTTTTCACATACCCTTTCAAAATATTTATGTAATGTCAATGAGATACATCAATCTTAAGTATACTAGTCCACAAAACTTGATTTCTCTTACCACATGAACAAGTAAATGTACCATGATGTCAAAAAAATGATGGAGGGAAAAACATCTCCAACTTACACAAGATGATAACAATCTCGGCTTGAAGTTCATCTAATTTTAAAGGATCAATGAATTTGCTACAAATTGAAGAGAAAAATGCACACAAATGCATTATAGTTTGTCTAACATTTTTTGGTAAAATTTCACGAATAGCTACAAGTAACAATTGTTGCATTAAGATGTGGCAATCATGAGACTTTAGGCCAACAAGCTTCAAGTCTTGCATGGAAACTAAACTTTGAATATTTGAAGATTATCCTTGAGGTACCTTGACACTCTTTAAACATAAGCAAAAACTTATTTTCTCTTGTCTGGATATAGTGTAACATGCAGCGGGGAAATAAGTACACTTACCAACCTCCCTTGGTGCCATGTCTTCTCGGATCTTCATTTCAACCAAATTCAAATGAACATTTACTCCATCTTTTATCTTCACCTGAATGTTAAGTAGTGTACCAATCAAGCTATCACACATATTCTTCTTTACATGCATGACATCTATGGAATGCCTAACTTGTAACTTCGACAAATATGGAAGATCAATGAATATTGATTTTTTCTTCCAAGAGCTCGATGCAGATGACTTCTTGGATGTTTTCCCAAATACATGATGTACTTTGTTAACTTTTTTCATGAATTTGAAGGCCAATCAATGGAATTGGTGCTTCGTCAGTCTCTTGATGTCCAGTGAATGCTTTTTTTAACATTCGATAAGGATGATTAGCTTGTAAAAACTTTCGATGGTGCAGATACACAGTCTTTCTTCCCTTTTCAATTGATGAGGTGTAGTATTTTATTAACATATAAGATATGCTTTATTACCCTTGACACTGTACCCTGGAAAATTACCGTAAGCTGGAAAGTCATTAATGGTGCAAAATAGCATTGCATGCATCATGAAAGTTTCAGAAGCAACAACATCAAATACTTCAACCCCATCAACCCACAACAACTTCAAGTCTTCAACTAGTGGATTGAAATATACATTTATGTCATTTCCAAGTTTCCTTGGACCAGATGTCATCATAGAAAACATCAAGAATTTTCTCTTCATGCAGAGTAGAGGAAATAAGTTTTAATGAATAATATAATAGACCAACAACTATTGTTTGTACTTAAATTACCAAATGGATTCATTCAATCGGTAGCTAAGCCAAGCCGAACATTTCTACATTCTTGACAGCACTTGGAAAATTGCTGATCCATATTTTTCCATTGCATTAAATCAGCTACCTGATGAAGCAGTCTGTCACATCTTCTCTCAATCGCAAGCCATCTAAGGATTTTAGCATCTTTATGATTTGCAAAGAAATGCTTATCTAGGCATGATTGGATGATACTAGATTACTTTCAAAGCAAATTCTTCCTTTTCTATTTGACCATTATCTTCACTGTTTCTTTTCTACTTGTACCGTGATGACCCACACTTTGGACATTTCTTCAAATCTTCAAATTATTTTCTGTATAATATGCAATCATTAGGACATGCATGTATCCTTTTATACTCCATACCCATCGTACAAAGAATTTTTTTGGCATTGTAATTTTGAGTGGGTAGAGTATTTCCCTCGGGAAGCATTTCATTCAAGAGCACAATCAATTCTGTGAAACTTTTATCCATCCACTCCTTGGTCGCTTTCAAATTTGTAAGTCTTAAAACCATTGGCAAATGCGTGTTCTTAGTTGAACCAACATACAACGGAGTTCCCCCCTTCATGAAGATTCACCTTGTTTATTTTAATGGTACATATTACTTTTAAAAAACGTATCTTAAATATCACAAAAATTTGTCATCATTTCGCATTGGTCTTCAAGATACACGAAATAAAAGTGATTATCAACACAATAAAATATTCACCCGAAGATCATGACAAAAACACAGTTGACAAATATTTGTGAATTTTAAAATATGTATATTAATATATATATATATATATATATATATATATATATATATATATATATATATATATATATATACACACACACACACACA
>Ga0214543_1009880_pt1 | contig 14541 bp, 8 predicted proteins | sample CNSS2metaG_FD_160094 | JGI IMG/M metagenome (GOLD analysis project Ga0214543, IMG submission 160094) | Root nodule microbial communities from cowpea collected in UCLA plant growth center, Los Angeles, California, USA - CNSS2 | ecosystem: Host-associated > Plants > Roots > Nodule | place: USA...
TATATATAATATTTTGTTGAGATATTGTTATGTAATGTTATACAATTTCTATTTTCTTATATTTTTGCTTAAGGGACAAATTTTGCTTAGGAAAAAAAGAATGAAACAAGTCTTTCTCTTTTAGGTGATTTTTTTTTAAATAAAATATTTTTACTAAAGTAAACAACTAGCGAGTTTAGTCTTTTTTGTGGTTAATTTGGCTGAAGGAAACATCTTCAAATTTCTTTCTTTTGATTACAAGTTTTAGCCAGCAAAAATCTTGTAGAAAAGACATTAGTTTTTTTTTATGTATTATTTCTCACTCAAGTGAGATTTTGACTCTTGAATGACATACTTGTGATAAATAACATGTATAAATAGCTAAATCATAATCATAATTGTTAATTGTGGTTGGTTTGTGATATATTGTATTTTATGTTTTTTTTTCTTACCTTTTTATGAATGTTGTTTACTTCTTATGGGTGTTGTTGGCCTCTATGGTTGTTATAGTGAGATATACTTGGAATTGTATTATGATCTTAAGAGTAAAGTATTAAGCATGAGACTCACTAAGAAGAAGAATATTTTAACTTCACTAAGAATAGTTTGATAATCATAGAATAGGGAGATGAGGATAAGTTTCATACATATGCTCATGATGAGTTAGTTGTTTGTTTCTCCTATGATAGGCTTAATACTATTCATTCAGAAGATGTCAAGTATGAGAGTAAGATAATAGTTATAAAAAATATAAAAAATAAATGTCTATAAACATGTAAGAGATTATATTTATAAATATTGTGTAAATTATTATTTATATATTCATTATTTGTATGTTGTGATTTATTACTGAAAAAATTCATATTTTCTACCAATATTGTTTTGAATTTTTTTCGTAGGAAATCCTTATAAATTTTGTTATGAAAAAAAAATTGTAAGAAATTGTTACCAAGTTTTTTGCAAAATATTTTGTATAAAACACTTTTCGAAAAAAAAAAAATTGTATGAAATACTTGTGAATTTTATAATTTTGTAGGAAATAATTATCTATGAAAGAATTATTTACCAATTAAAATTCTTAGAAAAAATGACAAAAAAAGTCTTTTCTTGCAAATTCTTTTAACAAATTAGCAAGAAAAATCCCATGTAATATGAGAAATTCTAGTTATAATTGTTATGATCATACTTGGTATGAAAGTAGATAATGTTGAACGTTAAGATGTAGTTTTTATATTCTATTTTTGTAGTGCTATTTGATATATTATTTTGAGAACTTTTAAGCTCCAAAAGGTATAATTATAAAACATGTTATATATACCCGTGTAAACACAATCGTTATTGTGTCTTTGTGTACATATTTTTTTAAATATGAATGATATTATATTAGTAGGTGATGATATTGTACTGTTATTAAGTTAACATATAAAATAAATTTATATTTATTAAAAATAAAGTGAAATGTGTGAGATCCAGGAAATTTATGAAAAATTAATAATTAATAGAATAAAAAAATGAGAGGTTGAGACTACCTTAGGAGAATTCTTTGATAAAACCTAGACAAGAAATAATTGGAACCTAAGTGATTTGGAGCACTTAACTATGTTGTCGGGACTTGGATTCAAGTCTCGAGCAGGCCATTAGTAAATTTAATTAATTCTGTCATCCTCCATCCTCTGGAACCAGAGAGGTAGCAGTTGGGGTGTGAAATGCACTTTTTGATGTAAAGGGAGAAATCCAGATTTTGATTCTGGAAAATTCTTTCGTATGTTTTATTGGATTCAATTAGGAAATTGTATTTTACTTTGTTAGTTAAAATGATTTTGGCCACTTGGTGGGTTGTGATTTTTCCTTCTGTGAATATTTGTCGGGGTAAGGCTCTTAGTACTGTGAGTTGCTATTTTTTTTCGTGATGTAGAATTGGTGTGTATACAATATTGTGGATGTGATTTATTTTAGTATGTTTACATCTATATTCGCATGACAGATTTTGGAAAACTGGGTTAATAAAATTTGTTGGTGTGTGTGGTTTATTATAAAGCCTAGAGTTTATAATGATTAATATTTTATAATGGGAAGAATTGTAGAGAGAATATAAGTATATTTATAAAAAAAAAAAAAGGGAGCGTATTTTATTACGTTGATTCTGTAGTAATTTTTCTTCTCTTTATGCTAAAGTGATGCATAATAGATTAAATAATATTATTTTGGTTTATTAGCTTAAATCTCATGGGTGTTTTATTGATGAATTTACAGGTTATTATTCACAATAGAATTCATATTATTACATTTAATAAATACTGTAGAAAAGTTTGAAATTCTTTCATGTTAAAATCATAGTATATTTATTTTGGACATATAAATTATAAAAGGTCAAACTATATTTTTTTTATGCAAATACGAAAGATTAAAAAAAAAAAGAGAAATTGGAGTATAGTTTTTAATTCTATTTCTATTAGTAGAATTATATTGATGATAGATTAGATAATAATTTATATGGACTCTCAGTAAATTTTTGGTAGTTTACATATTCTTGGATTATTATATTAAAGATAATATAATATACAATTTTGAATTATTATATTATTTTAAGATAATATAATAATATAAGATGATTATGGTATTATGAGTTAAGCGGTTTGTAGCCCAATTTTGGTTTGGCGGCGCTTAGGCAGCGCCAGACGATAGTGTAAGGGTAGGGGTCCATTACAGATGGATTCGCATGGATGGTTTGATGGCTTGGTCAGGGATATGCTGGATTAGTTACGAGCGGGGAGGTTCGTAACGGAGATTGGAGATGCGTGATTGATGCGAGCGGGTAGGTCCGTATCTTTTGTACTCTTGTGTGGGGATACGAGCGGGGAAGTTCGTATGTTCCGTGCTCACACTTGAGGCTACTATGAGCGGGGAGTTTCATAGTAGGTGTTCACGCATGTTGGACTACAAGCGGGCAGGTTTGTAGAGTTGGACTACGGGCGGGGAGGTCCGTAGAGTTGGACCACGAGCGAGTAGGTTCGTGGGAGCATGATAATCCCTAAGGACCAAGGTTGTGAATGAATCTTTCTCATATAGGTTATGATATTGGGGTATAATGTTATAGAAAGGTCAATAATCTAAAATTGATTAAGTTATATTGGGTGAGGGTCAATTCTTATTATTTTATTTTTTGTATTATTTTCTCAGCTCACCCTTTCTTGTTTGTGTGTTTGTGTGTTTGTGTTTGGCGATGATCACGTGACTTGTTACGTGAGAGCAAATGTGAATTCAGGTGGTAATGCTGATGCTTAGTGACAGAGCGGGGCTACCGATGGGGGATTTTCATTATATTATGTTTTCCTACATTTTGTAATAGACATTATGATGTTTTATCTATTATGGACATGTAATAAAGATGGGACAATATGAATGGATTATAGCGAGAAAAGTTTTAAATTTTCCCGCACTTGGAAACTTATTATAATGTCTGAATTTCTTAAAGAAAATTTTATGAGAATAAGTTTTATCTAGTAATATCCATCTGGGGTGTTACAAAATGAATGGAGAAAAAATAAAAATATAATTGTTGATGAATAAGATAAAAAAGGAGAACTGTTTTATAAAAAATATGTAAAAGTAACGGTTAATTTTTAAAAATTTAATAAATAATTATATTATAAAGGGTAGAATTTGAATTATGAAATATGAACACAAAAAGAGAGAATCTTTATATATAATTATATATAAATAATTTACCTAAAACATTATTTATCTAAAACATAAAATATGTGAATTCTCTTTAGTTCCTGGGATTATTCCTTTGTCTTCTCTTTTATGCAAGCATACATATTATATTAAAAGGTGACAATTATTCCACTAATATTTGATAGTTATAATGTTAGTTTGAAGGGTTTGGAAGGAATTGTGAAAAAGGTTGTGAAAAAGGTTGTTGATTCAACTCTTTAACAAAATATTAACATTAATTAACCATTACCGATGAAAAAAATATTAAAAGATGATAAAATATAAAACAATATAATATTGTTTTATTATTTTTATCAGTGAATTTTTCTTTTCCTTGATATGATATCCTTACTTCTTTGCCTTTTTAGATTTAGTTGAATGTGAGGATTTCTTCTTATCATATGTGAAATTTGAGTCGAATAAATAAACTTCAATTATTCTACGTCTATATTGATAATTTTGATTTATAAGTTATTAGGCCTTCTAGGAGTTAGTAGGGACTTTCCTAACTTTTATAGCCTTTTTGAGCAATTCTTTCTAGGCTTTTTGAGCAATTCTTGATTTAAATGTCGTGTTCTTCATTTGGGATTTTAATTATTAAATTTTTATAATAAAATAATAAGTAAATAATTGTCTGATGAGGATATTGAAATCTTTATACCTGCGTATATATATAAGGATTTTTATTTGGATTTATATAAATTTTTATGCACATTTATAAGTAGTGATGATATAAATATTTTAGATGAGTAATTTGCGTTATGATTTAATTGATATATTCTATTTTATTATATTGTGGATTACTATTATTATGGTTCTAATAAAGCGCATAGACATTTTAAGAAGTTACTTTTGAATTTATATGTACGGAATGTGAAGATATGTTGATATTTCAAGAGCAACTTACATATATGTTCTTAAATTAATTATGATTTTGGATATTACATTAATTACATTTTAAAATCCATTAAAATTTTGAATAAATTATATTTCTTTTTAAATTATCTTTTAGAAAAATAATAGTCAACAAGAAGAATAATTTGCTTTCAAATGGTTGGAACTCAAAAGCATATTACAACCTCAAAACGACAAAAAGAAAAAAAAATATATAAATAGAATTATGAGAAAAGTGGTGATAGAAAAACGATATATTTGGTAGGGTGTCTAAACATTTAAGTTGCCAATATATAGTATAAAGTATTTGTAAGTTTGATCCATTGACTACACATATTCAAATGTGAAATCGATATAGAAAATTGTCAATAAAATCATTTATTACGACCAATAATCATGGATACCATTTAAAATAAAATAATAACATCATTAAAAATTAATTAAAGAAAAATAATGTATGCTTCAACATTTTATCTAAAGAACATACAAGTATATAATTACCTCGATAATAAAAAATATAAAAGAAAAATTGATTAAAATTTCCAAGAAGTGTGTGTAGGGCACTTACCACAAAGTTATTGGGTATCATGTGATGCTTGATAAGATCAAATCTTTATGGAAGCTATAAAGTAAAATTTGACTCCTCAGAGTATAGATCATATTTAATTATTGTCTCAAGGTGAAAACATGGTCTCTTAGTTTTATAGTGGTGTTAGTGAGGTTCATTATTCTAAAATTGAAGTACTATGTGAATTTCACTTAAATCCACACATATTAAAAGTGTGGTAGCACGTTAGTAAATAAAACGTGACACATTATCTTGATTCTACGATTTTTATACTTAGAGTCATGTTAACTCGTATTTTAAGGGAATTAATCAAGAATAATTAATATCTCTTGAATCCTATAAGATTGTATAATTAATTGTAATCTTAAATAAATTTTGACCTAATTATCATAAAATTAGTTTACTTTATTTAAAGGATAAAAATATTCATTCTAAATAATAATTTATTTGATACACAAATTCTAAAAGTAAAAAAAGTTAAAAAATAATTAAATAATAAAATTATATTTTAATATTGATAAAAATTAATATAATTAAAAGTAAAAAAAAAATTAATTTGAAGGACGACAAAATATATCATATTATAAAGAAAGGAAAAAAAATTTCACATGGAAATGCAATATATTTTCATCAATATCTTTTTCGACTCTTCAAGTGTCAGAAAGATATTTTTTCTTGTATTTTAAATTTTAGTAGAAGTTTTAATAATTTTAAAGTGTTTAATTTGGATCAGAAATATTGTTTAGAATTTTAAAACATGTTTTTGTCTTTATAAAATATGTTATATAAATTTATATTATTTTGATTAATGAAATTAATTATTTCAATTTTTAATGTAAAAATAATAAAATTAAAGATAATTAATTATACCTTAGCTAATACCCTATAAGGATGAGTTTTATATATTATATCAAAGACTTCAAACTAACACAACCTTTGGTGGGTTTTAAAGTTGGTTTATCAATGTATATATTAAAAGATATAAAAATGTAACTTAAAATGTTAGTTCTATTTTGTTTTTCAGATTATACTAGAACTAGTAATTAATTGAAGAAAACTTAATTGATATTTAAGATATAATTATAAATTTTGACTTGCCAATTTTCATTTTTTTTTTTCGTATTGAAAAAGAACGAAAATCTTCCAAAGTGAAAAGAGTGAGACTTTAGGAAACTAACTTTTATTGTAACTTAAGGTTTTTCCCGTTTTCTTGTTTTCTCCTTATTGTAACATGAATCTATATAAGATAGGTTCAGCTTCCTCTTAAAATAACAATTGAATATCACAAGTAAAACATTTAGTTTTCATACCTTTTATAGAAATGATTTAAAGAATAATTTTGATGTATTATTTCAAAGAATAAGATACTATATATACATATAAGAGTACTATAATTCTTCCTCTATTAAAGGAATAACAGCTACATATATTTATTCACAAAAATCATAATGCCTAATTATAGATAATACAATATTTGATTACATAATACTTGATATCTTAACACCTTTTGCCTCCATTCACGTGCTTTTGTCTCAATCCTTTGCTCTTGTTTTGGTTCTAGAAGAAGGAAGACCTTTGCTCTTCTCACTTTCGGGACTTCGTTTTCTGTAAACACATATTGGTAAAGTTTAGTTACCTTTCTCGAATATGAAATAACTTTAATAACTTTTATTTATGAGAATTGATTGTTGAATTTTTGGTAATTTATTGAGAATTATAAAGTTTCATGTATAGTTTTTGTATATATTATATATATATATATATATATATATATATATATATATATATATATATATAATATTAATAAGTCTTCATGAATTAGCAGTAGCATCTATTCGAACAAAATAAACATAGTCTAAAAGAAATTTAGTACTAGTGTTGTAGCATATGAACCCCTTCATCCTCTCTTTCTTGATCCATTTGATATTTAGTTAATTTCGATCTAATATCTGTTATCACATCCTCTACTCTATGGAGATGTGATATATATATATATAATGGTAAAAAAAAAAGAAACATTATTTCAATTGTATAGAATGCAAAAAAGAAGTACCTTCACCACAATTCTCTCCTCCACTACTTGCATCTACAGTGAATAAGATGGATAATTAATGTTATGTGAGTTTTAATGCAATACAGGATAGAAAAGAAAAAGAAAATCTGGAGAGTTTAATCCTTAACTAACGAGACTAACCAGGAGAACTGAAAGAAAAAAAGTATAGAATGTATTCTAACTAAATGCAATGATTACACATGCATCGTAAATAGGGGTGAATGAAAGGGAGGAGGGGAAACGAAGATAGTAAGAAAAAAAGAGAAGAGGAGTTTTGTGAGTGTGAGAAGTGTAGAGATTCACAATGAAGAAAAAAAAAAAAGAAGAAGAAGGAAAAAACGTTCAAAGTGTAGTTACAAGTTTTTGGGATATATCTTTCACAATAACTAAGATAAGGAGAGGAAATATTTATTACCTTATTATCTTATTTTTATTATCTTTTCATCTATTCATAATTATTTTTATTCCTATATTTACCTTAAATGAGGAGTCCCTAACCTCATTTTAATTTATATTTTAGCTCCCATTGTTATTTATTTATTTATATTCATCTTCAGTTATGCATTGATCCTATTTATTTAATTTATATTTACTCTTATTTATTTATTTATATTTATCTCTCTGGTCCTCTTTATTTATTTTATTTATTTTTAGTTATGCACTAATCATATTTATTTATACAATTATATGGTTTAATATCAAAATAAAGATTTGATTATTATAGTTGGAGGTATGACCTTGAGTATATAAATGAGTGGATATTACTCAAGATGAGTTGTTCTTGGGTTACCCTGTTGGTCATGATGATGAGGCTCATTTATCTTTACTAGTCACTACAAAATTAATCAAAATCTTTATAAAATATGATAAAAACTCAGTTTCATGAATTTGAATGAGTTTTTATTTTATTGAGACATGCTATATTTTTATGTGATATCTGTCTCACTTCCCTATTTTATGATTGTTTTTAATAGTTATATATATATATATATATATATATATATATATATATATATATATATATATATATATATATATATATATATTCTAATATTATCGTAGATGGATGCCCCTAACATGCCTGACCCATTCCTTGCCGATATAGTAGCAGTATTTTCCGGGTAATGCATGACAGACCAATGTGGTAAATAATTTGGTAACATTTCAAGGAACTAGAAATTCTACTATCACTTTCCTAAATGCTCTAAATGCACCGGTTATATTGGAAAGACAAATTGGAGTCACTTTTTATTTACCCCCAATAGTCCAGATAAATCCTATCCATAACCTTTTTCTCCCACATGTTTAAAGGTTAACCTACGAGGGGGAAACTATAAATAAATAATACTTCTTACTCTTCTAGTGTAGAAAATATAATATGTACCAAATGATGTAAATTTAAGATACATACAGTACTGTAAAATATATAAATATATGTATATTTTAAGTATGTTATATGTTATTGTAAAATTATGTGTTAACATTTTTGTTTATTTGTAAGTATAATATAGAAAATAGTAGTAAAAAAAAATGTGTCGTCACAATTGTCCAACATTATAGTAGAAATAACAAAGGAATTAACTTTTTTGTTAATGCAAGTCGTGGGCTAGCCTGTCCTGCCTTGTCCAGGCACGTGTAGACTGTGAGTAATGCGAGTCGGGCCTATGCAAGTTAGCTGATCTGAAATCTCAACTCACCTCACTTTGCCATCCATTTATCTTAAAGAACAATTAAAACTTTACATTCTTTTATCATACTAAGATAATGATAAATGGAAAAATAAACAATCAAGAGCATGTGTAGCCATAATCAAATCAACTTAGAATGTTTTTTGTAACAAAATTAACTATTTGAAATTCTTCATACACTGCAATCCACATTCTTTACTCTATCAAATTTATGTATGTTCTTTTCATATTCTCTTTTTGGCTTAGTTGAGGTTTGAACATCATTAACTCAACATTGTTTTTTCAACTTCACCACGATTTTCTTCAAGTTAAAGTCAATTGTGATTATTTTTATGTCATTATTATTTTGATTAATTTTTTTCCAATATAAACTAGGGTTCTTTTTTCCTGCCTTTGGCTAAAGTTTTCTTAGTTAAGATTAGTGGTGTTTTTCTATTAATATCAAATACAATTTTTTGAATTGACATTACCAAAAATTATTTTTAATTGATGTAAGCTAGGATTGTTTTTTGACTAACCTCAATCATAAGATATGTTAAAAGTTGTTTTTAAATCAACAATAATATGATTACTTTTTTTTTAACCAATTTGGTTCAAATCATTTTCTAAATTAATGAGCTCGGTTCCCATTTTAAAAAATTACGTAGAGGGACAAATTGTATTTACTTGACATAGCATGACTTCATTGTGAAGAAATCACCACTTCATTGGACGATTTTTGACTTGTGGAAGTGAAGTCATACAACCATTCAATGATTTATACATTAATATTAAAGTTGTGAGGGTTAACACTGACTTTAATTAAAATTAATTACACTTAATCAAAATCATGCAAGACGTGCACGAATTTCTCTTTAAGCTAAAGTTGTGCAAAATGAGTTTTTCCAAAATTCCGAAACACTAAAGTTGTACTTATGTTTGACGACTTTAAAATTTTAGTATTGAAAGTGGCGAGTTAAAACTGTAATCTCTTCACACGAATTACCATCTCGTTTTTAAATTAGAAATCGTTACGTATATATAAACGACTATCAACCTTACTTCTAATTTTAAATATATTACATTTTTTTAATATTTTTAACATATAAGTCCTACTTAATATACATACAACTTCTTTATTTTAAGCTTCCATCACGATTAACTTCCAACACGACTTCTGTTCTTTTATATTTTTTATTTCATTACTTTTTTTTTTATTTTAGTGTTTTTAAGTTGTCATGTTTTCTTAATATTTATAAATAAACATTTTTATTTTAAAATGATTTTAATAATATAATTAATTAAATGTTTTAATTTTGTATGTTTTTAAAATTTTACGTAATTACTCTTTTATTTTATTTTATGTTATAGAAATTGTTATTTGAAACTATATAACTTCCATTTTATTATTTTTTTAATAGAAATATTTTTATTTTCAAATAATTAGATATTTTTATTAACTAATTAAAATTAAAACATTACAAAATTTTCATATATTTTTAGAATATTCACATATATAATTTTAATAATCAAATTATTCTATTACAATTTGTTTTTTCTTCATTGGTCATATTATTAAAAAAAATCTCAAAATACAAACTTTTACTATTTAAAAATTTCAAAAGCATACAAAATTTAAAAAATCAAATAATAAATTATTGAAAAAAAAAATTAAAATAAAAGTATCTTTATGTAAAGAGTTAAAAAAAAGTTAAAAATATTGAAATAAGATGTAGTAAAATTTGAAAAAAAAATGTCAAAAATGCAGTAAAAATGGAAAAGGAAGAATAATTTATGTTAAAGTAATGTTTATGTATAAATTGAAAATATTATAAAATTTGAAGTCATGGTTAAAAAGGAAAAGTTAGAATGAAAGCCAGATGAATGACTCACGACTTCTAATTTTAGAATCTTAAATCGAAAGTCATCACATTTAGGCACGACTTCAATTCAATAAAAGTTACATTGAAATCGTCACCCCAATACACAATTTTAGTGTTTCTCAAATTTGGAAGAACTTGCACATGTCTTGCATGACTTGAGCTTAAGAAGAAGTTGTACATGTCTTGCACGGCTTTGTTTAAGTGTAATTAATTCTAATTGAAATTGGTGTTGATCCTCATGACTTCTACATTAACATAAAAGTCGTTCAATGATTACACGACTTATCTCCATAAGTCAAAAGTCGTCCAGTGAGGTGATGACTTCTTCACAATAAAGTTGTGTCAAGTAAGCACGACTTGCCCCTCTACGTAAGTTTTTAAAAAAGGAAACCCAATTTGGTAATTTAAAAAGTGAATCGACCCAGATTGGTAAGAAAAATTATTATTTTTCGACCCATACTAGCTAGGATTTTCTATCATCATCGATAAGATCATTTTGGCACAAACACATGTTTTAATTTTTTTAGTCATTGATAAATTGTTTGTGCTGACATTTTTAAATTATTTATTTGTGTTGGGAATATTTCAAGTGTGAGTCAAAAGTCTCATATTGGATAGAATAGACAAAGTTAAATACTATATAAGAATAAAAACCCATAACACCATTGCCTTAAGGTTTTGGGGTAAAAGTAGTATCAAATGCCTTATATGTGTAAGACCAATGTCATATATATAGAACCACAATCTCTCAATTACCATAACCCATATATGAAAAAAATATATATAACCCAACAGTGGTATCAGGTATCAAAGTCGATAGTTCGGAGTGACTGACCGCATAAACTACAACAAAGGGGTCACCATACACCTGATGAAAAATATACCATATGAAAAGAAAAAAACAAGGGGGGGAGGGGGGGACTCATCCTTGAGAGGAAATTGTTGGGAATAGTCCAAGTGTGAGTCAAAAGTCCCACTTTTGATAGAAATGTTAGTGGAACTACTTTTCAGATATCAGCCATATTTTTTCGATTATATTTTGTAAAGGTTGTTTTTTTTAATATGTACAACATTTTTTTTTCTTTTAGAATCATTATATCATTATATTATATAGTAGTAATTGAAATTTTATAAATTTTAACTGTTTTATTAAAATAAAATATTTTAAGAGTTAAACAATTTAAAATTCTAGAATTCAAATTTATGGTATTTAAATTTTTTAAAAATATGAAGAATTTCATATTCCAACTCAATGTTAGGTATATTTAGAGATGTCAACTTGACATGTAGGGTATAGGTAGTAATTCTCTCATATCTTACATATTGGATAAATATTTGTCCCGTATCCGTCTTCATATCCGTGAGGGTATTCCTTATATGTGTAGCTGCATATTTTTTTAATATCCATAGATATCTACCGATATTCGCGGATATTTACAAAAAAAAAAATATTTAACAACATATTTTAACTATAAATTCAAATAAAATACAATACATAATATTCAAATTTTAAACATAATCCAAATAACTCATTTAAATACTGTTGAATGACCATTTACAAAGAAATGAATTTTTCTTAAATCAATTGATTAAAAATAACTCATTAAAAATTAATGTGTTAATATTTTAATCATGTTTTTTAATTTTTTTAATTTAAATTAGACTATAGTGTGTATAAGTATCCATGGTATGGATACTATGATACTCGTATCTGTTCCATTATAAAAAAATATGTATCCATTATTCGCGGACATCCATTTACAATATTTATTTCTTACTCGTTATGAGTTTTATCTACAAATACCCGCAAATACAAATTTTGTCTACGTTAGTTAGATATTTAAAATGGTGGAGAGCGACTAATACTAAGAACTAAAAAAAATCACTTTTCGTGTGTGTTATTTTCTCTTCATATATGAAAAGAAAAGAGAGGATAATGTAATAATTACCCACAAATACAGGTAATTTTGTCATCTAATAACAGTAGTTATATACTATATAATCATTAAATATTATAATCCACTTTAAATGAAATTAAAGATTTTATTGCTTTTAAATATACATTCATTTTATGAAACCTTTTTTCACATGTTCTAACATGCCACTGTTTATTCACACATGCATTAAATAGCTGGAGCTCTAACTAGACTAATCCCTCAAAGCTAATTGAATTAGCTTTATTCTTTTTAGCTTAAAAAAGACTAAAAAAGACATTTATTAATTTGTTTTCTACTAATTTTTTAATCTTTCATGTGAGTGAGTACTCTCTTCGGACTTGACATGAGATTACTCCTTGTCCCTCCCTGGTCCATTCTTGGGACAAGCTAGAATCATCTTTTAGTAATTGTTTTTTTTCCTTTAAAAATCATTTTATTAAAGTGAATGAAAAGATGCATGTGACATAATTAAAATTAGGTCTATGAGTACACTTGTAAAAAATGTTGTTGAGTTAGGTATGTGTTTAGGTAGAAATAATACCTTGTCAAAATTTAATAATCTTTTAAAAAACAAAATATGTGCAAGAAAAGAAAATGTTCATTTTCTAGGTGATTGTTTGTAAGTGTTGTTTTGAGATAAACCATGTTTAATAAAATCTGTAGTTAAGAATATGATGTGACATTATTTATAGTGTGTAAATAAAGTGTCCACTTTTTTTAGTGATAAAAGTAATTAAAAAAATTAATTATTATGATAATTATTAAATGAAACATGATTACTATACTTGGTTTTGGAATTTTGAAAAAGGAATTGCATAAAATATATTTGTATTAATTTGAAATTTTATAATAATATAATAAAAATGGTGTGGTGTCAATATAATTAGGTTTAATTATGCCTTTGGTCCCCATTTTCGACTCCAAATCTTAAATTGGTACCTGTATTTTTTGAAATCTCAAAATGGTCCCCTTTTTAGTTTAAAAGTCTCACTTTTCCCCTTTCCGTTAAGTCTGGGCAAACGGCGTTTATGGTTGCTGAGATGGATTTCTGTTACTGAAACGTGTCAATTACAGGTGGAATGGTGTGGAAATCTTTATTTATTTAAGCCACCATCATTAGAAAATGTAGAATCCCTAATTTTGTTGTCATCTTCTCCCTTCTTCTGTGATGAATCCAGCCAGTTGTGTGTCTTGTGGGTCCTGTTCAAGTTCAGATCTTGGAGGAAAGCAGAAGAGCAGCGTCAATTTTTGCAATGCACGGTTGTGATTAAAGAAAAATGTTGTGGGTATGTGAAGAATGAAGAAAAGGTTGGTGGCAATGTGAAGATTGAAGCAATGGGAATATGTATTAATTCTCAAAAACTTGTCCGAAAAAAAGCAATGGGAAACCAACCTCAGTAACTGGAAACTCCACGTTATGCTTTGATGCCTGCCTCACTGTGATTTCTGTGACAACATCGGTATTTGCGAGTTCCCCATCTTTGCTTAATCCACCGTACTTCACCGGAAGCTGCTCCAGAGCTATGTATCTGAAAGTGCAAAGAGACAGACACATCAAAACCATAAACCAAACCAAAAAATAACAAAGATAAAGCAAAATTTGAAACTTTATGTCCTCACCTCAAAAGGATTTCCATTGATTTAGAAGGCCCGGCAAAGACAAACTGACTCTTAGTCCTTACAGTAAGAAAAGGGCTTATCATCCTATTCACTGCAAGGTACCACCATGGTATATTAATGAAAACCTGAACCAAAACAAAAACGAGGATTTAAAACAACACACGTTTGAATTTGATTAGCATGTGTATTGTATGCGCGCAATCCCAATCTTTGCATTTAATCA
>Ga0214543_1009882_pt1 | contig 14538 bp, 5 predicted proteins | sample CNSS2metaG_FD_160094 | JGI IMG/M metagenome (GOLD analysis project Ga0214543, IMG submission 160094) | Root nodule microbial communities from cowpea collected in UCLA plant growth center, Los Angeles, California, USA - CNSS2 | ecosystem: Host-associated > Plants > Roots > Nodule | place: USA...
AAGAAAGGTGAGCATAATGCTTACGTATGTTTTGAATCAAACTTAACTGAAGTTCCCCATAATACGTGGTGGATTGATTCTGGATGTACGACTCATGTTTCTAATGTGATGCAGGGATTTCTTACAATCCGAACCATAAACCCAAATGAGAAGTTTGTCTTCATGGGCAATAAAGATAAAGTTCCAGTGGAAGCGGTCAGGACTTATCGTCTAATCCTCGACACTAGATATCACTTAGACCTTATGGATACTTTTTATGTACCTAGTATCACTAGAAATTTAATTTCTTTGTCTAAGCTTAATGTTGCTGGATATTCTTTTAAGTTTGGGAATGTTTAGTTATATGGCATCTTAGGGCATGAGGAGTATTCCCATACGTAGTATATACTAGCGAACACACGCGACGGTGCTGTGTTCACATTTTTTAATTTTTAAAAAATTTAAATTATGATCAATAATAAATATATAATTTTTAAAATAATTATTTAATATAAAATTAAAAAAAATAAGATACGTAAAAAAAAATTTAAATAATGGTTTAAAATAAAAGAAATTTCTAGAAAAATGATTAAAAATAAATTATTTATGAAATAATTAATTTTTAAAATAATTAAGGGTAAAACATGTATTATGAGATGTGGACACAAAAGAGGAATCCTCTTTATTGTTATAGATAAATAGATAGATAGATAAATAAAATAAGAGAGGTTTTGTTTTTGAATTTTATCTTTTTAATCATAGAACTATTTACAAAATAAATAAAAAACTATAAATAATAAAATTAAGAAATTTATTTTAATTTTATAATTATATTAATAATAATAATAATTTCACTAGTAAATATATTCATTTTGTGTGGTGCAATTAATGAGAAAAAAGTGTGGTATGACACAACATCATGGTTAAATCTTGTAGTGTTATAATATTTATATTTATATTATTATGTACCATGAAAGTATTTATGTTATAGGTGATACAAATATCACTTTAATGTAAATATTACTAATTAAATATTTAAATATCTTTGCTTTATCATGAATAATAAAGGAATATGGCTTGCTTTCCCACAGACCTGGAAAAAATTCTTGTGCTCTGATTTTTTATTTCCTTCCTCTAGATAAGTTTGGTCGTATGAATTTTTTCTTTAATTTTTTTAATTAATGTGATCAATTCTTATTTATAATAATCACAATAATGATATTAAAATATTGATTCTTAATCAAAATAAAATTCATTGGTTAAATCAAGAAAATCTCTGCTGTCTCAACTCTTTCTTTTACTATTTTAGGAGGATATTAATATTTAAAAAAATAGTAAGTTTTAAATTCTTTCTAAATTTGAGTATTTGAAATATTTATATTTTTTAATTAAATTTTCGTCGTTTAATTATTATTTTTTAAATAAAAGGTGTGATTTATATGTACATAATAAAAAAATTGCATCTTGATTTTATTAATATAAATTAATATTATAATTAATCTGAAGAGATTAGTGACTTTTATTTCTTTAATATTAATTTATATTATTCATAAATTTTCACATATATTAAAAGATGAAATCAAGTAAATAAAGATAACGAAATAAAATAACAATTACATAATTTAATTAATGATAAAGCTAAACATTAAATCAATTAAAAAAAATTTAAATATTCAATCAAAAATTTAATTAAAAATACTTAACTTTAAAAAAAACATAAATTTAACTAAAAAAAATTAAATTACAAGTCTAATTAATTATAATTAATCGCCTTTAAATATTATATATATATTTCTTACAAATGATTTATTTTACCAATTCGAAAAATGTTTTCGTAAACATTTTTTAAGTAATAATTTGAGGGACAACTCCATTTTTTAATTACTTTCCTTTGGTGCCGCGCCCGCTTAAAAAAACCGATTGAATTATCGTGATGAATTTATAAATATAACTCATGCATATGGGAATAAAACATATTTTATAATAATAAAATAAATAATAATAATAATAAATATATTAAGAATAAGATAGAGATATAAATAATAGAAGATTTATAATTGATACATTCATAATTGAATAAAATAATAAAAATAGTATGAATTGAGACACATAGAATTTGATCTTTAAAGAGAAAATGCTCTCACAAAATAAAACAAAATTACATGTGTTTCTTTCTCAAGATAAAACAACTTGTCAGATCAATTGAGTGTAATGAGATATCTATAAATGTTATGAACACCAATGTATTAAAAGACAATATGGTATTGTCTTTTAATACATTGGTGTTCATAACATTCATAAACAACCAACACAACTAATGTTATCACTAGATTGTCAATTTATCCTACAAAGAAATATTCCCAGATTACATAATAGTATTGTAAGAAATTTCACTTACTTTAGAATACATAACTAATAAATTTTCTTTTCTTATTGAGAAGTATATTAACCTTTGCAAGCTATCACCACACTTTAAAATATTTTAAATGTGGTTCTCCTTTTTTTTTTATAACTCATAAGGAATTTTACACAAGCTTTATAAGGAATTTTATTTGAGAATATGACAAGCAAATATAAAGTTTCACCATATATCTTGCTAACTTAAATATAATTTCAGTGTCATTACAAAAAATAAAATAAAAATTCGTAGTTAATTAACGAGGGAGTATATTTCTCACTAAATTCATGGTAATTACATTAAATTATGATATTATATCAAATAAAATTTATTTATACAATTAGAGTGATAAAATTACACATATGATAATGAGTTACAAAATAAAAATAATTATATAAAAAATATCAAAATAGTACTCTACATGATAAAAATAAACAACAAATAAAAATATTAAAAAGTGATCAAATGTGTGTCTTAGAAAAAAAATTTCAAATATCAACTTAGTCTATGGTTGAGAGATAACAAAAATTGTTTTAACGAAACAAAAGAGTTCTTCAGATGAAACAAAAATTAATAATAACAGAATAAAAAAGATAATTTTTTATATAACCTAATAAATGAAATATTGATACTATTGAACACTTAAATTGAAACTGTTAAACATTCTCATCTGAAAATAAAATATAGAATAAATAAAAATATTAAAAAAAGTAGAAATATTCAAATGTGAGACATAAAAAATATTTACATAATTGCATAAAGGTTGTGATAATACCAAAAATACTTTGGAGATATGAATGAATTTCATGACAAGTTAACCAATTAGAAGAAATAAAAAATAGAAAGTGTGTAGTGTATATATATATATATATATATATATATATATATATATATATATATATATATAATAAAGCTCTAATACATTATATATGCAAAGTATTGTATAGTAAAATTTATGGTATTATAGTTGTCCCCCATTTACAAAAATTTTGTCCTCGTAATTTTTTATTGATTAAAATAATTAAGGGTAACTTGTTCTTATTCTTTCTTCTAATTCCCACGTAGTGTCTCTAGTGTCTTCATTCCAAATGACTTTCATTAGTGGGATTTGTCTACCTCTCAACTCTTTGATCTTATTATTTATAACTTATATATGCATTGTGTGAAATGTAAGGTTATACTTTAATTGTATTGTATGAGGTGTTATTACATGAGATGAGCCAATAATATATTTTCTTAATTGAGACCAATGAAATACACTATGAAAGTTAGAAAGAAAAGGGGGTAAAGAAATTTGATAAGCAACAAGACCAATTTTTTTGAGAATTTGATAAGGATCGATAAATCTGGGAGTGAGTTTCTTTGATTTCACTAATCCGTCAATTCCAATTATTGGTGTGACTTTCAACAGTACATGATCACCTTTCGTCTTTTCTTATCAACATAACTTTTCTGTCTACTATGAGTTGCTCTCAATTTTTCCTTAATAATTTTGATTTTTTTCTATTGTCTGTTGAATCATGTTAGGATCTAAGACTAAGTTTTCTCTAACATCAAACCAATACAAAGGTGTTTTACATTTTCTCCCATATAATGCCTCAAAGGGAGCCATATCTATGTTAGAATAAAAAATTGTTGTTATATGTGAATTCAATTAGAGTTAGGCATCGATCCCAACTACTGGAATCCTCTAGCGCAGAAGCTCTCAACAAATATTCCAAAGATTGATGGGTTCTTTTTTATTGTCCATCAATTTGGGAATGATAAGTTGAGCTAATAGGTAAACTAAGATCCTTATCAGATACAATACTGGTTGGAACTCCATGCTGTGACACCCCAATTTGGGATGTCATAAAGAGTTATAAAACGTATACTTTCAATGGAAAATGATTGTTCTAAAAATATATTTAAGAAAAATTTTATAATTTAATTTTTAAATATCGTAGTTCAAAACATCAATTACTTAATAGTTTTCAATAACAACAATAAATAAAAGAAATTACATCATTTTTAATATTTAATTGAAACATCTTTAATAAAAAGGAACAACAATTCCAATTTCATCCATCCTCTCGTCAATCTACGCCATACCAAAAGCATATGCATTATCACCTGCTTTCGTATAACACACACGTCATACGATCATTGTACACACAAGAAACACACAAAACAAATATCCAGCCATGAGACACAAATTGGCTTCCTCAGTTTCATATTGTGATGAGCTACTTGTTGAATCATCATTATCTTCCCAAGCTATGTAGACACATCTTTCCTTAATTTTCTTCTCATTTTTCCTATCAAAACTCTTCTCCTTTTCTTTGTTAATATTTTGACATTCAATCTTGATATCTCATTGCTTTCCACAATTATAACAAGAGAAATTTGGAGTGTTTTTTGACTCATTTCGTTTGGAATTGTACCTCTTTTGATTACCTTTGCTACCTTTCCTTTTGAGATACTTCCCAAACCTTTTGACTAGTAGATTCAAGTTCTCATTGTCACTTGATTCAACCACCTCATCCTCGGGTTCATCACTTTTCTTTGTCCTAGTCTTCAAGGGTATATTCTTCACCTTTTTTCTCACTTGACTCTTGCTCATTCAGTCTATGCATTTCAATTTCATGCTTCCTTAGCTTGCCAAACAATGCAGTTGTAGTCATAGTGGATAATACTCTTGATTCTGAAATAGTCGTGACCTTTGGTTGCCAAGTTCTATCAAGACAGTTCAACACCTTGATGTTTAGCTCCTCTTTATCAAATTCTTTACCCAAACCTATGAGATGATTGACAATGTGAGTGAATCTCTTTTGTACTTTAGCAATGGACTCTCCTTGTTACATCTTAAACAACTCATACTCTTGTATCAAGGCATGCTTCCTTGCTCTCTTCACATCATTAGTCCATTCATGCGTGGCTTCAAGTACATCCCACATATCTTTTGCACTTTTGCATTGGGAAACTCTAAAGAACTCATCCATGTTCAATGATGATGTGAGAATGTTCTTTAAGGTGTAATCATATTGAAGTCTCCTTCTTTCCTCCTCTGCCCATTCATTCCAAGGCTTGTCAACCTGTTTTTTATCAACCACATGTTTAGATGTGTAAGGTCCATTTAAAATTGCATCCCAAATACCTTAGTCAATTGATTCAATGAAGATGTTCATTCTAATTTTTCCAAAACTGGTAGTTGATACCACTAAACATATGTGGTCTATGTATAGAGGCACCTTTTGCAAAAGAAAGCTTGTTTTCAGCCATTTCAAATAGTTAAAAAATAGTTTTAGGATTAAACTTGAGTAATTTTCAAGAACCTTGCTCTAGATACCAATTGTGAGTATTGAAATGGGTGAAATGCCAAGAAAGGCAGATTGAATTGGCTAATTAAAAACTTACGTAACTTTTGAAAGCTTAGAACACCTTTAACTTGAATCAAATCAACCACGAAATGAGGATGCAAAAGTTACTAGATTGTACACTTTTAATCAATCAAAAATAGGGACAATCAACTATTTTCATTAAATAGTTAACAATACTATGTAAATCAACAGATCAAAACACAAAATCAATCGACTGAAATACTGGGAATTCTACAGAAATCAGATTTTTAGTTTAAACAAAAAACAACATGAAAGACTTATCAAGATTGATTAAAATGAGTAATACAAATATGAGTCAAGCTTCATATCAAGCTAGAACACACAAGAACAATTAAAAGATGATTAAATTCAAATTTCTTGAAGCTTTAATGCACAAAGCAAGAGAGAAAAGTTAGAAACAAGCACAAGAACACGAGATTTATACTGGTTCATTCAAATCTGAGCTACATTCAGTTTGTCAAGACAACCCAAGCCTGACTTGCACTATTTCAAAAGATTTACAAAATCCATAAGATTACACTTTCAAAATATGCCCAAATACAACCTAAGACCTTTGAATTCCACAAGAATCAATACAAGCACAATAAGACCACCTTGCAGACCTGGAAAACCACTAGGAACCACCCAGAGAGTTGAGAAAGATCAAACCTGAATGATGGCTCTCTCTAGCCAACAATACCTCTTTGTCCTAGTTCCAAAACTAAGGAAAATTGCTTTAAGAAAGATCCAAGATCAATCTTCAATGGCTACATTTCTATATGATTAAGAGAGAGAGTTTTCGACAGAATACCCAATGATTTTGCACTCAAAATGGTAAGTCTTCTATGCAAGACCTGAGAAATTTAAATAATTAAATAAATAATTATTTAATAAGTGTGGGTAATATGAGCCTTTATGACATTTAATGCGAATTATTATGCTGTGGAAAAGTACTAGCTTAAGTGGTTGAGAGTACTTTGATTGTGTGAGAGGATTTAGGTTTGAGTCCTATATATGCTAATAGTATGTTATTTTAAGTTGTGCATTATTTTAAGGATAGGTTTGAATGTCATTAGTGATAATGTAATCCTAAAATTATAGGAAATTATCACGAAACATGAATTGGTGAGACATTATGTTAATGGTTATTGAATAACCATTAAGCCAATTTTAATTAATTTTCGTTTTAGTAGTAAAGGGTGATTAAGGGAGACATTAACTTTGAGAGAGAAGAGAATTAGAGGGGGAATTAGGACTGCATTTTCGTGGTGCTAAAGGGAGAGGGTTCAGAGACATCAAAACATGCTTTTAGAAGAGTGGAAGCTGAGAATTTTGGTAGAGGAGAGGAAGGTTCTTGGACCTCTTGAAAGAAAGGCTTGGGAAGACCATTTTGGAGCAAGGATTCCAGGTTAGGGGAGTTCCTTTATGTGTATGAATTATTTGTGATTATTATTGTGTTGTAATGTTTGAATATGATGCTCTGCATGATCAAAAGCTTGTTGTTTTCGTGTTTCTGGAAAATTTCCAGAAACCGCCTGGCGATGTCGAATATATCACCAGGCAACGCATGAGTTAACCAAATTCTGGGGTTTTTTATGATGAACCGTATGGTGGCAAAAGTGACTCCGCCAGGAGACGCGAATACTGTGCAGAAAACACTATTTTTCGTACTTTTCGCGCAACAGGGACCGCCAAGTGCAAGTTTCATACCGCCAGGCGCCAAGCTTCGATTTTTTGGACACTACGCGCCACAAATTTTTCCGGTTTGCGCAGTTTTCGTAAAACTGCGTTTCCCGATTCGTTAACTATCCGATTTAGGTGAAATTTTGACAGGATATTCATAACATGTTTTTCTTCACTTGGAACGGTGGGACCGCAGGGCGCAGGTTTCATATTGCCAGGCGCCAAGCTTTGATTTTTTGGACTCTACGCGTCACAGATTTTTCTGGTTTGCGAAATTTTTGTAAAACTGCGTTTCCTAATTCGTTAACTGTCCGATTTAGGTGAAATTTTGACAGGAGATTCATAACATGTTTTTCTTCACTTGGAACGGTGGAGATTTGAATTAGATGTATGAAGCTAGAGATATACATCACTCATGATTGGTTGTTTTAATTCCCTAATAGTATGATTATTAATGGATGATTGAGTGTGCTTAAGTGCTGGTATGGCCTTGATTGATGAATATATATATATATATATATATATATATATATATATGTATATATATATATATATATATATATATATATATATGTGTGTGTGTGTGTGTGTGTGTGTGTGTGTGTGATTGATGAGTATGTTTTTAGTAATGCTTGCTAAGCCATGTTGAATATATGAACTTATATATGTTATTAATGGTATTATGTATGTGTTGAGTCTTTGGGAAAATGGTGAATGATGAAGCATGAATACATGTTAGGAATTTTAAGATGAGTGATTGGAATCCAATTCCAGATAGTAAGGGTTGATGAACATTAATAATTAAAATTTAGGAAGGAAATTTTAATGAAGCGCATGCGATATGGAGTGTTGTGGTTCTTTTAGCAATTGGAAAACATTCTGGAATAGGGCCTTGGTTACTCGCAGGTCCAAAGATAGGAGGTTATGTCTGGTTCTGATACACCGCCTGGCGGCACCTTGTTTGCCGCTAGGCGACGATGAGGAGCAGGTGCAGTTTTGCGAATTGGAGTGGTTTGGCAAAGAGGGAAGAAAACCATGGACGTGGATGTTAAAATAAAATTAGGTGATGAAATGGGAAGGGATAATATGCGTATATCATTAGAGAATGAGACTAGTGGAGGGAAGTGATGATGTGTTTTATGTTTATGAGTGGTGTAAGAAGGATAGTGAAAGGAAGGAAATGTTAATCCTAACAAAATTCCAAGTGTTGGAATGCGTAGTTTTCTTTAGGATTGGTGCTTTTTGTGATAGTCAAGCCTTAGTGAGTTGAAGAATCAATCTTAAAATTGTGCAGCTTAATGAGAAGAGAATTGAATAAATAGGGTTGGTATTAATTACAATATAGCAGAAGTAGGTTGCTTGATTTTAGGATATTGGGTTAGTAACTCTTTTCTTAAGCTTGATTAAGTCATCTGCCAAGATTAGAGAACTCGATGAATCATGTGCCTATAATCCAGGAACTTATGAATATGAGTTATAGGAAATTGAATTGATTAAGGTATGTCCGGGTGATTAGGTATGATGTCCTGATAATTGAGGGTGTAGTGATGCCTTTGGTAGTGTTTTGGATTAAGGAATGACTTAATCTGGGTGCCAAAACCAGCAGAAATGCACTACTAGTATGGCGCTTGGCGGCCTGGGTGTGTGCGCTAAGCGATAGGGGCAACATGGATGTTCCTGCACTGCATGGCGCCTAGCGGCAAGGTGTGATCCACCAGGCGATAGACCCTGCAACAGTGGGTCTGTGAGAGGTTGGCGCTTGGCGGCAAGGGGTGTTCCGCCAGGCGGTCTACGTAGGTTTCGCCTGGCGGCGCTTAGGCTGTTCCAAGCGTTAAAGCTGCAGGTACCTGGTAAGCATGAGTTGTTATATGCAGTGATGCTATACTTGGATCAGGAGATGTTGTGCCATGAGTGGGTAGGTTCATGGATGGTGGTGAACACGTGATGGTATGAGCAAGGAGGTTCATATCCTATTACTCTCGTGTGGGGATACGAGAGAGGTAGGTTCTAATGTTCCGTACTCACTTGAGAGGTGTTGTGTGCGGGGTGGTACGTAGCTGGTGGATAACATGTGTTGGACTATGGGCGGGCAGGTCCGTAGAGCAGGACTACAAACGGGGAGGTTCGTAGAGCAGGACTACGAGCAAGGAGGTTCGTAGAGGCAGGACCATGAGCAGGCAGGTTCGTGTGAGCATCATAAACTATTTGTGTGATTGGAAGGTTGAAAAGCCTTGGGGTATTAAGGTCTTGGCCAAGAACTAACTAGACTAAATTAGGTGGGTAATTGATATTATTAATGTATGTGTTATTTTCATTATGAGCTCACCCTTTCTGTTTGTGTTTGGCGATGATCGTGTGATTCGTTACACGGGACCATATGATATTACAGGTGATGCTGGCGATGCATAGAAATGGAGAGAGGGCTAGCTTGGGACTTGTAATAAGATTATTACTTTAGCTTTAATCGAATTTTAGCGAATTGAATAATGTTTTAAATTTTCCCACGTTTGGGAATAATAAAATTTTGTCGTTTGATCTTCATTTCTTATTTATTTATTTTAATTAAGTAATTTCCAGTAGGGACGTTACATTCTACCTCTCTCTCTCGAAAAAAAAATAAAACTTATAGTCAATCTATTAACGAATTCAATAGGTTGATTTTTCATTCAATCTGTTGATTTCACTTACTTTAAGTGAAATCAGTCGATTAAGAAATAAATCAACTGATTGAATATGTTACAAATAAAACTACTACAACAAATCTTTTAACATGTTAAAAATCCATTTAACAGATTAAAAAAAACATTTAACCTATTGAAAAACAATTCAATAGATTAAAAGACACCAATAAGACCCTATACATTTATACAATGTTAAATGGTCTACATTATAAACTCCAATCTTCAAGCTTGTTTTCTCCATGAGTAATTCAGATATAGCACACACACACGAGGCTTGATCAACACTTGAAACATCAAACCTTCACATCTTCATCAATTTAATCATGGTTGCAACATGTTCTAATGCAATGGCTTCATATATCTTCATCAAATCTTCAAGCACCAAATCACTAAGACCATTTGTGCCAACATACAGTACGTTATACATCTTATATTTTACATTGTTTATATTACACATTACATTTTCTACACCCGGAGGAGAAGAAATATTATTTAACTACAATCCCTTCTTCATCTACTAATCTTCAAGCAGTTGGAGGGAAAATGTTAAGGATATGATTCACCTAAATTGTAGGAGGCATATAAAAGGTAACTCCAATTTTTCCTTCAAGGATGAGAGGTGCATTAGGAGCGAACAAAAATGTAAAGGTAGAGGTACCCGTTTCCTAGAATCTTACTAAATTATTCAAAACATTAGTTTGTCATGTGTTCTCCAAGAGAACTACTGTGATGTCAACAATGAAGAGATCAGGCGTATTGGGAGAAGTCATCTTAATGTTCATTATACCGAACATGCATGAATTCATATACAAATTAGAATAGATTTAACCAACTTTAACTTAAATAAAGGCTAAATATATAAACAATAAAACAAATAAAATCGACATTAGTTTTGTTGATACTAACTTCAACAAATATAAATACAAAAAATAAATAAAATTAACGTCAAAAATTAATATTATTACTTATTAAAAAAATTTGAAAATAGTTAATATTGATTTAGAGTTGGCTAAGTCAATTGTATGAATGTGTAACATTTACTTTACTAGTGTTATCTAAAGTAAAGCTAATCCACATTAACATTGTTATTTTTAAGTATTAAAAAGTTAATATCGACTTAGACTTGAATAAACTAACACTATTATATATATATATATATATATATATATATATATATATATATATATATATATATATATATATATATGAATTTATTTTTTTAATGTCAATATTTCTGTTATTTTATTCTTCTAGTGACATTTTTTTTTTAAATTAATTATTTTCCTTTTAAATTTGCCCACTTTTTAAAATTAAAATAATAAAATTATCTGCAAATAAATTAAACTATCTACAATAAAATTATAAAAATTTTCATATTAATTTTTATAATTATAATTTCATTATTTTATTTATCATATAAAAAAAAATAAACACACGTATAGGGATGGCAATTCGGGACGGGTCAGGCAGGTTGGCCCACACAAAAAAATGCGGGGCGGGCTGAGATGTTGAATTTGCTAGCCTAAAATGGCCCGTCCCACATAGGCCTGCAGCCCACACGGGCTAAAGGCGGGACGGTGCGGGCTAGTCCGTTGGCCCTCTTACAAAATTATATGTTCTCATTTTTTAGTTCTCACATCATTCATCCCATTGTTTCTTTAAGTTTCTTTTATTTTATTATTATTAATATTATTATTATTATTATTACGACTACTACGTTTATGTATAATCATTGTATATAAGATAATGATTTTAGTTCTTGAATATGAAATATCTTTTTATGCATTTTTACATGTCTTGTAAGGTGACATGTTACTATTGTACTTTAGCTATAATCGTCGTTGTTATTTTTCTTGTCTTTGATTAGGTAAAGTAATTGAAATTATTTCGATAGAAAATGAATATCAATTATTATGAAAAAATAAAAAAGTTTTTATTTTGCTCAACAAAAAAATATTTCGCTCATCACAAATGTGGGTCAACTCATAGACCCACGGGGTGGGACGGGTCAGAAAAGTGAACCTAATATTAAACTGCGGGACGAGTCAACCCGACCCGCACTTTGCGGGCCAAAATGCAAGGCTGCCCAAAACGGGTCGGGCTAGCCTGCTTTGTCATCCGTACACATGTATGTGTTAATTTAGTTTAAAAATAATTTTATATTTTTTAAGTTTAAAAATAATTTTATATTTTTTAAGTTTAAAAATAATTTTATATTTTTTAAGTTTAAAAAAATATTAACTTTTTACATTACGTCATAATTAGATTTATATTTTGGTTAATTAACACTACTATTTAGATGTCAATTTAATATTTTATATAGATATAAAAGTCTATGTAATTGGTAAGTAGTGGAATTCATCCAAGAGAATAAATGTAGAGTTTTGCATAAATGTGGACCATGTTAGGGCTGCAGAGTTTGCATTCTTAAAGAGCAAGTGGCTGTAATTCAGTGGGCCGATGCATTCAAACAATTGGCTTTTGTAAGTTACTAGTATTTGTACCGTGCAATGATGCATCATGGATATATATATATTTTTTTAATTATATTTAATATTTAATAATAAAATAAAGTTTATAAAATAATTAATTTTATATATTATATTTTAAATTAGAGTAGTGATAATAATAATTAAAGTACTAAATAGTAATAAATTTTAAAAATATTGTCTATATATTAATTTAAATTATTATTAAATATTATTTTATAATGATTAGATATAATATAATGTGTTAAGTTTGAAATAGATTAAATAAATAAGTAAGAGTTAAATATGTTTTTAGTTACTGATGTGAAATTGAAATTCGTTCTTGTTTAAAATTTTAATATATTTTTGTCTCCAAACTTTAACAATAAATTGATATAATCATTTTAATCTAATTATGTTAGTTTTTTTAAGTGTTAAACGTGTTTTATTCTAGTTTTTGAATTGTTTACAATATTTAACACATTCTTATTTTGTCACTTGCAAAACATATTTCAGATGCAAAAAGTAAACAAATTATATATCCATTTCATTTTTAAAATTTAAGGATATTGGAAAGTGTGTGATTGCTTTTGTCACAATACATATTTTCTTTTAATTTTTGAAATTTTTTCCAAAAGTTTCTTATTGTGACATGTGGTAAAAATTTTCATTTGTGATTCGTGAAATTTTATATATTATTATAGACTAGTGGAAAAAAAAAACTATTCTTATCTAATATAAATTGTAAATATAGTATATTTTTCATAAAATGTTTTTTAAATAGGTTATAGAATTTTAATAAAATTATTAAATTCCATAAAGATGATTAATAAATTTAAGTTTATAAGGCATCGGTATTCTAAAATAAAAATTAAAACAATAATTATTTTGAAGGAAGAAAAATAATAAAAAAATATAGCTGATGAGTACATGTGCTAACACCGTTGGTCTTATATTATAATTGTTATCTAGATATGGTACAATGAATCTGGTGCATAGCTTTATTGTCTGATCTTTCAATCGTAAAGCTTTTTTTATGTAAATTTAAGTTATTATTAAATAAGTATTGAAATATTTTCCAGAACGTTTATTAATTTTGTTTACCGATTGAAATATAAATTCTATTAAATTTTATTGTGAATTTAACAATAATTATAACATTGTATTACTGATGTATTTACCGGTTTAGATAATTAATTAGGCTTTTACAAAATATCTAAAGTAACAATCAAACTTATAATATTTTCGTAAAACCACGAAATATAAAAATATACAATATATCATAATAAGATAAAATAAAATGAAAATTTTCCCAAATCCATATAATTGAATTTTATCATACTTTATAAAGATATTGATTAATTTTATCATGGTCAACAAAGTAACTCAAGAACATCTCATCTTGAGTAATACTAACTCGTTTAAATATCCAAGGTCATACCTCCAACTACAATAATTAAATCTTTATTTATCATAAATTATATTTCAATATTAAACCATATAATTATATAAATAAATAAATAAATAATATCAGTACACAATTAAAATAAATATAAATAAATAAAAAGGACGAATACATTACTGGAGATAAATATAAATAAGTAAATGAGAGTAAATATAAATTGAATAAATATGATCAGTACACAACTATAGATGAATATAAATAAATAAATAGTAACGAGAACTAAATATAAATTATAATGAGGTTAGGGACACCTCACTTAAGGTAAATATAGAGATAAAAATAATTATGAACAAATAAAAAATAATCAAAGTAAAAAGATAAAATGATAGATGTATCCTCCCCTTACCTTAGCTATCAAAGTTATGCTTTTGAAGATAATCTTTGTATTCTATTTTTCTCCTCTTTCTTTTCTCACACTCCCACATACTCTCTACTCCCCCCCCCCCCCCCCCCCCCCCCCCTTTCCCTTTTTTTTTTTTTTTTCTCTCCCTTCTCCTCCTCTTTG
>Ga0214543_1009885_pt1 | contig 14535 bp, 7 predicted proteins | sample CNSS2metaG_FD_160094 | JGI IMG/M metagenome (GOLD analysis project Ga0214543, IMG submission 160094) | Root nodule microbial communities from cowpea collected in UCLA plant growth center, Los Angeles, California, USA - CNSS2 | ecosystem: Host-associated > Plants > Roots > Nodule | place: USA...
ATTACTTAGAAGTTATTTCTTGTTTTGCGCAAAACAAAAAATGTCAGTTTACAAGTGTGATTTTAGTAGCTACGGTGAGAAGGCTTATTGATTGGCATTGACTCTGCAATGTAAACACACTTCACTGAATGAGCATGGGAATTGGGATCACTGCCACCAATACGTAAGTAAATTTTTTTTTAATCAGCACAAAAAAAAATATTGAATAGGGACAATTGGGTTGTCCCAACCCATACATAACGTAATATATACAAAAAGAAAGACAAATGGCAACAATATAACATTCCTTCTCTAAATGATGCTGCAAAAAAACATTATCATGACAACAATCCCATTGAAGACTAAGTTTTACATTATAGTTCCTTTTCTATAACAATGCCAAAAGCATCTATTCAAAGAGTCCTCCATGCATACTTGAATCAAACATAGTCTTAATTCTTTTCATTGTAGATTTTGTGGTCTTCAATGGATCATCCACATAATCCTACAACCACGAAAAAAAATCACAGCCAAGAATCCCACAACAAAAAAACCACAACATCATGCAAAAACAAAACACATAAAGACACATAATGGTGACAACTCACTCATTACGCTTTTCAAAACATGCATAAGAGATCAATGGAGTTTTAGATGTTATGATTAGAGTCACATTGATTTTAGACACGTGGTTGGGCATAAGCACCAGTCCGAATATGAAAAAGATGCTCTTGGGTACTTATTTGTGATCCAAGCCCATGTTTTAACTTGTGCCAAAGAAAACATTTCCTCAACATCTACTTTTGCATTCCTAAAAATGATATTATTCCTTTGTTCCAAATACTCCAAATTGTTGCCACCCACATACATCTCCAAACAATATTGCAACTTTTACTTAATCCTAGGTGTTCGAATTGGAGAAAATGAATCTCAGCAGAATTATGATGTACTGAGTAGAGTCCTAACCAAGAATCACACATTTTCCATAAACGTGCAGCTATCCTACAACTAAAGAATAAATGTGTGACAGTTTCATCGCAACAGTGACACATGACACAAACTTTGCTGCCTACCTCAACACCCCTATTTTGTAGGTTATCATATGTGGCCACTCTATTAATTATAACCCTCCATGCAAAGTATTGGGCTGATGGTAATGCTTTCATTTTCCAAAAGAGTTCGAACAAATTCTCTTGTTGTGTTCCATTACTCTTATTTAATTTCTTATATGCAGAGTTCACTGTATACACCTTTGTTTCGTCATCATTCCATATTCTCTCATCCTCTCTATCTCTAAGTAATGTAGTGCCCTCCACCTCCCTCATGAGGTTTGCCACTGTATCCTTCTCCCATTCGAACCACTCTCTTCTCCATTGTAAGTTCCACACCCAATTTTCTCCATTCCAATATCCGGCATCCCCTAACTTTGCTTTCTTTAAGATTGAATTTGTATATAACCTCAGATACTTATCCTTTAGGGGGATTTCACCTAGCCATAAATCATCCCAAAAATTGATTTTATTACCTATCCCTCTATTCCATCTTATATTTTTATCAAACCAATTTTCCTTACACCCTCCCCCACATATTTTCCTAATATCTCTCCACCACCATGAGTCATGACTACAAACTTTTTTATCGTCTAATTTTCTCCAAGACTCATATTTGGATAGCACAATATCTTTCCAAAGTCCAGGTTCTTCCTTACCTAGTCTCCATTTCCATTTTCCTAGCAAGGCTATGTTGAACTTGTCCAAGTCCTTTACTCCCAACCCACCATCTTCCTTAGTTCTACATATATGTTCCCACCTAACCCATGCAATCTTCCTACCTTCATGGCCCCATCCCCAGAGGAACTCCCTTTGTAATTTTCTAATAATTTTCCCCACACTAACAGGCATTTTGAAAATAGATAAGTAATACAAAGGAATGGTAGAAATTACAGATTTTATTAACATTACCCTTCCTGCAAAAGATAGATGTCTTCCTTTCCATTTAGACAACCTCTTTCTTATATTTATTATCATATCATTCCAAAAAACTTTTTTTCTATGATTTGCCCCTACCTTTATACCTAGGTATAGAAAAGGTATATTCATAGTCGTACAATTCAGCATTATAGAGAATCTTTCAATCATTCTATTTTGCATACCAATACTTCCTCTTATGAAAATTAACTTTTAGTCTAGAAGCTATTTCAAAACATCTAAGAATACTTTTTATGACCACTATGTTTTGGGGTTTAGGTGAGCAAACAAATATTGTATCATCCGCAAATTGTAGCATGTTAATCGGTATTTGCTTCTTACCCACCTTTATTCCTTCTAATAAACCTTTATACTCAGCTTGTCTAACTACTCCTGCTAACCCTTCAACAACTATGAGGAATAAAAAAGGAGCTAGTGGATCCCCCTGCCTAAGGCCTTTTGTAGGGGAAAATTGCTCTGTTGGGCTACCATTGACTAAAACTGAAATGGTTGATGTTTCTAAACAACCCCTTATCCATTTTATCCATTTATCACAAAAACCCAATCTAGCCATCATGTACAAAAGGAATTCCCAATTGACTAAATCGTATGCTTTCTCAAAATCAACCTTTATAATGGTGCACTTACCCTTTATTCTCCTAACTTCATCTATGACTTCATTAACTAGCACCACACTATCTAATAGGCCTCTGCCCTCTATGAATGCAGATTGTTTTTGGTCTATTATCTTATGTAAGACTTTTTGCATTCTTTTTGATAAAATTTTGGATATTATCTTGTAGACGCTTCCTACCAGAGATATAGGCCTATATTCCTCCAAACCTTGTGGGTCCTCTGTCTTTGGTATTAAAGTAATAAATGAAGCATTACTCTCTTTAGCCAACTTCCCACAACTATGAAAACTATTCACAGCCCTTATTATGTCCAATTTTATAGTGTCCCAGAATTGTTTGATAAAATTGAAATTGAAACCATCAGGTCCAGGGCTTTTGCTACTATCACAATCCCATATTGCTTCCTTGATCTCATCTTCTGAAGATCTACTTGTTAGTGAGACGTTACTCGCCCTATTAATACTTGTGAATTGTACATTATCTAACCTAACTTTAATATCCGATTTCTCCGTAAATCTTTTTTCAAAGAAATTTTTAATGTTTTCTTTGACCTTCCTTGGTTCCTCACACCACTGATTTTCGATTTTAACGCCCTTTATCATATTTTTCATCCTTCTCCATCTAATCATCCTATGAAAAAACTTGGTATTTAAATCACCTGCCTCCAACCATTTCACTCTTGATTTTTGTTTATGTAACACTTCTTGTCTATAATTTATCCTTTTTAGTTCTGCAAACATATGTTTTCTCTCACTCATACCCTCTTCATCTAAGCCATTGTCTTCATCCTTTTTATCTAACTCACTAATTTTTGACATTATTTTTTCCTTACTTCTATCTACATGTCCAAACACCTCCTTATTCCAAACCTTTAAGTCCTTTTTTAACCTTTTCAACTTCTCTTTTAAAATCCAAATTTCATTTCCATTTATGTCATAATTCCTCCACCACTCTTTAAATATGTCCATAAACCCTGCTTTTGTGTGCCATACATCTAGATATCTAAAAGGTTTAGGTCCCCAGTCAATGAGGGAGTGTTTAATTACTAAAGCACAATGATCAGAAACTGATCTATCTAACACATACTGCTTAGATTCAGGCCACAAATCTAACCACTCTTGTGATACTAGTGCTCTATCCAATCTACTCTTTGCAGTTCCATTTGATCTATACCATGTGAATTTTCTTCCTATCATAAGTATGTCCATAAGTTCCATACTCTCTATGAATGAATTGAACTCTTCTATTTCTCTTCTACCTATTCCTATTTGAGATAATCCTTTCCTTTCACTCGGGTTTCTTATTGCATTAAAGTCTCCTAGCATACACCACACTTTATTTTGATCTTGCCACCTAATCTTAATTATATCCTCCCACATTATTCTTTTTTCATTAAAAGCACACGGGGAATAAACATTTACAATGGTTATAGGTTGTCTTTTAACTCCCCACTTCCCTTCTAGTATTACGAAGCCTTTACTACTTCTTGATTTTGAGAGACAAAAACTATATTTATTCCATATACATAATATGCCTCCAGCGCCCTTCTCTGACCCATGATGAGTCCATTCTATATTATTGTCGCCCCATATTGCATAACATTTCTCATCTGTTATATTTGTTTGTTTTGTCTCTTGAATACATGCCATATATATTTCCTCTTTCATAATTATGTCTCTTAAATATCTACCTTTTTCAGGTCCTCCTATCCCTCTAATGTTGAAACTGATGTTCCTCATTTATTTTTATCTTTGTCCCCTTCCTCACATTTCTGTCTATTACTTATATCCCTTTCTTCCATTTCTGTTATTCTTTTTATTATATTTGCATCCTCCCCCGTGTATGTAAATCCTAGGTCTTTCCCTATGTTCTATAATCGGAGGGCTTCTAATGAATTATTTCTAATCCAGAATAGCCTATTACAATTATTTATGTCAATATCAGAGACAGAATTACAAGGGGGATGAATAGCTAACCTCAATTGGCTTGTTTGCTGAGGGTCACTTGGCAAGCATAATGCGTTAACATTTCGATAATTATCTTTTCTCCCACGACTTGTTTCACCAACCATTAGATTTCGCCGCTGCAACATAATCTCTGGATTGATTTGCATCTTCTTTATGAGTTTCATCTTATTGTGCTTGCCATCTTCATCTTGGGTCTGGTTTGCATCACTATCGCAAGAACCACCAATTTTCCCATATTCTTCCCAATTTTCAGTATCGTCGTGTTCTACCCCTGTTAACTCTGGTTTTGTTTGCCCTTTTTGCAAAGACGAATACTCTTCTATGATTTTTTCATTCTCATGGTTTAGATTCATCTCTCTCACACCACACGGAGAGTTGTCTCTCAAGATATTCGGGCTCATGAAAACTTACATATAGGGGTTAAAATCTAAATGGGCTTTAATGGTCAGGTCCATTTGGTTATTCTGCTGATATATGGGCTTAAGTTGAGTCGACTCCTAAGCCCAATTTTGATATAGCTGTTGTGAGTCACTTACAACAGATTTGGTCCTTGATCTGCGTTGATCATTGTTCAGTCCATTTTCCCCCACCGTTTGATGCTTTGCATTTCCTGCTAGCCAACTTTCCATTGTAGTGTATCTCTGTGTGTCCTTACTATTATCACTTTTTTCTGCTGAAAACATACTTCTTCTAGAGTGCATATGTGACACGCTGATTGATTGAAAGTTTTTGAGCCACGTGCCTGTCCCTCGAGGTTTGGTGCAGTAGGTATGGCTTCCGGTGAGCCCACCGTTTGAAACTCATATTTTCCATCCAAGACCTCGATATCGTTGATGCTTGCACATTCTGAATCAAATGGGTGTTGAAAGCCATTTCCTACTAAGGAGTTCGAGGAGGAATCCTCTCTTGTCTTCTTATCCCAACTTTCGCAACAACATCTAGGTAACACCATAAAGGACGACTCTTCTTCAATGGATATCGAACACAATATACCATTAAGATTCATCTTCTTTCTTAGTTTTGGCTCTGCTCCGATGGGCATGCGTACGCATAATCTCGTGTACTCGAGTTCATCCCAATTTTCGGTTGCGCTATCAATCGATATTAATGTGCCAATCGTTCCAACGATCTTCTCAAAGCACTCCTTCCCCCACAAGGATAAAGGAATCCCCCTACATCTAACCCATGTCGTCTATGCCCCATGACCGTGTTTCTAGTCCATGTAGAAATTGTTTCAAAGATTGTTGACAACCACTCTTTATTTTCCTCAATAGCCTTCGCTATATTAGTGTTCCCTTCAGCAATAAGGAGCATTGTATCGTCACCCATATACCTCAAACGTATGAAGTCTAGACCATTTAGGATGAAGCTTTCTCGGATAAGCTCAATATTACTCATGTTCTTCACCCTTCCAATATAGCTGTGATGGAGCCATTCCTTCTCCTCTTCTTTCACTTGTATCTCCATAGCAGCCAGTATGCTTGTGTTATTATAATTCATCGCTTCTCCCTTCACTATTTGGGCATATGTTTGTGTATTTTTCCTCTTCCAGACTTTCTTATAGGTTGGGGATATATTGTTCTTGAAACCATCATTTTCACTCCTTTGTCCACCTTCTTTTCTAGATGCATCAACGTATCTGCGATATTTTGGCTTATTAACGTGGATCTTCATGTTGCCTATCCGAATATTATCCAGTTGTTTTTCAAGAGCTTGTGGGTTAGATATTCCACGGTACCTTACAAACCCAAACCTCTGGCCTCTTTGATTAAGTCTCCTGGATATAAATATGTCTTGTACCTTTCCCCATCTCTGAAAGATTCTCCACATTTCATATTGTCCATAGTTGGAAGGGAAATGTGTGAAGAAGAAAGAAGTTAGATCCATCAGCTCATTAGTCTACCTGAAACCTGTCAGTAATGTTTACCAATATGTAAGTAATGATGCCACTTTTGCAATGAATCTACTATAAGCCACCAAAAAAGTGAGAATGGAACCAGAAAAACATCTCGAATAAAACACATCTTACAACAAAGTAGATGCTTGTCGAAAATGGACTAAATAAAATGCCATAACATGTACAAATAAAATTCATATAGTTAATTTATTTTAAGATGAGGGAAAAAAATGAGGGTGACAGATGCATGTTGTGTATGTAACAAAAAAACAATGGCACAATGGTCAGTTAGTGTCTTTATCTAGGCCAGTGCGATCCATGATCCAATTCTGGTGTGTTCATCACTTCATTAGAGATTTAGAAACAAATAGCAAACATGTAAGTTTGCTCCACCAGTGTTATCTTATCTCCATTAAGATGTCAACTTCTAAATTTCTCTTTTTTTTCTATCAACTTTAAACCAATAATAATAACGTAATATAAATAAAATAATATACATAAATTGTATCTATTTTATATTATTCTTTTTGTTATCATTATTGTATGTATTATTACAGGGGTGAAGAAGTTTTCATAACTAATCTCTTTTCTCAATCATTCTTAAAATACCTTGGCTTTTTGGACCATACTTTTCCTGAAAATCAAAGTAAAAATAGAAGGTGTGGAGAAAATAAGACATACATTTTCACAGACTTGATCAAAATCCATATGCTACCAAAAAAACCAAACAACATGAATAAAAATTTGACTCCCCTAAAGTAAGGAAAGTGGATAAATGCACACTATCCTCTAAAACGTGTCCCCCCACTTCAGATTAAAATTCTGAATTCCAAGACAACAACAATAGAGAGAAATACTGAAAATCATCGGTGAGAGGAAACTTTCATGAAGCTCCTCTAGCGAGATCAAATCAACCAAAAATCCCCAGCATTGAAGAGGTGAAGTTAAATGAGAATAAAAAAACGTTTATTGATTGAAAAAAAAGTACGCACTGACTCGCATGCATCATTCACATATCACATTGAACAAAAACGAGACGGGGGATGATCCATTAACAAGAAAGTGAAAATAAATGAGAGACTCGCCATTTCTGTAATGCACTGTGTGTGATCTTGAACGGTGTCACATCCAAATATTTTCCCACAGCCAATGCACGACAACTGCATAACAGATAAAAAAAAGTGATAATCTATCAATTAATATTCTTTGTTTTTCGTCTCTGAACCACACGAGTTCTCTATTTAGGTTAATGTTCATAGAGGCTTTACATTTACAATTAATCAATCAAGGGTTTTAGTAGAATGTTTTTCCCAAAATGTGATAATCTAACCTTACAGCTCATAACCGACACCGAGAACGGAGAATGGAGAGGAGATGGGTGCTCTATGCTGCTGGAAGCGCGAGTTTTTCTTGGCGAGAGATGGAAAACGAAATTGAATGAGATGAAAATGAAAGCATGTGATGAAATCGAAAGAGCAGTCACATGAAATTGAAAGCAAAGGGGAGAAATTGAAAGCAGGGAGAACGGTGAGGCACAATCGAAAGATCAATGACAAAACTGAAATCTAACCTTGAGCGAACACTGAGAGGAAGAAATCAGAGAGAATAGTTGCTTCGTCTTGATGAGAAATTTTGATGGCGGAGATGACAGTGAGGAACTGCGATATGAAATCAGAGTGAAGAAACTTTGATGAGAGGCACGCGGAGATCGGAAGATGATAGAATGAGAGAATAGTTGTTTGTCTTGATGAGAAAATTTGATGGCGGAGATGGCGGAGATGACGGTGAGGAACTGCCATACGGAATCAGAGTGAAGAAACTTTGATCAGAGGAACGGGAGATCGGGAGATGAGAGGGAACGTGAGGAGTTAGTTTCTAGGTTTTTTGAGTGAAAATAAAAAATAAAAAATTAGAAATTAAATTTTACTGGGGTTTTTTTATAAAACCCCCGAAACTTAGGGAGGGTTTTTAAAACCCCTTGTATATTTATGTCTTAGTAGGGGTTATTATAACCCCACATAATAAATCCCTAGTAAAATTATATTTTTTTGTAGTAATTTTAACAAAATTACATAAAGGTTATGATAAGATGAAAAATATAATTGAGATGCAAATGAATTTCATGACAAACCAAATAATTAGAAGAAATAAGAAATAATATATATGGTTACTTAATTAATTAAGAATATTTTAATAATTTAAACGGGGACGAGTATTATGGCGGGGATAGGTTTATTTGTCATCTCTAGTGTCACCCATTCAACATGCCACTCATGAGTCACTATCTATTTATCACCTTCTGTTTCATCTCTCCCTACACATTGCCAAGTTACTTATTCCATTGCCTAACCCACTTCTAATTATGCTTCTAGTAACTGAGTTTTCTACTTATATTGTTACCTCTTAGCCTACCTCCACTCACCCAATGCAAACTCATTCCAAGTCTAAAATTGTCAAACCTCATCTTTATCCATGTTTTCTTCTCACTACAATAGAACCTAATATTGTCAAACAGGCCTTGCCTTCCCCCTTTTTTAGGAGAGCTATGTAGGATGAATATGATGTTTTATTGTCAAATAATACATGGTCTCTCAACCCTCTTCCATCTGTTTGTTCTGCTGTTGGATGTAAATGGATTTTTCGCATTAAAGAAAATCATGATGGCATAGTTAATCACTACAAGGCCAGGTTATTCGTTAAAGGCTTTCTTCAACAATTTTGTTGTGATTATTGTAAAACTTTTTCTCCACTTGTGAAGCCTGTCACTATTCGAATTATACTCACATTGGTTGTCACCCATAACTGGTTTATTCAAGCTTTTGATATCAATAATGCCTTCCTAGATGCCATGCTTCACGAAGATGTTTACATGATTCAACCACTTGGCTTTTAGTCTTCTATTTCTAACCTTGTTTGCAAGCTTCACAAGTCAATTTATGGATTGAAACAAGCCCCTAGAGCTTGGTATGAGAAAATCACCACTACTTTTATTGGTTTTGGCTTTTAGCAAAGCAAGTGTGATTCTTCTCTTCTAACATTCACTTCTAATGATGAATGTCTCCATATGTACTAATTTATGTGGATGGCATTATCTTCGCTAGATCTTCTTCATCTTTACTTCACATTGTTATCTCCAAGTTAAGCATTACTTTTTCTCTTAAGCATCTTGAAAATTGAGTACTTCTTGGGGATTAAGGTCACATACCTAACTAATGACTCTTTTCTTATTACTCAAAGTAAATACATTTGTGATCTTCTAAAAAAGTTGGCATGTCTGATTCAAAAGGAATTTCTACTCCTATTCATAAGGTCTCAAATTATCTAAACTTAGTTTTGATTATATAGATATTTCGTTACCTATAAATCCATAGTCGGTGCTTTATAGTATATCACTATTACCATGCCAAAGATCAAATATAGTATGAATAAGGCTTGTCATGACTCGACCTCTCTCATGGTTCATTGGAAGACACTCAAGCGTATTTTACACTATCTAAAAATATCTATATCTTATGGTTTGCAGCTTCGGCCTATTTCAACTATCCACAACAAATACAATATTCATGCATATTGTGATGCAAATTGGACATCTCATGTTAACGAAAGACGACCTATGTATATATTTTGGTTCTATTTTGGTGTCCTGGTATATATTTCTATTTTATATTATGGTAAATAATTTTTGTTAGTGTTAAATAAGAAGTGTAGATTAAAAAGATATGGTGTTTATATATATATATATATATATATATATATATATATATATATATATATATATATATATATATATATATATATATATATATATATATATATATCATCCATTAAAACCAGGACTGAAACATCAGCTAATAAGTTTAGTTTAATATTTGCTCATGTAGTATAACAGTAAACACAATACAAAAATTATAATTCATGAAATTATTTTTCTTTAATTTTTTTTTAATTTACACTTAAAATAAAAGAAATAATTTGGTGGATGCGAAAGACATGCACACAATGGATTTTTTTGCCTGAAAGTTCAACTTAAGTACAAACTCATTTTCCCACCCATGTTATTATATCAATGTTTTGGTTTTATTATTTTCAAATACTATTTTTTGTTTCAAGTGTTCAGTTGTGATGTGTTTTTTAAATATACTTAACTGTATAAATATTTTTAAATATTAATTAATGATTTAGTAGATAAATTAAAAAATTAATATATTCACTTGTTTATTTACTGAATTATTAATAATAATTGAAACTTAATTTATAAAAATTACTTCTCAAATCACGATATTCAAACAACACAACACATAAATGATGGGCTAGTCCGTTTGACTAATGTGACAAAATGGATTAATAGATTGAAAATAGTAACTTGACGAGGAACTTAACGATAAATTCATTTGTTTTACCTTTATTTTTATATCAATAACTTTGTCCCTACTATTTTCAAACTCTTTTTTTAAGTGTCTAATTGTCCCAAATATATAGTTTCTTAAAGTTCAGTAGAAGCCAAATGGATTATTAACCTATTTTTTGCAAATTGTGTCCTTTACTATCCTCTTTTATTGATGCTATATTCTATTACATCCTTTTAATTTTAAAATAAACATTCATCTTCTTTATAATTTTAACAAATTGAGACTCTCGTCTCATGCTTAAATATATATTCATCTTTCTTATATTTAAAATAAATGATGCCCACTTTTGTTATGTGTGACATATTGATGTCTTTTTCTTTTTTTTTTAAATTGTCATATTAACTAAAATTTAAATAAAAATTATAAAATTAAAAATTAATTTTCTTAAATATAAAACATTTTTTTTAACAAACAAAATTTTGATAGTTTAATTATTTTATAAATATTCTATACTTTCATTAAATTATAAATTATCTTATATGAAATAAAATGTATATTTATGAGAAAACAAAATTGTCCTATAACATTATTCATGACTGGTGCTGACTTAACGACTTTTTCTCACGGATTACCTTCACATAAATTATTCCTAAAATATATCAACATCATTTAATTTAAGACTTTAGAAAAAAATATGAGTCATTTTCTTATAATTTGATCAATCTTTCATTTTATATTTTTAATTTTTAATTTTTAATTTGGATATTTTTTATTTAAAAGTTTTGGTAATATGATATTTAAAATAATATAAAGGAAATAAAATCACTTTATTGAAAACACTAATGAAATGAATATCATTTATTAAAACTATATGTGAATGTGTATTTAAAACTTGTAGAGATTATGAATGTAAAATAAATCTCCCTAAAATTCTTATCAATGATATAAGAGGTCAAATATTAATCTTGCAACAGTACTTTTCTGATGAATACATCGCTGAGAATTTACAACACAACATCTTCAAGAATCAGGATTAATTAAGTGCAACAATTACAGATGTTTGTATGAATTATGCATCACTATGCTTATGCCTATATATGTTTGCAGATTTTAGTAATTTATTATTTGTGATTTCCATCTTCTTCTACAATGGTGGAATGCTCTGCTCATCTCTGAAAAAGTTTCCAGGATCAACCCTGGCCTTCACTTGTGTCAGTCTTTCAAAATTTCCATTGAAATATCTCAAACCCCATGATTTTGCAGTTTCATAGTCCATTTTTCTTTTGTTCACACCCAAATCAAGGTCTCTATAATTCAAATATGACCGTCTTGGAAACTTTGACACATAGGGTGCCATATATTCATACAATCTTCTTAACCAATCTAAATGCTCTGGGGCCTCTTCATTTGAAACCAAATTCACCGAATACTGAATACCGTATAAGTTCCCTTTTCTATGTGGGAAAGGAGTTTCTGATTCTGAAATCTCACCCATTTTTCCACCATATGGTGTGAAGATCAAGAATGGTGAGTTCTCCAAGAGCAGCATATTCCACAGCCCTTCTATGCCAGCTAAGGGAATTGGTTCCGTCACATAATCAGATTTTGCTTTGAAACTTGAGGATGTTTGATTTCTCCTGAGCAAGACCTCCAAGGATTCATCTATTGAATGGCCTGCAAAGTAAAGAACAGATTGAATCCAAGTCATCTGGGTGAAGTTGTTGTGCTGCAAACCCAGTTCTGAAAAACTGTTCTGCATCAAAGGAAGAAGCTTCTGAGGTGTCCCAAGGTACAATCCTGTGAAGGAAAGCACCGCAGTTTTTCCACCCTGAGAACCTGAATTGGAAACTCCCACAACAACGTGCAGAAAAAGTTCTGCAGGAAGTTCGGGAGCAACAGTTTGCCACTTGTGGAAAAGGTCAGTGGCACCTTCATCCAAGGACCTTGAAACATCAAAAACTGTCACTGTTGAAGGAACATGTACAAGCTTGATTTTCCATGCAGTAATGACTCCAAAGCTTGACCCTCCCCCTCCTCTTATGGCCCAAAAGAGATCTTCCCCCATCAGTGTCCTATTCAGTATATTTCCATTCACATCTATTATCTGAGCATCGATTACGTTATCAGAAGCTAAACCATATTTTCTGAAAATTGTTCCAAACCCACCTCCACTGAAGTGCCCTCCAACACCCATGGTGGAGCAACTTCCGGCAGGGAACCCATGGACCTTACTTTTCTGTGCAATTGCATGATAGAGTTCTCCAACTGTAGCACCTGATTGAACCCATGCACTTTCTTCATCCATGTTAATGGTTATGGACCTAAGCTTGATAAGATCAATGATGAGGAATGGAACGTGAGAAACATAAGAAAGGCCCTCATAGTCATGGCCCCCACTTCGAACTCTTACTTCTAAGTTGTTTTTCTTTGAGCAAAGTAGTGCTACTTGGATGTGGAATAGGCTTTGTGGAGTGACTATAATATCTGGTTTTGGGACTGAACTGCTTAGGAATCTGGCATTTCTTATAGAAGAATTCAGAAGGGATTCATAAGAAGAACTACTTTTACTGAATGTTACTTCTGAAGTTGTGTTGTTCCCTAAAATTGCCTGAAAACATTGACGAAAACCTTGATCATGGCCAGCTGAACTAGAAGTTGCAGCAGGGAAAATTGAAGTGAAAACGGTGACAGAAAGGAACAGTAATTTAGCCATCGAATTGGCCATTGTTGTTTCCTTTCTTATCTTTTCAACAAATGGGAACTCAGGCTTTTATAGCCGAAGTTAATAGTTATGCGGCTGTTTATGGCTGGCATATTTGAATGGACTTTAGCGAAAGAAAATAAGAATTATGATTCTAGAAAATTAAAAATTATGATTGAGAACATGTTTTTTAAAATAAAAATCAGCTAATCAGTATTATCGTTTGTCTTTTTCCTTTATCTTATTACTTAATTTGATTCGAATAGAATCTAATAAAAAACTAAATATGATTTGAATTGAAAGGATAAACTAACAAGTCAACAGCCGAACTTTGTGACAAATAAGACAAGTTACTTGCAATGCCTTCGTTTCTTTGCTTTGAATTTTCAGTTATTACTTCCAAATTTCAGCCACTAACTTCTCTTTTTTTCCTCATTCATCCCCACATATTAAACAATTTCGTCTAATACGAAGCTTCTTCACTTAGATGACATATAGAAGAGGCCACTTCTTAGTTTCCATTTTTTCACATGAATTTTCACACCAATTTAATACGATGATATGTATGTTATGTATACGTGATATATTTTATTGAAAAATATTTATCACTCTAAAAGTATAACAATGTAATTGTTATAAAATAAAGGTAATAAGAGAGACAAAGGAGAGGAAGAATAGAGAATGAGAGAGTAGGGAGCAACTTCTGTTTTTATGTGTGTTTCTACATTCTTCTTTTTAAGTGATTCTTGGTAGAGTTCAACAAGATGCTTTGGTGTATAACAGGCACGGGTCCAATGACCTTTACTACCACAACGGTAACATATATTTTCAGCCTTTTTGCCATTATTTTCACCCCTTTCTTTTTCCTTTTTCGCATTCTTGTTCCACTTCTGTTGATGAAGTTTCTCTTTGAAAATTTCCTTTATAACCATGTCCACGACCATGATTAATAGCACGACCACGACCACGACCATGGCTACGACCACGGCCAAAATTACGACCACGATTATTATTATGGTCTTGACCTCGTCCATGATTAT
>Ga0214543_1009886_pt1 | contig 14535 bp, 8 predicted proteins | sample CNSS2metaG_FD_160094 | JGI IMG/M metagenome (GOLD analysis project Ga0214543, IMG submission 160094) | Root nodule microbial communities from cowpea collected in UCLA plant growth center, Los Angeles, California, USA - CNSS2 | ecosystem: Host-associated > Plants > Roots > Nodule | place: USA...
TAAAAAAAAATATATATATATATATATATATATATATATGTATATATAATATATATATATATATATATAATATATACACATATATATATATATATATATATATATATATATATATTATAATTGAAAAATATTATAACTATTTAACCATTTTTATTTTATTTTATTTTTATTTTTATTATTATTATTATTATTATTTTGCATACTCAAAATATTGTAGTATAAATTTTGAGATGTTACAGCTCCAGTTTTGAGCGAAAGTAATCTCGCTCAAGTGAGGAGACCTCGCTTAAGCGAGAACTTGCGAACCCTCATAGTGTCCTCTAATTTCAATCTCGCCTAAGCGAGAGCTTTTCTCTTGAGCTCCTTAGCTTGAACGAGATTGACAACATAGTTGTTTGAATGCTTGTATGTTCCCATGGTTGATTTTTTTACCCTTTTAAAGCATGAAGTATGATGCCAATGTTTTATGCAATGTGGTTTTCTTTTTTTATTTTAGTTTTTGTTTGGGATTTTGAGTTTTTCACGCTGAAATCGGTGAAAATTTGCCAGTTTAGCTTAAGCAAGAAATTTTAGCTTAAGCGAGATCAGTCTAGCTTAAGCGAGAACTTCTAGCTTAAGCAAGACCAGTTTAGCTTAAGCGAGACCAGTCTAGCTTAAGCGAGATCAGTCTAGCTTAATTGCTGCATAATTTTAATTCCTTACTTTAAGTTGTGGATTGATTCAATTACTCTTAAAGGCATGAATTTGTGATTGTGTATGTTTCATGTGATATCGACTTGCTTGTTATGAAATGAAATAAGAATGGGTTGGTTGGTTGGTGGTGCATTGGCATGAGATTATGATGCTTGAGATAACATGTGGAATGTTGTTGGTAAAAGAGTTTCATGGGAAACTCTTGGTGATGGTGTGGTTAGTGTATACCTTGATATAAGAGATGTCTAGATTAAGGAAGGTATCCTAAACTCTAATAACCATTCACACTCATATAGAATAAAATGATTTATGTGGTGAGAGTGGCAGGAAGTCCCAGTCTTTGGCAGGATAATGACCTTAGACAATAAGGGAATTAACCTTGGGGTGTGGTTGGGTGATAACCCCTTATGTCTAGACTCTGCAGAGTTTAGAAACCAGCACAGGCGCATACTTCCGTTAGAATTTTATATCAAGAGTATAATCCGGATATTTGAGTCAGAAGGTCTTGCATTTGTTTGCTATCACATGGTTTGGGTGTTTACTGCTTCGTATGGTTATAACCTGATTTAACATTTACTTGCTCAATAATATGATTAAAAATCTTTTGCTCTAGCTTATCCTTTTTGTTTGGTGTTTGTTTTTCTATTTGACTTTTTCTTTTTGCCATGATCACCAAATCATTGGTGTGAGCAGATGATGGAAATTCCTGGAGATCATTCAGATGGTGGTGATGCTGCTTTCTAGTTTAGGGGTGTCAGTTATGGCTCTCTTTTGAACAACTTTTGAGGCGCTGATGTCTAGGTAGTTTCTTGCTCGATCCTTTTGCCTTTTGTTTCTCTCAATTCTTGTTCGAGACATTCCGTTGTGCCTTTGGATATTCCTTTCAATATAATTTTCATTGGTTCTCTATGTTATACGATAAACATGCGATGTTTTATTTATTAGATTTATTCTACTAAATTGGAACGCTGCACCATTCCTTCTAAACTTACTAAACTTACTGACAAATCTTTTTTCTTCATATTGTTAATAAGGAATGTCAAATTCACGATCTTTCTTTCTCTTCCTTACTATCTCACCACCAAGGCTTTTGTAGGTACTATCAACAAACTTAGAAAATAAAAAAGAATATGCAATCGAGAAGACCGAAAAAACGAAAAAAGAACATATAATCAAGAAGATCCGAAGATAACATTAGGTGTTAGTGTGTCCTTGCAAGAACAATCAGTTTCTTTAATTTTTATTGAAAATTAAAATTACCCAATCACGAATCTTTGATGGTAAAAGTAAATTCAAAGTTCAAAATGCAAAAAGAGAAAGGTTTACTCACACACTATATTGAAATATTTAAAATGATAATATGTTGATCATGAACAAAATAATGTGTTTGGAGGGTGCCTTAGCCAGTTTCCCACGTCTTTATTTTATATACGAATGAGAGGAACAAGTTTAACGTGGGAATAACTTTGGACGAGGACATGTCATATAGGACTATTATTTATTCAAAATTGGTGTGCTAGTATATGTTTCTTCAGAAGAAAAAAAAAGTACGATTGAAAACCAATAAAATTAATGGATTTTTATTTAACTAGAAGTTAAGGAAATAAATTACTTATATTCTGTTAAATCATGAACAAGTACATAAATAAAAACAAGGTTCAATCGATATTCCTTTAGATTATCTACAGTAAAGGAAATCCTTTAAAAAAAATTAGCATGGTCTTTTTTCTTTTATCTTTAGTCAATAGGAAAAATAAAAAGGTTTACAAAAATTTTATGAACTAATTTTTTTTAATAACTAAAATTAGTAATTATAACATCATTTATAATTTAATAGAAAATGCTAAAAGTTAAGAAATCTAAATGTAAAATCTCACATTAATTAAAAATAAAATATTTGAACAACGTATAAGAAAGAATATACATAAATACATTAAGGTAAAGTTTTAAATTTAAAGTGTGTCAAATTTAAAGTGGTTTGATTTAAGTCTCAATATTCCTGGAAATTTTCTTCACAAAACCTGTCACGGATATCAGAAATGTATATTAATATTTAAGTTTTATCAGAAATGTATTAAAAAAATATAATATTTTCTTCTTCTCTCTTTCTTTCTTGATGTTTCAATATATTTAATGCAATTACGTACTAGGTGACAAGATAGAAACAACTACGTGCTTTCCAGGCTTAAAACATTAAGCATTTATTTAGTAGTTGAAATAAAACCAAACTGAAGGAGTGAAAAGAAATAAAAATACGAAGAACATGTGAAAACAAATAGTAAAATATAAAACTATTTAGTTAAAGTTAAATATAATGAAAATAGAAAAGAAAATGGAAAGTTTAATTAAAGGAAAGTGATAAATTGTAATGAATGATAAATTTAGCTTCTTCTTTTTTACACTCTTTCCAATATCCTTTGAAAAAGAAAAAAAAAAATCCTAAGTTGGATTTCGCTTTGAACATACCTATGGTTGCAATTGTGCTAAAAACCAAATTTATAAATACGCCTTATCCAAGATATTTACAAACAGAGGAGGATAACCTAATAAATTTATATAATTATATAATATTTATTATATTGTTTTTTACAATTATAAAATTTTTAATGACAAGTTATATCAATTTTTAAGAGAGAGGCGAACACGTAAAAAAGAAAATATAAATTCGAAGTTGTATATATGGTTGTTGTATGGCTGTGAGATACCATTTCGTGACTAATATAAACAAGGGTTAAATATGTTTTTTATCCCTCAAGTTTTAGTGAATTTTGGAATTAGTCATTCTTCGAAATTTTATACTAATTTAGCCTTCTATTTTTAGAAATACGTGGATTTAGTTCTTCTTACCAAATTTTGTTAAATTTATTTGACATTTTAAATGCATTTTATGATAATATTTGAGTTAATATTGAAGCGAAAATGTGTCAAACGGTGTAAAAAATTCAAATACTATCATGAAATACGCTTGAAATGTTAGATAAACTTAACAAAATTTGGTAAGAAGGACTAAATCTACGTATTTCTAAAGATGAATGACTAAATTGGTATAAAGTTTTGAAAAAGAACTAATTCTAAAATTTATTAAAATTTGAGGGACAAAAACATATTTAACCCTATAAAGAAGAAAACTTTTAGTTGTAAAATCCATTTTGTGATTAATATTATAGCCTGGCTATTCAAAATGTACAACACAAGGGCATAATAGTCATTTATGCTATAACCTAATTCTTTTTATCAAATTTCACCCCTTAATTTAAGACTCTACGTGGCAGAACCCTTTTCTTTTTTCAGAAATCATCACATTTCTTTTCATTTAATTGAAATTCTCATTTTCAGTACTATTTTTCTTTTCCTTTCTTGTTTTCAAGGAGTGAACTCTATTTTAATTTACTTTTATAACACAAACTTATAAGTTGATATTTATTATTATCTATATATACATTAAATTTAACTTATGATTTTAATTGATGTGAGATCTTCACAAATACTTCAAACAAAAATATATACATTTTGAATATAAGATTAAACATTAATATTTAATCTGATATCGTTAATAGATAGATTCTAACAAACACTATAAGAAAATGCTTCCACTACTACAAATTCTAATATTACATGGGAATTTTCTTGCAAATTTGTTAAAAAATTTACAAGAAAAGACTTTTTCCTGCTATTTTTTCTAAGAATTTTAATTGGCAGGTAATTCCTTCGTGGGTAATTATTTCCTACAAAATTATAAAATTCATAAGTATTTCCTACAAAATTTGTTGCGAAAAGTGTTTTATACAAAATATTTTGCAAAAATATTGACAGCAATTTCCTGCAATTTTTTTTTCATAACAAAATTTATAAGTATTTCTTACAAAAAAAAATTCAAAACAAAATTGGCAAGAAATATAGATTTTTTTAGTAGTGTTCATTAGTAATCAATTTTAGTAACCAAAAGTTGTTAGTTACTATAATTACTAATATAGATACAAGTTTACAAAGTAAAAAAATCATTGGTTACTAAAATAGTTACTATTATGAATAAAAAATTATAATTGGTCACTAAATTAGTTTTTAAAATTAGTTACCATAGTTTTGGCTACCAAAAAAAATTGGTCACTCAAAATTAGCTACCTAAGTTTTGGCTATCAAAATAACTTAGTTACTAAATTGCTCTCTAATTAATTAATAATAAATTTAGTGACCAATTATAATTTTTTATTTATATTAGTGACTATTTTAGTAACCAATAAATTTTAATTTTGTAAATTGGTATCTAAATTGGTCACTATAGTGACTAACAACTTTTAGTCACTAAGATTTATTACTAAGACATTTTGTAGTAAAGTATTATTAAACCTTAATTATAAAATCAACCAAGTCTGCAGTTACTCTGAATTTTCCTTGTCGTTTTCGATCGACCGACGTGAATATCCATCACTCCTCTCTTTTTCTTTTCCCAAACAAAACCTCAAATAACTCTGCATATGAATAAATCCACTTGAAACAAATGTATTTTTTTTCAGAAAAATAACTTTTTAACAATTAAATTTTGATAATATTCTCATGGTGACGTCTTTTAAATAACTTTTAATTTTTTTATATTTCAAAATTATTTAAAAATATCACATCAAGTTATATAAAAAAAAATTATCAAAATTTGGTTGTATATTATTTTTTACCCAAAGGTACATCAAAGATACCTTTGATGCAAACATAGCTTTGATGCAGTGAATAAATGAGGCACACCAACCATGTACGGAAGGGAAGAAGTGTGTATGTCAGCTTTGAGTGAAGAATTATTATTTGGGTGAGAAGTTTGGTCCTATCGTAAGCAGCTAGAATCTAAAAGGTCCATGGAACTAAAAGTTGATGACAAATTGGACACGAAAATTGAATAGGAATTGAGGCCCCTTTTGGCATAGTTACTTTCCAAGTAAAGTGTTTTTGTTTGTTTTAGGAGGTGGGAAACATAGAGTTTCTGTACCTTCTTCCCCTTCACTTTAAAAACAATCTCCTCAACCATCCCTAAACTTTTTTAGTCCATGCCCATATGCACATTTTTCACCTAATGTTTTTCCAATTCTAGAAACTTCCTTCTTATATGTCATTCTTTCCTTTTTCACCACCTTTCTCAATTTCATCGTTCAAACCATAAACTCAATTGTAAACTTTATATAATACAAGCATTTGGCTTTCTAGAAAACAACTTATTCTTTCTTTCATGCTTTTGTTTTAACACTTTACTATTTAAACACAATCAAAATCTTTTTAAACTTGGATCTAACACTTCCTATCTACTAATGATTCTTAGTTATTGGTCCCATAGCCTAGGGCCTTCCATGAGCCTACACTTGCTTAAAAACTTCTAATCATTCTAATTATAGACTTCTTATCCTAACACATTGATTGGTTATTACAACTTTTTTGGAGCATTCCTCATATCATCCAAACCAACAAATAGAACACTACCTCTTGTTCATCATTTGAAGACCACATGAGTTACATTGGTTGACCTATCTACTACGAGATTTCATGTTTTCACTTATTTTATATTCTTAATCTTTATTTTAATAATGAAATTGCAAGACATGTTACTTTAAGCGTTAGCATCCATGATCATGTTCAAGAAAAACTTGAAGAATTACATTACATGAGAACAATGCATAAATTTTTTTTAATGCACGAAATACATAAAGTAGGTTTTTCTTTATCTCTTCTTCGTTTTTTCTCAGTATTCTTCGCATCGATTCTCGTTTTTCTTCAACAGTTAAGAATACTTAATATAATTCAGACATATGTAGTTAAATTGATTTGAATTATATATTCACATATTTCTTATTTGAAAACATAGACTTTCGTATTGTTTGACAAAATCTAGCGACCACATCTACATAGTAGGGTACGATATATTGAATACTGTGAAAAAGATTTATCAACGGTGAAGTAGTTTACACAAAAGTGGGGCCACTAAACCGTCGCTATTTATATTGCATAATGTATACATATCTGACACTTTCACGCAACCCTTTTCAAAATTTCGTTTTCTCTCAAAGTTCAACAATTCATAAATAATATAAAAAAATCATAGGGACACCCCAGGGGAGGGACTCTCCTTGTGGGGTACCCTAAGGAACAGTCCTGCAGAGAAATGCCAGAAGTGGATCAGTGAATTAGCGTTCCCTATTTGATGATGCTCAACGACACCATCCACATGTCGTTTTCATTGTCCTCTCCAATTATTCATCACAGTAAAGCTACAATTAATTGAATTTAAATATTTTTTGCAATATATGGTTCCTGCTATGATCTGTGACTTAGAAGGAAGAGAACAAAAATGTGTGACCAGTTATTATTATATACTTGCTTCAATTGGGGCCATGTTATTTTCACGTATTGTTAGGTCAGCTTCACACATCATTAGGTGAGAATTAAGATTACTCACTAATTTCAACTTGACTTCTGATTTAAGTATTGGGTAGGTTATATGCACTTATATATCCTTTGATTATTTCCTTTTGCCAACTTTGTGAGGAAAAAGGCTTTTAGTCTTACCTAAAAAGATACCTTGCTATTTAATTTTAGTAAATACGTAACTACCACTTAATTAATAATTAATCTACATTATTCATTACTTTGGTTATATGTTCAAGTTTTGTTACTTTTATTAGTGAGTGGAGCATTTTTTATGATTAACCTATATTTGGTTTTTCTCTACTCCTCCTTTTGGTATTCGTTTTCCCTATCACACTCTATGGTTTTCATTTGAATAATAATAGTAGGGAATTTGTCTTTTTAATTAATAACTTTTTCTCTGTTTAATTTTCAATAATTCATTGAGATTTGTAAAATTTAGGGTTTTTTTTTTCTTCAAGAGACTAGCAAACATCGCATGTATTAAACAAATATACTTTTTTAATGTAGATAAATATTAAAAGTGTAAATTAAAAAAAAAAACTCAAGGGAATATTTATATATTTAATATAACATCATATTTCGTTATTAAAACTTAAAATATAAAAGTATAAAAACTTAAACTTAAGTTTTGAAAAATATTATATATTAAATTGAGTATTAATAAAATACTATTTTACTATATTCGCAAATATAGCATTATGCCGCCATGACGAAACTTCATACTGATAAAGGGGAGCCATGGCTCCCCAAAATTTTTAAATTTTTTTTATATATGTTTTTATATATTTTAAAATTAAATTTATATTAAATTTTGAAAAATGTCTCACCATTTTATTTATATTTATTTTTAGTATTTAAAAATTAAAATAAAATAAAATTTAATGAATATTGATTAATAAAAAATAGTAAAATTTTGTCTTTGGTCATAAAGTTATTTCTCGATCAATCATCAAGAAAGCATGAGAGTAAAAAGAAAGATAGAGAGATATTGAATAACACATTATCATGATATTTCTCATGAATCAATATTTTATGTATGATTTATGATTCTCTTATTATGATATTTCTTTCAAATTAAGTTTTCTCCAAATTAGTTTGAACTCTAATTATAATTTTAGGGATTCTTTTATGAAATTGGTATGAACCTTACACATATTTTTTTCCAAATTAGGACAATACTAAATTATGAAATTTAAGGATTTTGTGTTTTCAGTTACATATGGTAAAATTTGTAAAATTTTATGCTTGTATCTTGGGCTACATTTCGAATTTTGTTGCAAAATAGTGAATTAGTTGAAATTCTTCATCTGTAATAGAAATTAGAATATAATTGTTGTATGAATTCAATGAATTAGAAAGATTAGAAATTAAAAAATGCATACAAGAAATCATTTTATGAAAAATGGTTTAAATAGAAGGAATAAAGAGTTTTTTTATTTAATTAGAAAAAATAATTTACATATAAAAAAATTAATTTGCATCCCTAAATATTTTGTCTAAGTTCCGCTACTGTATGCCGCATGTTAATTAAATAAATTTGAGCACAATATATATAAGTTAAACAAAAGAAAAATGTTATTTGATTAAAGATTACTCAATAGCTATGAAAAATATTAATTTGATATCAAAACTTTTAACATGTGTATTAAAATAAGAAGATACGTGATTACATGAGAAGAAGAGTAAGCATAGAGGTTAATTATCTTATTCTCAAGAATAAATATTCAAATATAAAGGTGAATATCTTCGTTTGAGATTACTTTTATGCTTGCTAATCATGCTTTTGTTTCTTTTAAGAACCCTTTTGTTTTTGTTAACTAGCATATTGGACAAATGTTCATATTTAGGTTAATTTTTGAAATAAGAGATGTAACTATCTTCCCAATTTTAACTCAAATGGTTGCTCTTAATTTATTTCTCTTTTGTTAATTGATAAATATTGTTAAATATTTATTGATGTGATAACTCCTAGTAAAATTAAATTTATTTCATAGTGACATGCCACCACTTAGGATTAGCCTAGAGAAGATATCTAGAACAATTGTTTGTCATCAACACAATGTTTGTGGTAATAGGGACATGGTGATGCATCTCATCCAATTAGGTTTTATAACAGGAATTTAAGGCTTCACATGTACATGCATGAGTAGTATTATTTGTTCAATTAAGAGAAATAGAGACAAAAAATTATTATTACATGTTATCATAGGCTTTTTATACAATATAGTTGTAAGTTATTATATAAATAACACGTCTCTTAATGTATTCATAAATTCCTTTGGTAAAATATATAGGTGTTTTGTAATTAATTTTGCATATTTGAATACTCAATTATGTATATACAACTCTCTAAAGACTAGATCTACAGAAGTATGACTTGTAATTATCAAATTGAATATCTGATACAGTAAAAGTGATGTGAATGCCTTAGATTTTTTTAAATAGCCTTTTTTTAATCTATGATATTTAGAGTTATATGCATTCTAGTTTTCTTAAATTTTTTCCATTTAATTCCTTATTAATTACACTTTTTTTTTTTGTAATAATTGACATTATGACTTTCATGTGATAATGTTTTTAGTAGATATTAGTAACAAAAACTAAAATAAAATAGTTAAATATTCTTTTTTTTTTCTCCAAACTATTTTAAAAGATATTGTTTTATTATAAAGCTAAACCATACATATTTCATATTTGTATTTTATGAAAAAAATATAAAACATTATTTCTAATAAATATCATTGAATGTTTAACACGTGATAAATAAAATTTTATAGTTGATTATAATCTAACTTAGGTTTAATTATATTTTGAATCCATAATAATTTTCAAATTCAGTCCCTATAATAAATTTGTATGATCTATTGAGTCCTTAAAATTTTAAAACATTTTAATTGAGTTCCTATCTTTTAATGTTGTTGTTAACTTTCTGATGTGATAATTATTTTGCATTATCACCCTTCTTGAGTATCCTTCCAGGATATTTCGTTACAAGATACCGTGATGACAAGATATTTCTCCAATATTACTATATTTAATGAAATTATTTTTAAATTTAATTAAAATTATAAGATTAAAAAAATACAAAATGATAAAATATAAAATTTTATAATTAAAAATTACAAAATTATAAAATATAAAATTTTATAATTATGAAATCATAAAATCATAAAATATATAAATATAAAATTGTAAAATCATATAGTTATAAAACTATAAAATTATAAAATTATAAAAATACAAAATTATCAAATTATGAAATTGTAAATTTTTTAATTTTTAATTTTTATAATTTTATAGTTAAATATTTATTATTTTTATTTTAAAATTTATAATTTTAATTGAAGTTAGAAACATTTTTTGTTAAATACAAATAAATATTTGGAAAAAATCTTAGCATTGCGTTCTCTTATAACAATATACAGTATGACGACGTTTAATTACAATGACTAAATAAAAAGTTTTAAAATATTGAATATTCAATGAAGTATAAAAATTTATTAAAAACTCCATTAAATTTTTTTAAATTTATCAGGATTCAAAACATGTTTTCTAAATTTATCAGGATTTTAAGTAATAATTTACGTAAATGTATTTTGAATAAAGTTAGTGATAAATTTTGAAATTTACTATTTTTGATTGAATATTAAAAGTTACTTATTTCACTCATAAAAGATATTTGGTATGACTAATTCAAATCACTTATAATTGGAGATTAAGAAACACATACAATATAATCAACCTTATTTTGTTTTTTTTTTTAAAAAAACATATACTACACATTAAAACTTAATGTAGAAGTATCTCTTTGTATAATTTTGAGTTTTTTCAGAGATATAAAATACCAGTTTAATTTCTGTTTTTTTTTTATATTTATTAAGACATATTAAATTTATGTTTTATAATTTTTAAGTAAGATAAATTTTATTACATTTAATAATTGTAGAAATCCTCATAATGAAAGTGGAATATTTATTGAAGTGTATTATTTTTATTTTGAATTTGATTGAAAATGTTATAAGATATTGAATAAAATTGATTTAACAAATATAATAATGGAAACCAAAGAGTTTAAGTGAAATAGTTTATCTGAGTAAAATTATAAGATTATAATTATCCATATTTCAACATATATCTTTTATAAATGAAATTAAATTTGATATAAAAGTAACAATTATTTTAATAAATAATTTCATTATATAGTTATAGTTCAATCAATTTTACATTTTTCACGTTAGCAATTATATTTCAATTTAAATAGCATTAGTAAAACACAACTTTCAAGTATTATTTTATTTTAATGCAGATATATTATACTTTTCTTTCATAAAAATAAAAACACACAAATATATATATATATATATATATATATATATATATATATATATATATATATATATATATATATATATATTAATCAACTTAATATGTAAAATGAGAAACTAGCATGTCATTTTAATTTCTAATTTATAAGAATGGGTATGCATTAGATTTTTCAATATTCAACTAAATTCAATCTAGATATAATACAAAGGATTGAATCAATTATTCAATTCGAATTGATCTAATTAATATAAATCTAGATTAAAATTAAAATTCATTTTAATTAAATTAACTAAAATTGAAATATTTTAATTCAATTTAAATTTGATTAAAACTATATACTGAATCTACTTTGTCAAATGAGATTAAATTTAATGATATTGGTCTAATATACTTGACTATTAGATCCATTAGATATGGGTTTAATGGCGAATGTTTACAAAAATTTTTGGGAGAGCCAGAATAATATACTTAAAATTTATATATTTGATATTATTGTGACTAATTCAATAAAAATGAATACATAATCTAGTATATCTACAACTATCAAAGAAATTACACATATCAAAAAGAATATTTATCGTTTTTTCATATTTTTGAGCTCATATAATTGAATCATAATTAAAATTTTCATTTTTTGATGTAAATAACCATATTATCTACAAAATATTTATCTTCCATTTTATTAACGTGCATTTGATTCAAAAAGTCTTCATAAGCTTTCATTTCATCATTATCGATGAACAACCATATTATCATGTTTTCATCATTACCGACAGTTTATTTATCAATTTTAAAAAATAAATTTATTCTTTTGTTTTTCATCAATATACCTATTTAAAAAATAAGTTTAAAATTAAAAAATAATTTATCATAATCTAATCAAAAGTTGAGAGATATAATTACTAAAAAAATTATGATAATCAAGTTACAACTAAAAATCGAGTATAAAAAATCACATAGTATATTGCTTCTTCTTCTATATTAATAAAAAAAAATATACAAAAAGGTCATGAGATAAAAAATAGTGCTAAATGTTAAACAAATACTTCAGTGTCAAATGAGACAAGAGAAAGTTACATTTTTAATTTATTTAAGAATGAAAGAGAAGATATGAAAAAATTAGGACATAAATGATGAGTTCCTGTCTAACTTTTTTTAGTAACAAAAAAAAGCATGAGAGATGAATATAACATATGAGAAACTCAAAAAATAATGGGAGAGAAAATAAAAAATATCTTAATAATTTTGTTTCTTTATATATTTGATTTTATGTTTTATTATTTATTATTATACTTTATAAAATAAATAAAAAATACATAATTTAATTTTTATTAATTTTTAATATAATATTATTTAATATATATATATATATACACACACACAATTTTAAAAAATTCAAAATTTATATAATTTAAAAAAAATTATGAAATGTAAATAATGTAAAAAAAATCAAAATATTTGGGGGAGGGGGGTCGTGGCCCCCGCATGCCCCTTCTAACATCCGCCCTGTATGGGTTGGACCGACTCAACTCAACCCTTCAACTTAGGTTGACTAGGTCCGATCCTTCAGTTAGGCCGACCTGGCTGGACCTTAGTTCTTGGCCTCAACTAGGGATGACTCAGACTGACCCTCAACCGAGAACAACTTGGGTTGCCTTCAACCATGAATGACTCAGACTGATCTTCGGTCGGAGTTGACGTGCTTAACTTTCAACATTGATTGAGTCAGTTGAGGCCAACTCGAACTGGGCTTCGACTTGTGATGGTGCAAGCCTACCTTTGGTTGAGACTAACTCAGATCGACCTTCCCCTAGGACCCATTGCGCTAAGGCTGACTCTGGCCGACCTTCGATCGGGACCGATACAACACCTTTGATCGAGACTAACCTAGGTCGACCTTTAGTTGAGACCAAGTTTAATCTATCCTTAGCTAACTAAATCGAGACTGACCTTCGATTGGGTTGATGTAGGTTGACCTGCGATCGGGATCGACTCGGGTCGACCTTTGGGTGACACTGATTAAGGCTGATCTTTAGCTAGAACCAACTCAATCTGATCTTCGGTTGGAACCAACTCAAGTTGATCTTCAGTCGTGGTCAACTCGGGTTAACTTGGCTGATTCTCAGTCAAGATTGATTCATGTTGACCTTTGGCTTGGTCCTCAACCATCTTGGCTCGACTTAGTCACACTCTAATTTAAATTTTTAAAATTTAAAATTTTTTCCAATATAAATCCAATCCAATCCAATCCAAATCCAATTAAGTGGATTGTGATTTGATTTTTCAAAATCTAAAAACTATCAAATCCAAATCTAATTACTCAGATTGAATTTAAAATTCAAAATTATGAATTTAGATGTAAAATAAATCCATATAGATGAACTTAAAACAAAATGTAAATTTAGATTATTATTGATTGAATCTCAAACTTCAATATTTTGTCCACACTCACTACTTTTTTTAGCACGAGCATAATGAATGGATGGAAGAACTTTGTACTCACTTCTTTCTTTATCTTTCTAGAAATGGATCAAGTATGCACACACACTTGTGTTTCTATCATATGAATAATGTTTTTTCTGATTTTTCAGTTAATGGATGGAATCATAAATATACGATAAAGTTTTGCATAATTTTAATATTCATAGTCATTAACTGAAATAATAAGCATGTATTTTACTTTAAAAAACATATTATGTCAAAATAAAATGGAGAAGACAAAGTATTAATAACATTTGTAATTGTGTAAATCTTTATAATTGCATTATAATTTAAGGGAACTTTAAATTTAACCCTAATTGGTATTTTTGATTTAAAATAATAATTAATTGTTATATATTTTTTAAAAATTTGATTATATAAGTAATTTTCTTTCACAAATTGTTACTCCCCTTAGCGATAAAAATTCCTTAAAAATGATTAATAATTATTTTAAAAATGAATTTCATTAACACTCTTAATTTCTGAAATTAGACTTTCACTTAAATTTATATAAAATTTTACATAAATCTCATTTGTTTTCAAAATATTAGACCACATTTTTTTACATTACATATGTATATATCTTTTTTTTTTAATTTGAAGGACATTACCTATTCATTCTACTTATAT
>Ga0214543_1009891_pt1 | contig 14530 bp, 7 predicted proteins | sample CNSS2metaG_FD_160094 | JGI IMG/M metagenome (GOLD analysis project Ga0214543, IMG submission 160094) | Root nodule microbial communities from cowpea collected in UCLA plant growth center, Los Angeles, California, USA - CNSS2 | ecosystem: Host-associated > Plants > Roots > Nodule | place: USA...
GATATCCATGCACCAACTTGAGTGGGGGTGTTAAGATATGTCAAATATTGTATTAGCTATAATTTAGGCATTATTATCTCTATGAGCAAATTTGTGCACTCATTCCTTTAATAGATGAGGAATTATAGCACTCTTGTATGTATGTATATATATAGTACCCTATTCTTTGAAATAATACATCAGAATTATTCTTTAAATCTTTTCTATAATACTGTCACGTGGCAGGCCACAACTATGATGTGACATGTGATATGTAATAAATAGTATAATGTATGTAAAAGACCTAATTGAATGTTTTTAACAAAAATTTGAACTTAAACAAAAGACAAATAAAAAAACCAAATTGAATAATTGAAATGAAAATGAAGACAAATTTAACCTCACCAAAAACAAGTATTTTTGTTTCTTTTTCATATTGTTTTATCAGAAATAGAGTAATATTTTCTCATACGCACTTCATCATTGATACCGATACACAAATCTTTCTAAACACATATTGTTCCTGCGGAAAACAAATAAGGTATGTCAGACACAAGCGTTACCTTACCCCAATCTGCAGTCTCCTTAGTAGGCTCCTCCCGGCTGGTATATGTCGTCTGTGGATATCTCGATGTGGACCGGTTTGGACCCGAGAGGGGTTACCTGCGGAAGAGACTCCAATGCTCAAGTCAGCAAAAACTCTCAGAAAGTCAAATCTCATAATTAGGGGAGTAATGAATGCATACCTTTAATTGCTGGGATCCATACATATTTATAGATTATTAATTATGCTTAGCCACGTCATGGGTTGGGCCCCTGTTTGGGTCGTAGGTGGGCCTAGGTCTTGGGCGAGGCCTCTTAGAACGGTTATCATGGGCCCTTAGGGGCCTTGCGGGTAGTGCTCTGAATTTGTCAAGTTCTTGCTTAATCATCCTAAGTTAGCGGCTTAGGCCGGTTACCCTTTAATGGCTTAGGCCGGGTACTGTTAATCGTTCATATATGGTGATTACTTGCGTCTTTGGGGGCTATATAGGCGGGTTTTATGGCTATAGTCGGGTTAAATCGGCTAGATGTGGTACACCAGTCCCCCAGTCTTTGCCGGTATAGCTATAGCGGCAAAGGATGAGAAGTGTGTTTGGCTAGGCCGGCTAGGTGTGATACACCAGTCCCCCAGCCTTTAAGTGTGAGGAACAGTGTTAAGGCTTAGTATCTGAATAGGTTTGGGGCAGGTGAAGGGGTGGTAGATGTCAGATGTCTAATCGAAGGGGTTTTGCGTCATCATATTTTAGGGTTGTGACCTTTGGTGTGCATTGTAATGCTTCATATGGGTTGTAACTTTTGGCGGGAAAAAATTGTGTCGTTTGGAATCATCGCTTATAAATGTGGATTGCGTGGAGAGTTTGTTTTTGTTGGCTCATTTTTAAGAATTCAGAAATCTGAGATTTGTGTGCGTTAGATTGTTGTAGTTTGATGTGGGCAGTTGTCGACGAAGTGAGTGGTAAACATGTGGGAGAGGGTGTCGAAGAAGTCGATGGAGTATGGCGGAAGGGTGGTAAACCATTCGAGGGCAAGGCCTTTAAGGGTGGTAGGAAAGGCCTTGCAGAAAACAGAGTCATGGGAAGTGTAGAGGGCGATGTGGGTGATATAAACCTTGAGGTGTTCGTCTGGGTCGGTCTCACCTGTGTAGCATTCTAGTGTGAAAGGTTCCCACTATGCAGGGACGGGGTGTTGGCGATGAAATCGGTAAAAGGATGACGATGTCTTGGTTGTGTGGATGGGAACGGGTGAGGGGGGATGGGATGGTGAACGAGGGTGGGAAAGGTTGAAGTAAAGTTGTGAAGGGGGTTATGGGTGGTAGGGAGGGTGGGAGGCATGTTATAGGGTGGGATGTGGGTGATGGGTAAGGTGGCGGCAGGGGTAGGAGCCGCAGTGTTTCCTGGAAGGGTGGGATGGAAGTGTGTATGATGGGTTGAGAGGATGGGAGTTTGTTGAGTGGTGGTGAAGTTGTGCGGGGTAGGATTGTACTCGCTTTCTTCTTCGGTGGGCTGGAAAGCTGGGGACCTTGCGGCATCGGATGTTTCCTTAGCCTTTCCCTTTTGAGTGGGATCGACCTCAATCTTTTGCCTTAGGCGTGAGTTCTCCTGTCGTAGTGCCTCCATCTCATCAGCACTATGTTTCTTCAAATCAGCCAGCTCCTGTTGCATCTTGGCTTGACCGTCTAAGATAACGGCCAAGTCTGGGGTGATATTAGCAGGTGCTGCAGGACCTGCTTCAGCTTGCTTGTTAATTCCTGCTCTGCTGCGGATAGAAACCATTTTCGAGAGAATGCAGGTTGGTCCGTAAAGTGTTATCTCGTGTCCCACGGTAGGCGTCAATTGTTCTTACGGAAAACACATATTTAAATGGATAATGATATTTTGTATCTTAGATTAACTTTTCCAATACGATATTCTCTAAATCGTGATAACTATAATAAATCCAAAAATTTGACATATATTACTTGAATCTAATTTTAAATTCAGAAATCTATTTTTATTAATTCAACGCACATTATTTGAAACTAATTTTGAAATCGGGAATTTATTTATAACACTTTATTTTAAATTACTATAATTTATTTCCTATTCCTATTAATATTATATGCTGGTTTCTTGTCAAACCATCTTTGGCACAAATTTATTAGATGTGATTGACTTTTTTAAGATTTATAATGTTTTTATTGCAACTATTTTCTTACATAACTCTAATTTTGTTATTATATTTAAATTTAAATCAAATCGGTAAGTCGAATTGAAGTCCTTAGATTCACACTTAGAAATGGATATAGAGAACATATTGCCAGAATATAACACTGTGTTTTTAACATATATCTATCCTGAAGAAAGTCCATAATATTTCAAATTAATAATTTGAATAAAAGAGAATTAAATTACATTTAATTTATTTTCAATAATAATAATAATAATAATAATAAATATAATATAAAATTAAATTAAATCATATTTCAAGTATAACACATTAATACACATTCTTCTACTCTGTATTTTTCTTTTCTTTCTCTTACGCTCTTTTGATCCCTACCCTCCAGCTGCATGGCTTCCAAGCCCCGCACGGTTGAAGAGATCTTCAGGGATTTTAGAGCCCGAAGAAACGCTATTATTCGCGCACTCACTCACGGTGCTACTCTTCTCTTTCCAATGCCGCTTTTTTTTTCTTTTTTTTTTTATTTATTTCGCTCTCTCTCTTTTTTTTCACCGTTGCCTTTTTTCTTTTCTTAGACGTTGATGAATTTTACGGTCTCTGTGATCCAGGTAAAGGCTATTTTCTGATCCTTTCCCCCTTAATTTTGTACCCTGGTTTCTGTTGCATCAAAAATGAAAATTGGATATTGTATTTTTTGTTTTTATTTTTTTTTTGTTGGTATTTCGTTATGTTTTGCGAATTTGTTGAATAAACAAATTGTGCGGTGTGCGAATTGTTCTGCATGGTTGTTGGAGTGAACAAGGTAGAGTTTTTGACACGGATTGAGAAAGAAACTAAATGGGTAGATAGTAATGGAGAAAATGTGAGCTTTTGCATGGTTCATGTGCTGTTTAGTTAGCGTAAGAAAGTCAAATAATAGTACTGAGTTTTCTGTGTGGCATTTGGGTCTGGTAGCAGAGGGTAACATCCATGTTCATTTTTCTGGTTTGATTTCAGTTAGATTGAGATTGTTAATATATGTGGTTTTGTAATTATTGAATAATATGTTGTGTCCTTCCATTAACTTTGAAGTTTCCATTGTGTTTCCTTAAGGTAAGGATAACTTGTGCCTCTATGGACATCCAAACGGGGCCTGGGAGGTAGCTCTGCCATCTGAGGAAGTTCCACCGGAGCTCCCTGAGCCAGCTCTTGGAATCAATTTTGCCAGGGACGACCTTAGCCGCAAGGACTGGCTTTCTCTGGTTGCTGTGCATAGTGATTCATGGCTGCTTGCTGTGGCCTTTTACCTTGGAACTCGGCTTAACCACAATGAAAGGTATGATCTAACATTGACAAAGATTCATATGTAATAATCCCAGTTCACTGTGGCTGTGTATTTTTATCAAGGACGTCCATTTGCACTTAGTTTGGTTTGGTTATGACTGGAGTTTATACCGGACATTCATCTAAAACATAATGATAGAGTCAACAAATCCAATATGTTTCAGACCTTGGAGATTGTTTTCAGCTCTAGACTAATGATGTTAACGTCTTTATACTTGGATTTTGGTTTTGTTTTGGGTTAATATTATCTGGGAGTTCCTTATTTGCTGTAATTCTTGACAAGGATTATGCTTGATGGTCTCTATTAAAGATGCATAGGCAAAGTGGGCATTTAGATTGTATAAAAAACCTTAGATCAAATGCAGCATTCCTATAATACTGGCTAGATGCTACTTGGGTCTTTTGCCAATCCATCTTTTGTCACGCTTTCCATTTTCTGTGACATGGCAGGATCTTTGCTATTTTATGCGTCTTATCTTATTGAAGGGTTGTGAATATGGATGACTATGTTTTCAGTATCTAGGCTGTTACTTGTACTCAGTTAAGTGAGCATTTTATGTGTTTCAGCTTAGTTTTTGTATATTTTTTTGCTTGGCAACAACAACTTTGGCTCAGTTATTGATTATGCATTTCTTGAATCTTGAATACTTTTGATTATCAGAGCATTCGTAAGTGTGCCATATATATTGGATATGTTAACTCTTCTATCTTTGATATAGCGGGTGCTTGGCAATATGTTATCTGGGATACTGTACCTGCTTTGCTAAGTACTGTGCTGTTTATAACACTGTTGGGATTATGGGATTTTTGGATGGAGTGTTTACAACTAGGTTAAAAAGTTACAACCCACCTAGCCTATGCCATTGAATTATGGATGTATCTTGAAACAATCTTCCTCTTAGCAATTGTCCATATAGGTATCAAACTCTTTGATTATAACTTGTGTAATAATCTCCCTCTAAACAATTGTCATATTGAAAATTGAACTCATAAATTCATGAAAAAATTATAATTGATAGTTAGGACATAGCTCTTTTACCTAAGAGTATATAAATCCAAGTATCACAATTAGATGACTTAACCCACACCACGAGATAATTAATGTTCCTTCTAACAATTTCCTCTTTAACAAGTGTCTTACTAGGAATTCAACTTTTTGACCGAAACCTAACTCATCTAGTCTACACTACAGTACAATTGATATAAATTACAACAATCTTTTCTTCAATAATTTCTCCATATTGTAATCAAACTTGTGATGTTGGCTTCAATATCGATTGTTTGAATAATATCAATTGTTTGAACAAGGGCTTATTACTAAATTAAAAGTTATAGTTAATAGTTTGAATACAACTCTATCTATTTCGAAGCATAGTAACTCAAGCGTCATGCTTTTTTAGCTTCAGCATCTTGGATTGACAACTATTGGTTTTCCCTTAAACTAGAACATTCTACAATTGACAATTGGAAAAGATGTCGGCATATAAAATTTCTGTTGGATTTCTTTATTGTAGCGCGTTGCTAAGACTCAACTGTAATTTATCATATGGTTCTTTCTGATGTTTTCGTGGACTTAAATGGCAGAAAACGCCTATTTGGTTTGATCAATGCTCTTTCCACTGTTTTTCAAGTTGCTACTGGCAATAAACCAATTAAGGAGAAGCTGAGCATGGATAGCGGAAGCAAATGTGATGTAAGCATCGATGTTAGTGATTTCCTTTCTTTTTCTAGTGATTATTGTTTCTTTTGGCTGGTCAGGTATTGGTTTTGTAATGGTAAAGTTCCATAGAAACAAATGATAATGAAAATAAGCATATGAATGCGATGAAAGGTTTTATTTTGTTTTGACAAACAAAATGACAGGGAGGCTTGATAAAAGGTGAGCATATTAAAATATTTTGTGGAAGCTGTGGTGGAAAATACAATGGAGATGAACTTTGGATCGGATGTGATATATGTGAGTGGTGGTACCATGGGAGGTGCGTTATGATTAACCCTGCAAAGGCTGACACCCTAAAGCACTATAAATGTCCATCATGCAGCTTGAGAAGGAGCAGGTCATAGACTGAAGGCAATCAAATGGGAATATGTGACTCAGGTGAATCTTGTTTCATGCCTCACAATCTCACAACATAGTGCAATACTTTTACTTCACTTGTAGAGCTTCATATAGTATATAGAATATAGAATATAGAGTATATGACAAATTTCAATCGGATAACTAGTTGATCATATTTGCTTCAATTTACACATTGTAAGTTTGTTTTATTTTTATGTTGTTTCACGAAGTAAAAGGTGGCCGTTTTCATCTTTTATCCCGCACATTTTCTTCTGATCAAACTCTAGTTATGTTGCTTGACGTGGAACTCACAAGGATTAAAGGAATGGAGAATTTAGGGAAAACGAGGGAAATTTGTAGCGACAATGAGACTTGTATATAATTCAAAAACACTTTACCATGTAAATTAATTTTAGTTTATAAAAAAATTATTTTATTGTATTCTCATTTAGGAAGTTGATAAATAAATTTATAAACTAATTTGTAGAAGTTATTATATATTAGCTTCTTTTAAATATTATTTGTACTCTTCCACAAATAAATTTTAACATGAGTTTTTTTTTTGTTTATAATTATAGTTTTCAACAATGAGTATTTGAACTTTTGTTCTTTTATTATGTAAATAATTTTTTGTTATTAAAAGAATTATTTTAGAATTTTATTTTTCATTTTATCTGGTTGATAAGTGTAATAATTTTTTTTTATAATTTATTGTAAATGTGAGATAAAGTTGTGTTTTCACAAGGCAACCTAAATCAGGAACTACTATAAAACATAAGATTTTTTACTATTTTCTTTTATTAGTTGTATAATGTTTTCATTTGTTAAAATATTTTAGACAATTTTAGTAAACACTTATATAAACCACCCCAATCAAACATTTAATTGAATGAATTTCAGAAGTCTTTAAATCTAGTAAAACCCCGCTTTTTAGAGTTCACATTTTCTTTCATCAAAATTATCGAGGTGACTTTCTTCGTGAGTTTTTTGATAAACAATTCTCTTAGAGATCCTTTGAAAATATATAGGTTTTGGAGACTTAGTGTAATCTTCACTCGACAAGTCCCCTTTTGCTCGGTAACATGATCACAAATCTTCTTTATGGGACTTTCCTTAATGTTTCTGGTATAGGAGCCAAGCACCTATTATCAACACTCAAACTACCCTCGAGTCCTTCCATTCTATGTTCTCCTTGGCTAGTTGATCAAACTCTTCGCTCAGTGCAATCCTTCTCTTTCTTCGTTCAGTCGGGCGATCGGAGTACCTGTCTAAAAGGTTCTGATGCTTAAGTCAGTTAAGGCCGATAGGCAAGTGATAATAAATGTTGTAATAAATGCGGGTTTCAAATCCATACCAACCTACCTTGTGCCTCTATTTATAGTTTCTGGTATGGGCATGTGATTAGGGTTTCTTAATCATGACTTAATTGCTTTTTAAACTTGATTATTGACTTGTATTATCTTAATTCACCATGGACTTACTGATCTAGGTTTTGGTGTAGCCGCTCGACCGATGGGTCGTGTGTCATGTATTATCTTAATTCACCTTGGACTTAGTGATCCAGGTTTTGGTGTGGCCGCCCGACCAATGGTCTGGCGGTGGGCCATACAGCCCACAAGCCCCCCAAGCCTTCGCGTTACCGTAATAACGATCAGCTTATTTTGTAAAACCTTCGCTTGTTGAGGTTATTCATCGGTCGACCCAATTATAACAAGAAGTTGGTTTAGCTAAGTTATTGTGAAGCCCCGTAGAGGCATTCGTTTAGACAACACGTGTCACTAATGTACCCTATTGGGGTTTCGTTTGATCGCATGGGTCGGTGTTGTTCGAACGGGGCTTTCGATGAAGTTCACCCTTTAATCGATCAGACTTATTTCGGGTCCCGTAGGGAGCCCTGGTCGGTCGATCGGCCTCTCGTGTAAGTGATGATCGAAATACGAGAAACGCCCTTTTTTTTATTGATGCAAATCTTTACTGTTACACTCTATTGGGGTTTCGTTTGACTGCATGGGTCGATGTTGTTCGAACGAGGCTTTCGAGGAAGCTCACTCTTTGATCGATCAAACTTATTTCGGTTTGATCAATCAATCCTTCTCTTTCTCTGTTCGGTCAGTTGGCGATTGGGGTACCTGTCTAAAAGTCTCTAATGCTTAAGTCAATTAAGGTCGATCGGTGAGTGGTAATAAATGTTGTAATAAATGCGGGTTTCAGATTCTTACCAACCTACCTTGGGCCTCTATTTATAGTTTTCGGTATGGGCCTGTGATTAGGGTTTCTTAATTCACCCTGGACTTACTGATCCAGGTTTTGGTGTGGCCGCCCGACCGATGGATTATCTTAATTCACCTTGGACTTACTGATCCAGATTTTGGTGTGGCCGTCCGATGGTCCAGCGGTGGACCATACAGTACACTTAATTTGTTTGAAGCTATGTATGGAAGGTTGCACTTCCTTTTTCTACGTTGCAAGTTTAAATACATGTAATATAATGCCCAAACAAACATGCATTCGCTCAATGTCAATTACTTCCATAATAACAATTTATGAATATTGGACAAATTACTTGTTTCTTTATATGTAATAATGTGTATTGGATGCTGCATGTTTATTTCAAGAAATTTGAATTGTGTTTAAACTTACTCTTAATGTACATCACTATTTCATGATTACGTCTTTTGGCGGAGCAAAATCAATTAAACTTTCTCTTTGCTTCATCTAAACTTGGATAAAACAATTTAATATAAAGAAATAATTTTTAGAAACATAAATTAGAATTAAAATAAAATTTAAATTAAAAAAACTTATAAAATATTAACAAAAGTTATATATATTGAAAATAATAAATTAAAATATTTGTAAAAAATATCAACATTTAAATTATTTTATTTTTATTTATTATTTTAATTATTCATTTATTTGCAATGTTGTGAGATAATTCTTTACTCAGAATTGGATTTTAACTAGGTTGAACTCTACCTTATGTTCCCTCATTCCTATGTATCATTCAATTCTTCAATATGTTCTTCTTTCAAAAAGAATTATTGGTATTCTAATTTGCTGAAAAGGTATTGACCAAAGGGATATTTCAACTGATTTATAGTCAAAGGATGCTGCCTATGGCTGGTTCAAAAGATTGTTCTTTTCCCTCACATGTGTTTTATGTTATGGCATTTTTTTCTTTTTTGCAGGGATAATAAGAAAGCCTTTATTAACCCCATATGTAGTTTCTCCTTTTGTATGGTTGTTCTTCAAGCTAATGGATTAAGCATTCTAAGAGACAGTTTTATTCAATTGATGGTGCTTTGAATTTTGTTAGAGAGTAAAATTTGCACTTGCATTAGAGAATCAATTCCTTTTTCTTTCCTTGGGGTTTCGATCTTTTGTTGGTGCTCCTAAAACTTGTTTTCTTTGATGAGTGCAAACTTGATCTCTCAATTAACCTTTAATCATGATTTCTTAATTGATTTTTGTGTTTAAAAAATTATTTTAACTAGGATTTGTTATAATTAGACTTACTTAGGATGAAGTACAAAAATATATTAAAAATAGTTTTTTAGTTATATAGATGTGTTTTGAATATTCACCGCAAAAGATAGTGTAAATTGGGGCAATTGACGATTTTAACCCTCATAATTTATATCTACAGTAATTTTAAAAACTATCACAAAGTATAATGTGACGATTTCAAATGAACTGCTACAATAACTGTCATTTTTTACATTATATGAAGTGACAGTTTCGTGAATAAATTATAACAGTTAAAATTATCATAATTTTTTAAATATAATTAAATAAGTAACATTTAAAAACATCATAATTCAGACTATGATTCACACTATATGATGACAGTCACTGTTATCATTTGTTATTATCTATATATTTTACTATTTATTATTATCATGTATATTTATAAATTTATTATTCAATAAAATCTATTTTTATAATAAAAATTTAAAATATATAAAAGAATTATGACACACAAAAATTAAAAGAATGTTTCATTAATTAATCAACATAAATTTGATACATCCAAGTACCAAAGTTCAAATTTTTTTTAAAAAAAAAAACATCATTGAAAGTTGTTAAACCATAAGACCCATATTTAAATCCTAAACTGCCACCTAATCCTAGACTGCCATAATCCTCTTATATTCTTTTGAAGATTCTTTTGAAGATGACACACCACTTTCAAAATATGCTTGCATTGAACAAAGAATACAAGTAATTAAAGTTTAGTATTTGTTCTCAAATAAATTAAAATAGTAATACAATAAGCTTAATTTTCTAGAGTTATAAATAAAAATACTTCTAAATTATTCAATTTTAATATTTATTAAAATAAATGAAGGGTTATTGAAAGATTTTAAAATAAACGTTTTAAAAACCCACAAGGGTTAGTCTAACAGTACAGGATTTACGTACTTCACACAAGGCTTTAATTAAAACTTGTCCTTAATGAAACACCAAAAATTAACGTTTTGAAACTAGAGGGAAGAGATAATTATAAAATTTAATTCTAAAAAGTAATCTTCATGTTTTATAACATGTTATTAGTGAGAATGCATTATTTACTTTTCCGAGTTCATTATTTCAATAAAATTGAATTTGATATAATCAGGATGACAAAATAAACTGGAAACTAATAACTCGTATAAAATCAATTTGAATAAATAAAAAGTGAAATATACTGAATATATCCATTTTGATTATTATCAAAAAATTGGAAGGCTTCCTGAATGTGCTTTGATCTTTCACATATGAATATATAAATGGCAACAAACTATCCATAATATTGCATCACCCATCCAAAAACTAAATTGTATGAGCCTTGATCTACCACTTTTTCCCAATGAAACATTAGGAGCTTTCTTTGCATTCTGCATTTAGTGAAAATGCAACATTACCATCCTCACATCTTTGTTAGGAAACTTTTAATTCACCCTAAGAATAAAAACCAAATAATTCTACACTTAATCTCCCTAAGCAGTTATACAAAATGCATCCTAACATTTCCTCGCCAATAAAAGGTATAATATTGAAAATCTAGATAAAAGTATTACCATTTATTGAAGGCCATTAATCAAATGGACCCAACTCTTTATAAGTCTGATTTAGTAACTTGGGTAATAATTAAATTAGGAGTGTGTTTGCAAAAACCTTTCAAACTCCACTCGATGTGAATCCAATTATTATTAATCACATTTATTTTTCATGGTAACCCTATGGAACTAAAATTTGAAATAAAAGTTTGCAAAAGTTATAGATTATATCCATTAAGCGCAACCTCCTTATCATGTTCAATTCAAGAAAAATAGGGAAAAGTTGATAAAAGTAGCATCAGAAAATAGGTGTGGGTCCTTTTCCTCACATCATACACAATAAAAATTTGAAAAACCTTATTCTTCACTCTTGCGTCTATCACACAACACCAACTCTTTCTTGTCCATACCTTCTCATTCCTTTTCTCTAACAGAGAACTCACAGACAAGAGGCAAACAAAGAACAAAAAGAGAGAGTGCAGCAATTCTCTTCACTTTTTCAATTTGATATTTCTCTTAAGTAAACTCTCTTGAGGGTAAGAATGCCTTACCCTTGTTGTGGCACTGTACAATCAATGATGCATGGCTCCCATCCCTTATAGAAAGCTTCAAATTACGGTTTCTCTACAGCATGTGTGTGTTCACTATGTATGACCGCGTGTATGTATTTTTTTTAGCCTTGTTGTTTTCATTTTCTTGTGTTTTTGTAAAGATGTGTGAACCCGTTTTAAGCCACATGAGTTAGAGCATGCGCCATTATTGTTACTGTAAGAGCACCTCCAAGTAGTGAGTCTAATGACAATGTGGACAATGGATGTTAGGGGTACCTTTTGAAGCTTGTGAACCTCCCTTTGGGTCACGCTGTTATGGCCATAATAATGGAACTTAGCTTTTCTATGGATTTTACAAAGCTCAGATGTTAGGGTTATTTTCTTACTAATTGGTGGGAATGGTTCTGTTTTTTGTTTTTTGTTTTGATTGCTTTTAGAGCTATAATGAGGAGTGGGTGTGACCTTTATAGTTATAGCATTTTTCACCTAGGATGTGCAACCTTTATACTCTGTAATAAAGACTGAAAGAAGAATTTCCAAAATATAAAAAAAACAAAGATCTTAATGCAATATATGGATCTCTTTGTGAGACTTGGAATAATCAAAGATGCCTTGTCCTTCTTATATATATTTGGTGCATGCACACATATCATCTTCAAGATGTTTACTCGAATGGCATGGTTGGGATTCTATTTTGGTTCCAGAATGCTTGAGATCTTCGTTTGAATACACTTGCAATATATATATATATATATATATATATATATATATATATATATATATATATATATATATATATATATATATATATATATTTTTTTATAGGATAAAGGTTATTTAACATCAATAATTATCATTTTGATAACTAATTGTTCTTGTGGAATCAAGTTGTACTTTGCCAAGTCCTCTTGATCTTTCAAAAGACACTCTGATACTTAAGTTAGCATTGTGATGCCAATTTAAAAGAATAATTAATGCGTAACGAATGCATGAAATAACTTGCTATTTATACTTTTTTTACTTGTGGATCCCATCTAGATGGGTCTTTTTTGACCCAATATCTCCTTTTACTTAATTATGGATCTTTCGAAGTAGGTGAAATTACTCAAAATCTTTATTGGCCTTTAATTCCCAACTATAGGTAGGCATTGGTTCAAGGTCCACATGTATGGGGTTGATATCTTAGCCTTATGGTCTTGATGGGATTGGGCCAAGTACGAATAGTACATCAGCCCAACCCTCTAAATCTAGTGGGGTTTGAGTACGGGTAGTACATCAGTCTCCCAGTCGTAAAGCGTTTCACGCGAAAGATTACATTAGCCTGAATTTGGTCTTGACTTTAGATTGTATCTTACACAATAGGTGGTCATCTACCAATTACAATAGGTCTGAATACAGTTAGTGCACTTCAACCCTCCAATTTTGACGAGTTTTGAGTAAAGGTAAACTAACATAAGCAAATTTTTATATTTAAAAAAAAATAACAAAAAATAATATTAAAATTGAAGTTAAAGATCTTTTGGTATAAAAATTCCATTGTCTTTATTATAAAATGGAGCATACATGATGAAGGAGTGAATCCACACATGGTGGCTCAAGAGTTTGGAGGCCTAAAGCAAACTTAAAAAATGATGTCTTTTATTTAAAATTTATTTTTTGGACTCTTTTTTTATGCAAAATTATTTATTAAATTGTCATAATTAATTTTATTTAACATTTCTTTTTCAATAGATAATAGGGCTAATTCATCTATTCTTTCTTGGGACATTGTAGATTTTAAATAAATTTTATTATATTTAGCTTTAAAAAACTTTTTTCGGCTGAAACAACTGATACTGAAATTGTTAACATTTTCCTAATCACTAATTACTTCTCTTTCTCTATTGTTGCTTTCACCTATATCTATATTATTATTATCTTCTTCATTAAAGAACACCACCTCTACTTTCTAATTCATTTTTCTTATCTATTTTTATAAATTTATTCATAGCTCCATTTTGTGATACAATTAATGCCTCAATTCTTCTTATTTTTAGGATTTCTGAATAACCTGATTCAAATTTCCTAGTTCACATATCTATATATTTTTATATCAAATAATAATATATAAAATACCACTAAAAATATGTATATAAAACGAATGAGTTAAAATAATAAAACTTGATTTTGGTTGTCAAGGAAGTAAACTTGATAGCAGACTTGTAATATCTTAAAGTTTCAAACCTCTTTCTCCTTCTCAACTCTCAACTCTCAACGCTTTCACAAAACCTACAATGTTTATTTTAAGACTAATCATTAATAAAAATAATTCAAAAAAATTATTGTTCTTCGATAGTAAGTGAGCAAGATATATGAAAAAAGAACTCTTGAAACTCGTAAATCGAAAAGCACTGAAAAATAAAATTGGGCAGAAGAAATGCATTTCTAATTCTAATACAAATCCAAAACAAAATAAAAATAACAACATAAATAGAAAGAACAAACATACTAACCAAAAATGAAGATGAAAATATTGGTACACACATGGACAACATGATATTCAAGATGAGGATATTCAAGAAATGTAATATGCTAAAACTCTAAAAAATATCTACCATGAATTTATTAAAAAAAATATTACTAATTAATAAACAAATTATATATATATAAAATCTAACGTGAATACACACACTTGTTATAATCTCGATTAAAACTCACAAATAATCAATTATGCTTCATCAAAAACTGTTTGCCATTAAAAAGAAAGTTTAACATGTTAAAATTATTATATTTGTATATTTTATTATAATCTCTCAGTTGGTAAATTATTGTCGAGATTTTTTTATCTTTTTCTTTCATTTTTTCCTCCTTCAAATTATGTAAAACAACCTTCAATG
>Ga0214543_1009894_pt1 | contig 14525 bp, 15 predicted proteins | sample CNSS2metaG_FD_160094 | JGI IMG/M metagenome (GOLD analysis project Ga0214543, IMG submission 160094) | Root nodule microbial communities from cowpea collected in UCLA plant growth center, Los Angeles, California, USA - CNSS2 | ecosystem: Host-associated > Plants > Roots > Nodule | place: USA...
GGGGGGGGATACTAACAGACTGCAAAAAAATTTCCTGAGCATCAAAAGGGTCAACATGATGTTAAAAAGTCTAATATTAATATTGGTGGTGTATTGGACTTGGCATCTTGCAAACCAAATGATTTGTCAAGGAGAGAAATAACAAATGCTAAAACTGTGAAGCTAGACATCCCTTCGGTGAAAAGGAGAAAATGTGTGCCTGTATCTGTTGGTTTGCATGAATGCTCTACGATCGAGAAGCAACAAAAGATACCATCAAAACATTTTGGAAAGACAAAAGAGAGCAACCTGCTTTCATCAAGTGATTCTGCTTGCTCTAAGGGTTCTCTGTATGAATCACATGTGCAAACCCGTAATTCAAAAAGAGCTGCTGCTTGTTCATTGGAGAATGCTGTGACAAATAGCAAACATATTGTCGAACCTTTCAAATGTCCTAGAACCAAACGGAAAGATACAAGTGGCTCAAAGGTTGGTGGGAATTTCTTTGAAATATCATAAGTTTAGTATTGTTTATTGTACTTGCATGTTCATTTAAGTATATTTAATGAATTGGATGAAAAAAATGGATTTAATTAGAATGCAACAACAATGTAAAGTTTTTTAAGCTCATTCTAAAGGAGAAGGAAATATGAAGAATTATTGCCCATTGCTTATAATTCTCTGTACATCAACATTTTAGAGCTGAGTATACGGAATGAAAAGGGAAATAAATCTTCCTAATAAAGACAACAAGAAATGAAATAGTCTCCCCAGGGAAGACAGTAATAAAAAACAGATTCCTACCTTAAAATATATAGCATTAAATCCAAATAGCAAACATATTGTTGAACCTTTCAAATGTCCTAGAACCAAATGGAAAGATACAAGTGCCTCAAAGGTTGGTGGGAATTTCTTTGAAATATCATAAGTTTAGTATTGTTTGTTGTACTTGCATGTTCATTTAAGTATATTTCATGAATTGGATGAAAAAATGGATTTAATTAGAATGCAACAACAATGTAAAGTTTTTTAAGCTCATTTTAAAGAAAGCAAATATGAAGAATTATTGCCCATTGCTTATAATTCTCTGTACATCAACATTTTAGAGCCGAATATATGGAATGAAAAGGGAAATAAATCTCCCTAATAACAAGAAATGAAATAGTCTCCCCAAGGAAGACAGTAATAAAAAACAGATTCCTACCTAAAATATATAGCATTAAATCCAAAAAATATTAAAATCATAATTATACAAAATTTAGAAGTTTCTATAGAATCTAGGTGATTCCAGGGTATCTTCCAGCACATTTCATTACAGGTTGACATCTTTAAGTGTAACTGTTATAGTAAATATTTGGAAGTCATGCTTAGGATGATTTCTGATTGGTTGACAGTGTCAAAAATTTTAGGTTAACTGTGCTTGAAACGTGAAAGCTAAACTCATGAAAATAATATATAGTGTGGCAAAAACTGTAAAATATTAGCTTTCTGTATGTTCTTGCTTACTCAACCCTTGAGGATCGTTATTGTTAGATATGAACCATTGAGGGGCATTGTGCTTTGAAGCAGTTTGGACTTTGGATAATGCTGCAGTGTTTTATGTTATGTAAAATATTTCCTTTTTAATTATAATTTCAAATTGTCATTTAATTTCAAATTGTCATTAGTGTTTTCCAATTTCCCTATTGCATTCTCAATTTGCGTTTAGGATGAGTTGGCTGCTTGACATGTGAAAGTTTGTTTGACAATTTGGTCAAGAATTTGATCATTGCAACCTTGTCTCTCTAAAACCTTCCGTCATAAGGCTTGAGGGGCATTGTCTTTGAAGCACTTTGGACTTTGGATAACGTTGTAGTGTTTTATGTTATGTAAAATATTTCCTTGTTCATTATAATTTCAAATTGTCATTAGTGTTTTCCAATTTCCCCATTGCTGTTATTGTTTACAGTTTTCTAGCCTAAAATATATTGGTTAGCATTTCTCTTTTGTGTCTACATCAACTATATACCTAGTGCTGTAATGAACAGAAAATAATTAATCTTAATTCTCTTTTGAAGTGATAAATTTCCAATAGACACTTGAACAATATAATAAAAAGAATTAAACATCTCTCATAAGTCTAAGTCAACTTTTATCTTAAAAAGTAGACTTTGAATATAACTCAACCAAACAAAATTTAGCTATAAAGTGAGGTCTGTATTAATTTATTAACTATACTTTGGGAATATTTCTTGTTAAATGTGAAATTTCCAACATGCCCCCTCATGCCAAGGATCTACATTTCAAATGTGAAAATAGATATTTATGAGTGGTCCAACTTCAAGTGGCTTGATAGACCTATCAAACCTAGCTAGGATAAGTTTTGGTACTATCTTATAAATTGGACTTTTAGCTTAGCGCAAGTTCACAAAATTGGCTTAGGTACCCATCTATGTCTTATAATTTGATCTTAAGTTGATGTCTTACCCCGACACTATGCACCTCAATTTATGGAGAAGTTGGATAAGGGAGCTTATCAAAAAGTTAAAGTTCTCAAATTGATTTTCATTTATAAAAGAAATTTGATTTATTTGATCTATTTGATTCATTTTATTTTATGACTGCAAGTGTTTACTAGAGATTTTATCCATACATTTCTTTTTAACAGGCTTTGAGCCTACTTCTGAGGTTATATAAAAAAGTATAAACTTTGTATTAGTCTATTATCAGTAGCATATGCTTTATGAATATCCTAAAGCTTTAATTATGTTGAATCAGTAAGTAATTTAATCATTATAAGGTCAATGTGCGATTGGAAAGCAAACAAGACTTAACTTCATCTATAGGATTTTGTCTTCAGAAGCCTTGGTTTTTAAAGTTAGACGTAGTTTGGATTAGCTTTTAGCTCATGGGGACTTTTCAGTTCTAAAATTCAAGCGTTGATATTCTTTGGCAAGTGCAAACCTTTGTTAAGTTTGTAAATGCTTAAGTACTTATAGAGAAGTTATATGAGAAAGTTTATGAATAGTTGATAAGCATGAGATGATTTTAAGTTTTAACATATGGGATATGTTTGACTCATTTTACCTCTATTTTTTATTTTCTTTTCCTTTTGTACTAGTTAAGAAGATAGCGCTATGCTTTTCTTGTTAATGCCATCTGAGAAATAGGTTTAATAAATCCCTTGTTTTGAGCTTCATTTCGTCTTTACTCGTCTTTTGTCCCATTTTTACGCTGCTTAAGTGTTTCTTGTGGAAACAATTCTTAGGAATATCACCTGACCACTTTTTTTTTTTTTTGTAGAAACAGGATGTACTAGAAGATGTTTCAAATAAAATTAATTTCATCCCCCGGTGAGTTTTATGATAACTTTTTGCTTTCTAGTGTTTACTGCATTTTTATTGGAAAAGTTCAGTTTTCTTTAAACATTTTCAAGTTTGGTAGAAGAATATGTCTAAATTCATTAGTTCCTTTTTCGAGCTACAAATTTGAATTGGATCAATTCAGATATGTTTAAATTACATGCATTTATTTCTTATTTTTAGGGATGTGTGGGGTTGGGTTGGGTTTCATCTAATAGTTATTCAGCTAGGTTAAAATAGTTTGGATGGTATTATTAATTTTTCTATGAAATTGTGTTAGAGATTCAACTAAAAATAAAGTGAACTTACTTCTCATAAGCGAGTGCAAACTTTACCATATAAGTTGGTTTTGTAAAATTGAATTAGGTTTAAAATTTACTTTTTAAGAATTTGGTTGAGTCGATCAGTACCAAAAAAAATAAAAATTATCTATAAAGTAAAAAATATCTTTTTTCTTTATCGATGCTTTTCAATATACCTTTGAAATATTTATATTATATATGTATTTTGATTAAATAGTGCATTTAATCAAACTAAAGTAACATTTAAATTATTGAGATTAAGGCATAAATAAGAGGATGAACGAGACTATAATAAGAAAATTGGTGTTAGCATGTGATTTTTCTCAAACTTTATGTTTATAAAGTATAACAACAATACATTCAAGTGAAAATGTATAATATATGAATGGATGGGTTAGATTGATTTCAAGGGTTCAATACCAAGAGTCAATACTCAAGTGAACAATGAGTTTTATTTAGTCAAAATTTGGATCGATTTGGATTCATGGGTGTTCAAATCTCTTAACACCTTCTAATTGTGTTCTGGCCAATGCTTCTCTCCCCTTTAGAAGGGGTTTTAAAACCTGCCATCTGGAATCACTTTACACTTCATTTTATTTATTTATTTATCTTTTTTAAGGATATAAATGTAATTTAAACCTCAAAAAGCCCCAAGTTCAAGAAGATATTGTCCACCCTCCAATCTGCTTTACCATCCTTCATTCTCAATGGCAGCCTGACCCTCTCATCCCCGTTCCACTGGTTTAGAATATTTTATTTCCTATATCCTCCAAAGAAGCCAATTTATCTGCACAATTATTCTCTTCCTTAAAAATATGTGAATATTTGAAATTCATATTGATACAAGCAAAGAATTAGGGGGGCATATTAGGAAGACACAAAAGGTTTACGAAAGAAAGAAGTGGAAACCAATTGCATGGGGACCACAAGCCCACACATGTTGATTCTGATACTAACAGAATTGCCTACGTGGCTTCTAGAAGGAGGAGGGAGATCTTTGGTTTTGGGAGGCAGAGAGAGGGAGGGTTTGAGGGGGGTTTTTCCGTGGGAGGAAGAGGGGGAGGGCTTGTTGGATTTTGGGCAGGGAGAACCAGATAGTGAGAAGGCAAGGCCATGGAAAGAGGGTCATCCTCAAACATTTGTTTTTGAATTCAGTAATACAATCAGTATTTTCTTTTTATTTCTCCATTTCTTTGTGGTTACTTATCAATTGGTATCAAAGCTAGTTGTTTCTGGGAGTGCAGGGTCATTACACGAAACGCGATGGAGAAGCGCATTGATGGCCTTGAACAACAACTCGCGGAGTTAAGAAACTTGATCATTGCTTGTAACAGGTCTCGCAGTGGCCGACCTCACACACAACGTTCGCACAGACGACGGAAGGTGCATGATGAGGATAATGGTGATGTGGAGCGTGACGACAACTCACGTTCGACGATACGGAGTAGTAGTGGCGAGTCGTCGAGGGATTTCGGAGGACGGAAACTCAAGATACCCATCTTCCATGGTGATGACGCTTATGGATGGATCGTTCGAGCTGAACGATACTTCAAATTGAACTGGGTGCACGAAGAAGAAAAGCTCGATGCAGTGGTAATCGCATTGGAGGATAAGGCCCGGAGTTGGTATCAGTGGTGGGAAGAACAAAGTAAGGAGCTCAACTGGGAGGAATTTAAAGGAGCGTTGATTCGACGCTTCCAACCAGGGTTGGTCCAAAACCCGTTTGGTCTGTTGTTGAGTATTAAGCAAAGTAGTTCCGTAATGAAATACAGAGAAAAATTTGAACGTGAATCGGCTCCATTGAAGAAGGAGGAAAGGATTATGTTGAAGGGAATTTTCATCAATGGGTTGAAAGAAGAGATCCAAGCTGAATTGAAACTCTATGCCACGGGCACATTCGACGAGTTGATGGACCGAGCTTTATTGTTAGAAGAAAAGAATAATGCCTTACGCAAGGTTGGGTTGATGGGCTCAAAGAAGGTGGGTGACAAACCACCTATGAAACAGGCGAAAGGGTTCACTAGATGGGCGAAGGGTGGATTACTGAGGGGATGAGCAATAAAGTGAATAAGAGTGAGCCGGTTGAGAAGAAGACAGTGGGTGGAGGAAGACTCTCTCAAGCTAAATTGAGAGAAAGGAGTATGAAGGGTTATGCTTTAAATGTGGTGAAACATGGGGAAAGAACCATATTTGCAAATTGAAACACTTTCAATTTGTATTATTGGAAGACTCTCAAGAGGAAGAGACGGAGGATAGTGAGGGAGAGCAGGAAACGGTGGATACTCTCACTATTAAGGTCCTGCAGATATCATTGAAAAGCAAGGAAGGGTTGACTTCTAATCGATCCTTCAAGGTGATGGGGTGGCGATTTTGTCCTTTCCAGAAAATTGCAATACTCAGCCTTGAGTTTGATACGTTTCTTTGAGTGGGAAGAATTAGCAGCTGAAATTGAGAAGGATGTGGAACTGAATAAAATTCTACAAGATCTGTTGGTCAAGGAGGGAGAACACTCAGGGTATAAGATGAACAATGGGAGGTTGTATTATCATAACCGACTGGTGATTCCTAAGGACTCACAGAAAATCATCAGCATTTTGAAAGAATTTCATGATACAGTTGTGGGAGAACACTCGGGATACTTTTAGACCTACAAGAGGATTTCAAACTTGTTCTTCTGGGAAGGAATGAGGAAGAACATTAAAGAGTATGTGCAGAAATGTGATGTGTGTCAAAGAAACAAGTATCAAACTCTAAGTCCAGCAGGTTTGTTACAAACCTTACCTATTCCTAAACATCATTGGAGGTTTGCCCAAAGCAGGGGGAATGGATACAATATTAGTGGTGGTGGATCAACTCACCAAATATGCCCACTTTATTGCTTTGGCACATCCTTATAATGCCAAAGAGGTTGCAAAGTTGTTTTTAAAGGAAATGGTAAAACTTCATGACTTTTCAGAAACCATTGTTTCCTATAGAGACCGGGTTTTTATGAGCTCCTTCTGGACAAAATTATTTAAGTTGGTTGGAACCAAATTGAAATTCAGTTTTGCATATCATCCGCAAACTGATGGGCAAACGGAAGTGGTAAACAGATGTTTGGAAACTTATTTAAGATGCATGACTGGTGCCAAACCAAGACAGTCACATAGGTGGGTTAGTTGGGCTGAATATTGGTTTAATACAAACTATCATGAAGTCACTAGGATGACACCTTTTAAGGCAATGTATGGAAGAGATCCTCCTCCGGTGATTAGGGGAGATGTTGCAACAATCTCAGTAGATGAAGTAGCTGGGATGATACAAGACAGAAATAAAATGTTAGATATATTGAAGGACCACCTGGTGCAGGACCAAAATCGAATGAAACAGCAGGCCGACAAAAGTAGAAGGGGAGTGGAGTATAAGGTTGGGGAGATGGTGTATTTGAAGATACAACCATACAAATTGAAGAAGTTGGCTAAGAGAATTAATCAAAAACTTAGCCCAACATATTATGGTTCGTATGAAATTGTTGAGAAGATTGGAAAAGTGGTGTATAGATTGAAATTACCCGAGGATAGCAAGGTGCATCCAGTTTTTTATGTGTCTTTGTTGAAACCCACTATGACAGTTGAAGTTGTGGTTCAACCGTTACCACCATATGTGACCAAGGAAATTGAGTTACAGCTAGAAGATGTTTTAGCTATGAGAGGAGATAGCAAACAGTCATTAGAGGTATTAGTAAAGTGGAAGAACATGCTAAATTGTGAGAATTCATGGGAATCTTTGAGCAAGATGATTGAAGCATTTCCTGATCTTCACCTTGAGGACAAGATGAATTTTAAAGAAGGTGGCTTTGATATGGGTGGCATATTAGGAAGACACAAAAGGTTTATGAAAGAAAGAAGTGGAAACCAATTGCATGGTGACCACAAGCCCACGCATGTTGATTCTGATACTAACAGAATTGCCTATATGGCTTCTAGAAGGAGGAGGGAGATCTTTGGTTTTGGGAGGCAGAGAGAGGGAGGGTTTAGAGGGGGAGGGCTGGTTGGATTTTGGCAGGGAGAACCAGATACTGAGAAGGCAGGGCCATAGAAAGAGGGTCATCCTCAAACAGTTTTTTTTGAATTCAATAATACATTCAATATTTTCTTTTCATTTCTCCATTTCTTTGTGGTTACTTATCACATATTCGAAAAAACTGCAAATACTTTCTCCATCTTTTTATAGCCAAGGCGTAATTGTGACATCAGAAAAAAGTCTTACAAAGTAATGTAGAGTCACTCTCCAACCAAACACATATTTATTGACAGCTTCCTAGGAATGCTCTATGACGAGAACAGCGGCCATTGTTTCTGCATATTCATCTATTCATCTTGTTTTCTATATAACTTACGTTTTACATGCCGTTTTTTTGTCTTTTAAATAAATTACAAGGTTTCCTGTTTCTTGTTGCAGTGAACCTGGTGAATATTCTTCTCGTGGTGTTGTTGGTATAAAGGCTGCAGTTACAAGACGCCAAGCTGCCAGAGAGGAAACACCACTGAATAAGGAAAATAGTAAGTAGTTTCAACAACCAGCAATGGATCTTATGGCTGATATTTTATACATTGCAGGCATTACCTATTAAAAACAGTCATAATATTTGAACATTGGTAAGCATGTAAAATTCCGTGGTACAGATAAACACAGAAAAATAACATGTGAATATGATGTTTTCCATGGTCCGTGGGTGGAAATACAATTAGAAAATCGAGGCTTCATAAAAACATTTTAAAGAAATGTTGTACGGGCAACAATCACTGCCACTAGGATAACTTAATGATGTTTAGTTTTCTGCTACATGTCAGTAATGGTTCTCAAGATTCACTTGAATGCATATTTGGGAATTTTCATGCCCTAAAGAAATTTCTCTCGATAATGTGAATTTTGGTGCAGCAAACGTAAATGCAAGGGGAAAATGCATGGAAACATCAGCTTCAGAAGTTGTCAGTACAAATGCAAATGCTGTAAAGTCTTGCCCAAATATATTTTGCTGCCTTATTTAACAAATGTTTATTTGGCTTTTTAGATTTTTGTTGCTTATTTTCAGGTTAGAAGAACAAGACGGAAAGTATAAATGTTGTGCCTTGTTCTCACGGACACGGAGCTTTGGAGACCACGTATTCCAATCCAGAGTCATGCACAAACTATAACATCTCACTCCGTTGTTATTTTTTGCATTATTACATGCTGCAACCTTCCCCGTGTTGGGAAGAACTCGAGCTTGTGTTTATACATTTTCTTATCCTGTATGCATGCTAAAACTTTGTACTCCCAAACGAATGCTCTTTCTTGTATTTATTTACTGATATTTTCATTTAGATATGATGATTGAGAATAGCACATCAACAACAGTGGTGGGAGACGATATATCTTAAAAGAGTATTACCATGCGAAAATAGAATGTGAGATATAATGAAATGTCTAATTGAATAAAGCATAAAAAGTATTAGTAAATCGCAGAACCAAATGTAAAAGAATTCAGTCAATAAAATACAAAAAGTTATCAATGATGGAAAAACTAAGGACAACGGTTTTAAATTTCAAAGTCATGAAGTGCAAGTACAAATGCACCCTATCAATCTTATGTAGATTTGTATACGAAACATTTTCTGAGATGTCAGATGTTATATAAACTTGCCTTTCTTTTGCTATTATTGCACTAACCACTAATGGCTTCGATGGTTGAAAGATACAAAAGACAGATAGGAAAAATAAAGAAATCACCCATGAGGTGCAATTGCTTACTGCACTCCACTGAATTCCATGATTTCCTTTTGCACCTCTACGGAGTATGAAACATATTAAAAATATCCTTTCATGCAGTTTCATAGAGAAGACTACCGATTTAATGATCTAGAAATTTTTAGATTACATAACAGTTGAAATTTGGGTATTGTATTTTGTATTATACAATTTAGAATTACTTTTTCTATTGTTATTTTTTTCATTCGGATTGTCTTAATTGCACAATTTACAGTACATTTTGAATTATGAAATTCTAAAGTATAATTTAAATTGTGCATTCTAAATTATTTTACAGTACATTTTGAATTATGATATTCCAATGTATAATTTAAGTTATGCATTCTAAATTAATTTTCACTTCTATATTAACTAATTTAGAATTAATTTTTTACACCTTTGGATTTCGATTGATTAGTTAATTCTTATTAATCCTCCTGCTTGTTATTTTTTAACTACATAAAATATTGATAACGTAAAAAAAATGCAATATGAACTGTCAACGCTATAATGATGGCAAGGACTCAGTGTAAATATTATAATGATTGTAAGTTTTAGTGGATCGCTAAGAAGAAGCTAGTGAGTTAAACCACTTAAGTGAAGTATTGATCAAGATCAGAATAAGACTATATGAGACGTTGGGTGGTAAAAGAGGCAAAATATAGATGTGTGAATACCAGGATTGGGAGTTGGTGATTATTGGACTAAGTTGTTGCAGCAGACAACGGAGAAATCTCGTTTAATCCAAGACTAGATGAATGTGCCACAGAACAAACAAAAGTTGTATGCAAATATGAGGAGAATCTTGGATTAATAGTGGGAGTTGGATTAATGAGAATCTTGGATTCTCAAGTCAAGCAACTCAGAGAGAAAGAGATCCAGACTATGAAAGTCCTTTGGGACGAGGCAACTTAGAAGCTGACTTGAGATATGGAACACCTCACGAGACAATCCTATCTGCACTTATTCCCTGGTAAGCTCAATTTTCGAGGACGAAAATCTTTTCAAGTGGGGGGAATGTAAGACTCGAGAAATTTAAATAATTAAATAAATCATTATTTAATAAATGCGGGTCGTGGGAGCCTTTATGGCATTTAATGTGGTTTGTTATGACGTGGAACAGTACTAGCTCAAGTGGTTGAGAGTACTTAGTTATGTTGAAAGGACTTGGGTTTGAGTCCTTTGTATGTTATATTAATAAGTGTATTATTTTAATGTTATGTTTGAACGGAGTAGTGATAATGTAATCCTAAAATTATAGGAATTATCACAAAACCTGAATTGGTTGTGCATTGACTATGTAATTGAGTTGTTGTGGGTTCAAACCTTACTAAGAACGAATTTAACTTTCTTTTTGCCAAAATTTCCTTTGGCATGGAGAAGAAAAGGCAGAAAACCCTAGCTGCCAAGGGAGGCAGCTTAGTGGGTTAGGAGACAACCAATAATGGTCTTTGAATGGTCATTAACACCTAATTCAAAGCCATTTTCGTTTCCCCTATCATTAACAAGTATTAAGGCTTAGTTAAAGGTCTAATTAGAGAGTTTTTGGGTGAAACAAGAGAGGAAAACGTGAAGGGGTAAAGAAAAACGAATTTGATAGTGGAAAAGAGGGTCTGAAGGTGAGTGTTGTGTGGAAATTGATAAGAGCATCAAGTGTACTGGGAGAAAGCCAAGGTTGGACTAGTGGTGCCACAAGAGAAGTCTTGATTCCTCCATTTTGAGCAAGGATTAACAGGTTATGGGAGTTCCTTCACATATATACATGCTTTATGATTGTTTTGTATTATAATGTATGATCATGATACCCTGCATAATCCCAAATCGTGGTGTTTTTGAGTTTCTGGAAAAATTCCCAAAAACCGCCCGGCGGATTTAAATGTGCCGCCAGGCGACGCATGAGTGATAACCCAATTCTGGGTTTTTATGTGATGAACCGCCTGGCGGCAAGGGTGACTCGTCAAGTGTAAGACCCATGAAAATTAATTAATTAAATATTTAATTAATCAATAAATGCGGGTAGAAAGCGCCTTTATGGCATTAACTATTGTTTAATGGGATGTGGAAAAGTACTAGCTTAAGTGGTGGAGAGTACTTTGATTGTGTGAGAGGACTTGGGTTCGAGTCTTATGTATACCAATTATGTGTTATTGTTTTATGATTTATTTCTAATAATATGTAGGAGTAAGGAATTTGTGATGTAAACTGTTTTTGATTGGAAGGTATCACCAAATGTGGTTTGGCATAGTGGTTGTGCTTTGGCCTTATGAGTGGAAGGTCACGGGTTCAAACCTTGGCGGGTAAAGAATAAGCTTTATTTTTAATAACCATTAGTGGTGGTATGAATGTGAAGGGGTAAAGAAAACCTAGCAGAAGGGTAACCATTAGGTGCTAGAAAATCACTCACTAAGAGTCTATGGCACGTCATAGGCAAACCAAGGAAATCCCAATTTGTGTATGAAATTGCTGATTGTATGTGTGAATTTTGTGAATTTTATGTTGAATGCAATCTGAGTTAGTGATTGGGGTGTTTGAAATTGTGGCTTGAAAGTTCTACCAAATGTAAGGTTGGGAGGGGCTTACGCACTGTTCATGTGATTATGGTCTTAAACTGGTTTTTGAAACTATATTGGATCTCCCCTGGTATAAGGGGTAAACTCTGAAATCAGAAATTTGTATGTCGTGTGCTGTGATTTGTGATTTGGTTGTTTTTGAGATTGTGTGTAAAGACATGTTATGTATCCTTATGATTAGAGGGAGGGTTTTGGGAATTTCATGGTTAAAATTGGACAAATGTTGTGTATTGGCAGTTTCACCGGGTGCAAATATGTACATTAATTTGTGAATGATTGACTTGGGATGCTGGGTATAGTACCTAGAGGGTTTTGGAGTATGGTGTGTGTTGTTTTCGCGATGGAATAGTGGCGAAACTTTGTGATTTTCGCCCAAGCGACTCCTTCTCGCCTAGGCGAGAGTTGCAGGGGTCCATTTAGCGTTCAGAGTCGAGCAATTCGCTCAGACGACCAAGGTGGGGTTTGGGCGACACACAATCTCGCTTAGGCGAGATTGGCTCGCCTAAGCGAGATCACGATGAAGACTTGTATCATTTTGAGCGCGAAATCTCGCTCAGGCGAGAGGTTTTGAGTTATGGGCGATGGACACTCTCGCATAGGCGAGAGTGGCTCGCCTAAGCGAGTTCTCGATGTGTGTTCTTATATGTTCGTTGAAGACTTGTCTAGGCGAGGTGTTGGAGTGGTTTTGGGCGAATGTGTGGCTCGCCCAGGCGAGAGGATCTCGCCTAAGCGAGATGACGGGTTGATGATACTATTTTAGGCTCGCTTAGGTGACGGGAGCTAGCCCAAGCGAGACTGAGGGCTTAGCTTGGGCGAGTGTCCCTGACTTAAGCGAGTTTATGTGATTTTAGCATGTTATGGTTGCTTGTGGGTGTGATTTGGCTACTCTATCCTAAGTATAGGAATTTTATGCATGTGGTGTGGCATTTGGGCTTGAAGGACTAAGTCCAATAGGGGTCTGGGATGTGCTTGGTGGTTGGACACATGATGGGCAAGGAACTGCTTGAGTTCCCGTCGGCTACTATTGGGCGAGGAGTCCTTAGTATGGTGATTGCATGTGTCGGGCGCACGATGGGCAAGGAACTGTGATGTTCCCGTCGGCTACTATTGGGCGAAGAGTCCATAGTATGGTGATTGTGTGCGTGCCAGGGTCCAAGTATGAGACTTGGATGTTTTACTACAAACGAGGAGTCTGTAGGGCAGGACTATGAGCGAGATAGGCTCATAGGGTTGGACCACGAATGAGTTAGTTTCGTGGGAGCATAGGGAAGTCCCAAGACCTAGTTCATGCATATGACTCATGAAGGACTATGAGGTCATGGTTGGGTGATTTGGAAATTATGTATTTAGTTATGTTATTTTGGACTGGGAAACATATTTATATTCATGTTTTATTTATATATGTTGTGCATAGCTCACCCTTTCTCTGTGTGTGTGGCGATGATCGGATAACTCGTTATCCGGGAGCAAATGATGTCACAAGTGGGCCAGGAGATGCTTAGACTCAGAGCGAGGGCTAGCTTGGGATATTTTGTAGATACATATGTATATGTTTATTATTTTATCTTTGAGAATATTATGTAAATCTGGCAGGAGCCATTGACTCTTATTTCAGTTTTATGAATTATGGACTCCTGGTTTTATGGCTTTATGTATGAAAGTTTTAAATTTCCCGTGTTTTGGGAAATAGTTTATATTAAATGCGACACTTATTGGTTTTTGAATTTTTTTATTTATTTATTAAATATCAGTAATATTCCTTAGGGATGTTACACCAAGCGGCAAGGGTGACTCTGCCAGGCGATGCGAAGACTGTGAAAAACGCTATTTTTCATACTTTTCGCGCAGCAGGAACCGCCGGGCGCATGTTTTATACCGTCAGGCGCCAAGCTTTGATTTTCTGGGCGCTAGGCGCCACAAATTTTTCTAGTTTGCGTAGTTTTCATAAAATTGTGTTTCCCGATTCGTTAACCGTCCGATTTAGATGAAATTTTGGTAGGTGATTCACAACATGTTGTTCTTCACTTTGAACAGTGGAGATTGGATTTGGATGCCTGCAGAGGAAGATATACGTCACTCATGATTGGTTGTCTGAATTCCCTAATAGTATGATTACTAATGGATGATTAAGTGTGCTCAAGTGCTGGTAGGCCTTGATTGGTGAATGTATATATATAAATATATAGATGTGTGATTGATGAGTATTTTTTTGGTAGTGCTTGCTGAGACATGTTGAATATATGAACCTATATATGTTAGCTCGAATGTATGATGTTATAAGTGTGTGAATAAGGCCACTATTGATGATATCACTATGACCGAGTGTTGCATGATCATGACGGGTTTTGGGAAAGTATGGGAACATGCTAATCATACTTTAAATGTAATGGAATTACGAGGGCATACATAATAAGTATATAGCTTTGATTGTGTCTTATGTGGGGTATGTGAATTGTAAGCATGCAAAGGGTTGGGAAAATGAGAAGGGGAAAATAAAGTGTGTGTTGGAATTGATTTAAGAGGTAAGTATATATGAATTATAAAAGAGAGGAATGTGTGCTTAT